>Ga0315905_10003079_pt1 | contig 17312 bp, 15 predicted proteins | sample LakEriMetagenome_5_FD_203522 | JGI IMG/M metagenome (GOLD analysis project Ga0315905, IMG submission 203522) | Freshwater fungal communities from buoy surface, Lake Erie, Ohio, United States - Buoy 4 MA121 | ecosystem: Environmental > Aquatic > Freshwater > Lake | place: USA: Lake Erie, Ohio... | reverse complement strand
TAATTTTTTTTAAATATATTATGTATTTTAATTTATATATTTAATTTAATTTTTATGAAAAAATCATATTTTTTTGTAAATTAATAATATATATATATAATATATATGTCTGAAAAAGAAGTAAATAAAGAAGAAAATAAAGAAGTAAATAAAAAATTACATCCTGGAGTTATAGCAGGTATAATAATCGGAGTTTTATTAATTATATATGTTGGTTTAAATTTTTATTTTAATAGTAAAAATAAAAAAAATGAATTAAAGAATAGTAGAGAAAGTAAATCTTATAATGATTTTAACAATATGAAAAACAATTTACAAAACGCTGCAATCAATGCTAATAATTATAATAAAAAATTAAAATTAACATTATAATTATTAATCTATTTATTGTTAATAATTATAATTTATCATCAACATCTACGCAATTTTTATAAGCTACATGTAACATAAAACTCAATATTTATTATTTAATTCAAATCTAAAAATATCATTTTCTATTCTTTCTATGTATTCAAAGACAGTAAGTGATCCAATTGTATTAGAATAATAAGATTTATTTAATTCTTTAGCTTTGTCTACATAATTCCAATAATCATCATTATTTATTTCATCTAATTCATCTTTTGTCAAAACTTTAACATTATAAAATTCATATAATGTTCTTAATAATTCTAAATTAGTAATAGCATGACTACCTAAAACAATAATTTTATTATTATTTCTATAATATTGAACAGGTACAATTAAATGTTTATAAGAATATGTTCTTGGTAAAATAATACTATTTAATAAATTTTTCGCATTTAAATAATCAACATTATCGTCATCATAATCATCATTTATATTTATTACGATATTTGTATTATCTTTTTCTGATTCTTCTGAATCTTCAGATTCTTCACAATCTTCGCAATCTTCGGATTCTTCTGATTCTTCACATTCTTCTAATTCTTCGCAATCTTCGTTTTTTGATTCATCATTATAAAATATTATTTTTAAATTTTGTTTTTTTTTATAATTACATATATAAATAAAGTTATCTTTAATATTCCAAGTATATTCTTTACTAATTATAGACATTTTATATAAATTATATATAATTTATATTATAATATGCTTTTATATATTTTATATATTAAATAGAAATATTTATATATTTATTAGTAAATATGTTTGAATTTCTAGAAATATAATTCCAATCAATATATTCTGTATTTTCTTCTAAAAAATCAATTGCATTATGATTTAATGATAACCAAAACCAATTTATTTTATCTTTATTATCTTTTAAGATATCTATAGCTTTAATATTAGTATTTCTTGATAATTCAAACCAATTTATTTTTTCCAGATTATTTTCTATAAGTTCTAAAGCGTTAATATTTCTTGATATATAACACCAATCAATATTATGTTTGTATTTATTTAATATAGAAATTGCATTATGATTTTTTGATAAATTATGCCAATTAATATTATCTATATTATTTTCTAAAATAGACATTGCATTTATATTTTCACATAAATTATTCCAATTTATTTTATCTATATTTTTTTGTAAAATATGAATTGCATTTATATTATATGATAAATTTTTAAAATTTATTTTATCTATATTATCCTCTAATATTGATATTGCATTATGATTATTAGATATAACTGACCAATTAATTTTATTAAAATTTTGTTTTAATAATTCAATAGCATTTATATTTCCAGATAAATTACTCCAATTTATTTTATCTATATTATTTTCTAATATAAATATTGCATTAGGATTACTAGATAATAAAGACCAATTGATTGGTAATTTATCAATATTTTTATTTATATAATGCATTGCATTATAATTACTTGACAATTGATCTAAATTTAATTTATTTATATCAATAAAGTTTTTTAAAACTTTATATTTTAAATATTTATTATAAATTAAAATATTTGTATATTTTAATTTTTCTTGTTTAAATATATCTTTTTCTTTTTTTATATCTTGATTATTTAATGTAAATATTATATATTTATTATTCATTAAATATATAATATAAATTATTATATATAAAAAAACTTATTAAACAAATTCTAATAATATAGAAAGTTATATAGTATTAATAAGTTTTTATTAAAAAAAAATTGAATTATTTTTTTTATGATTATATCTTTGTATTTTGTATTTAATTACTATCTAACGGAATGGTAACTCAATCATTCTCGAAGAATGTTGACTGTGATGAAGAGTATGATAAAGCCGTAAAAAGGCTCAAAAAACTCAATCCTGAGATTATTAAGATTCAAAAACAGTTTATTAAAGCTAGTAAATCTAATGATGATGTCTTGAAGAACAATGCCTCTGAAAATTTAAATAATCTTTTAGAAAAGCGCAAGGAGCTCCAGATTGAGATTGAGCAGTTAAAATCTACCAGAGAATCAAGGGATCTAGTATTTAACAAGGTTAATGATTGGCTTAATGCCTTAGCACCCCCTAAGATGGAGGTTATTAGGATTCAAGCAGCCGAAGAAGCCAAACCCTATACACAAAGATCTCAAGAGTCTGTATATTTACGTAGATCAAATACGTTTGAATATTTCTGTATTTTTATATTGTAATATTAAACAAGAGCATTGTTCTATATCTGGATATACAAGCAACAAGTTTTTATATTTTTTGTTGTTTAAGTTTTTTTATATCTTGATTATTTAATATAATAATATATTAAACAAATTCTAATAATATAGGACAATGATCAGAACCATAAATATGATCTAATATTAAAGAATTTTTTAATTTTTTTTTTAATTTTTTGGAAATTAAAAAATAATCAATTCTCCAACCTTTATTTTTTGTTCGAGCATTGCCAAAATAACTCCAATATGTATATTTTTTTTCTTCTGGATATAATTCTCTGAATGTATCTATAAAATCACATTCTTTTAATAATTTAGTAAATTCATTTCTTTCTTCATTCGTGAAACCTGCGGATTTAGAATGACCTTTGTGATTAAAAATATCAATATTTTGATGTGCGACATTTAAATCACCACATAATACGACAGGTTTTAATTCTTGTAATTTATTTATATATTTTCTCATTAAAGGTTCCCATGTATTAGTTCTTTGTTCTAATCTTTCTAATTTAGTTTTAGAATTAGGAACATAACACGATATAACAAAATATTTTTCAAATTCTAATGTTATAACTCTTCCTTCATTAATAAAATCATAATTTAAATTTTTATCTAAAAAATCAAAATCAAGATAAATATTTAATGGTTTTATTTTTGACATCATTGCTGTTCCTGAATATCCCTTTTTTGATTTTGCAGGATTGATAATAATGTAAGGATAGTTTTCATATTTTTGGAATTCATTTAAATGACAAGATGAACATTTAATTTCTTGTAAAGAAATTATATCAGGATTATATTCGTTAATAATTGTTTGCAAAGCATTATTTTCACTTTTATTATTTGCTCTTATACCATTAATATTAAAACTAATTAAAATCATTTATTAATATATATTAATTATATAAAATAATATCTTTTTATATATTTAATATGTTTAGTATTTGTATACAAAATCCTAAAGCTTTATATATGAAAAAAATTATTACAAATGCTATTATTTTTATAGATACTTAACAAAAGAATAATGAACATTTGCGTTTTTAACTCTGATTTTCACCATGAAAAAACTGGATTTCCTTTATTTTTTAACAATTTAATATAATTATATAATTTAATTTTAAAAATATTATATATATATATATATATATAAAATGAGTAATATAAATTGCATAGGATATTGGGAACCTTGCACACGAGAATGTGGAGAGGGAACACAAAAATTTACGGTAATAACTCCTAAATCAGGGACAGGTACTAGTTGCGCAGCAACTGATGGTCAAACAATGTCTTGTAAAAAAAAAGATTGTCCAACCTGTAGAGAATCTTGTACTACAGGATGGACACTAAATAATTCGGCATGTTTAGAAGATTGTCCTAAAGGATCTACAATTAATATGTTTAATAAAAATCAATGTATTTTACCCACTCATATGTATAATAAACAAATGTGGGAAAATTGTCCATCTGGTTATACTCAATTACCATTTCACTGTAATAGAGATATTCAAATAAAAACTAAACAAAGTTATATACCTAGAGTATTTCAATCAGACAATTTAAGTTGTCCAGCAAATAGCTATCAAATATAATTAATAAACTATCTGAATAAAGTTTTGTGTTACTAGTTGCAACACCAAGTATTAGTTTATAAAAAAATATAATAATATTATATTTTTTTTAAATAATCAGTTTTTCTTTTTTTAATTCTATATTTATATGGAATTTCATAGTCTTTTGTATTTTTAATAATTTTTTCTCGTCCACATGTTGTATCTGTATTATTAATAGTATTTTCTGGACATATTTGTATGCATTTTTCATCTTTAAATTCATAACCAGGATTACATTCTTTTTTACATTTATCATTACCAATATCATTATAATTGGGTGGACATGATCCATCTTTTTTATCAGCAGATTTAGTAGGTCTTGTGCATTTCCAACCAGTATCTGTCCATCCATCAGGACATTTTTCGGTCCATTGTTCAAGTGAAATAGAATGTCTTTGATAACCATCTGGAGGATTATTAGGGTAACATATACCTCCTGGCGATGCTTCTTTTGTATCATCTGGGCATACTAAAGAAGCATCTTCACCAATTCCTATATTTGGATTTGGTTGAGTATGAGGAAGCCTACTACAAGTCAAAGGAGTAGTAGTATAATCTGCAGGACAAGAACCATACGATACATCTATTTTTTCTCTATCATATGTATGAGCATCTCTAGTACATGTTAAAGGTAAATTTGTATAATCTTTAACACAAGCTTCTAATCCATCTACTGTTTCTCTATTATGTGTTTGAGCGTCTCTATGACAAGTGTCAATTCTTAATAATTATAATCAAATATTTGATATTATTGAGTATAAAACTAGTTTATTAGAAGATAATTTATTGATAATAAAAAAAGAAAATCAAAGAATAGTTTTAGAAAATATAAAAATTAATCAAAAAGTAAATAAACTAGAATTAGATCTATTAAAAAAAGATGAAGAAATTAAAGAATTAATAAGGATAAATAATTGGTGGAAATAAATCATTATCTGATATACTACCATTAATATATACTTTTTTATTTTATTGTAATATAAAAAATTATAAATTTTTACCAATAATAATATATGGTTTAATGTTTACTTTATCTTTAGTATATGAATATAATCCTAATAAATTACTAATTTCTTCATATAAATTAGTATTTTGTTTTTTAGATACATATTTACAATAACATTCATCTATAATTTGTTTTAATTTAGTAGGCTCTACTTTAAATATTTCTTTATTTTTATACATTTTATTTTCATCTAATGTGAACTTGATACATTTTTCAATTAATAATGAATTAGTAACCAAAGCAAAATATTTTAATTCTATTCCTTTGATTCTTCCTACATTGTAGTTTCTTAATCGTTGAACAATATATGTCGTTCTACCAACTTTAAATATATTTTCTTTTCTATCATCTACTGCAAAAAAATATATAGATTCGTAACCAGAATATTTATTTAATTCTTTTTTATTCTCCATAGCTTGATATATTAAATGTTGATTTTCAGTTAAAAATTCTCTTAATTTAATAAAATACATTCTAATAGTTTCAGATTTTTCAGAATCACCACCCATTGCTAATCTTTCAAAACATTGATAATTAATCATATATGTTATTGCTGAAGTTTTATTTGTTTTAATTTTAATATAATCAGATTTTTCTACAAAATTAATATTTTTAGAAAATGTATTATTTAATCTTCGTCTAATAGTATTTAAACTAATTCCTAAATACGTTGCTACATCTGTATCTTGAATATGAAAGTCTAAATCGCTTCCAATTTTGTATTGTTTAAAAAAAGTATTGATAAAATCAACATCGATATTTGTATGTTTCTTTAATAAAGTAATAAAAACAGTATCTTTAGACATTATATATATATATTATTATAATTAGACAATTTTTAAATGGTTTAATATGTAATCCACCCTTACAACTTATAAATATACATATATTCATTATTTTATTGATCGTAAAACTAGTTTATTCATGAATTCATCAAATATATCAGAAAAAGAATTAATAATTGGTGAAATTAATAATTCTTTTTTACCAATAATAATATATAGTTTAATGTTTACTTTATGATTAGTATATGCATATAAATTAGCAACTAACATTATTTATTTTAAATTGTAAGTTTTTTATTAAAAATTCTCTTAGTTTAATTAAATAACTTTTAACAATATCTGATTCTTTAGAATCTCCTGACATTACCAATCTTTCAAAACATTGGTAATTAACCATATATATTATTCCAGAAGTTTTATTTGTTTTTATTTTAATATAATCTACTTTTTCAAAATATCGAGGTTTTTCCTTTGTATAAAAATTTAATAATCTTTTTCTTAATGTAGATAATTTAATATCAAGATATTTAACTACATCTTTATCTTGAATATTAAAGTCTAAATCACATCCAATTTTATAATGTTTAAAAAACGTATCAATAAAATCTATATCAATATCTGTATGTTTCTTTAACAAAGTTATTAAATTATGATTTATTATATTATTATCAGTATTAATTTGTTTTTTGTTTAATAAATCTGATACATTAATTTGATTATAATCATTATTTTTATTGTTAATAATAAATTTGAATATTTTGTTTTCAAATTCATTGTTTGTTTTATCAACAATATAATTTAATACTTTATTTATTTTTTTTTCTCCACACCATAATAACATATTACATTTTGTTTTATATTCTGTAATTCTGTTACATCTGCACATTCTTTGAACTAAATTTAATATATTATCATTAGGTTGAATTACAAATATACTATCGCATTCTGGAATATCAATACCTTCGTCTAAAATATGAATATTTAATAAAATTGATATTTTATTTGATGATTTAAAAGTATTTATAGTTTCTATTCTCTTTAATCTTGAAGTATTATAACTAATTATATTAGTTTCTAATTCCATATTTAACATTTTTTGCATCCATATCAAAATTTTATTAAATTCTTCTGCTTGTTCTATTGTTGTTAGAAACACAATACATTTATTATTACCTTCATATAATAAAGATTTTAATAAAAAATAACATTTGTTTACTAATTTTTTGTTTTTCGTTTTAGTTTCTACAATAACATCGTTAAATTTATTTAATTCTTCATTTTTTACTGGTAATATAATTTTAAAATCACAAATATATTTCTTTTTTATTGCTTCGTTCCATGAATATTTATATATAATATTTCCACAATATTTTTTATTTTCAATTGGCGTTGCTGATAAAAATAAAATTTTATTATTTTTGTTTTCTAAAATTTTATTCATATTGTCATTTTTATTATTTAAATTATTATCTGATAAATTATGAAACTCGTCAATAATAATAATTTTGTTATCTAATTTATCAATAATGTTTATTAAAATATCAACAGAATCATATGTAACTGAAAATAAATTTTTATTCATTAATATTTGTTCAATACAATCAATGTTTCTAACACCATCTGATGAAATTAAAATAGGATTATATGAGTTATTAGAATAATCATAAACTTGATCTAATATTTGTTTGGCTAAAACACGCAATGGTGCAATATAAATTATATTATTATATTCTTTTGCTATTAAATAACTTGTAAAAGTTTTACCCATACCAGATGGTAATGATAATATTGATCTATTTTCATTTTTTAATAAATTACATGCCTCTAATTGATAATCACGTGGTTGAATATTAATATAACTTAAAAAATTGTAATTTACATCAATAATTTGATTATTATAAGGAATATGTAAATACTCTACTTTATTAGATAAATCTTTAATACGAGAACTAATTTCATTGGAATAAATAACAATACCATTTAAATCAAATTCATACAATAAAAAATAAAATCCTTGCAAGTCATTAATACATAAAGTATCATTATGATTTTTACATTGAATAAAATATACTTGATTATCCTTAATTGCAACTAAATCAGCTCCAATGTCACAATTTTTATATTTTGTAAAAATATCATAATTATTTAATAATTTCGTATGTTGTAAAATTCTTTCAGGTGTAAATTTAAAAAAGAAAACTTCATCATATTGTGATTTAAGTTTATTTAAAACAAATAATTCATAATTATTTCCTTTATTATGTTTATATAAATTCATTATTATAATTTATATATAACATTGTTTTAAATAATTTAAAAAATTGATATGGTTAAAATAATTTAAATAATAAAATAATTTTATATAATAAATAAGATGAATGTTATTGGTGATTTTGATGTAAATGATATTAATATTATTGAAAAATTACACATATTAAACAAAGATGATGACATTCTCACAGCTGAAGCTGCTTGTCAGCATCAGCGGGAGGATGCTAAAGCACCTCCTGGTGCTGATGACATTTATGCAATAAACAAAGAAATAATAAATATATTAACATATGAAGAAAAAGATTTTATGAAAAATTTACTAAAATTATTCAAAAATGATAATCTAAAAAGAAAATTATGGAAATTATCTGACGGAGAATATGATTATTTTATAGAAAACGAGTACAATATACAAATACAAAAAAGTAAAAACAATAATACCATATATGGTGTAAAATTATTAGAAGATGAAAAGTTATGGTTTTATACTATGGGAATTTAATTTATTCTAATATCATATAAGCTTTATCAATATACTTATATTTTTACTTAATTCTTTGAATATTGACATTAAAAAATGAAAACATTTTAATGTTTTTTAACGTTTTCATTATAATAATATATAATTTGATTTAAAAATTAAATAATAAATAAAATATAAAATGTACACTGGAGATAAAGTTTTTTATGGTCTAAAACTTTCAAAAAATAAAATATTTAGATTATTATTTAATTATATATGCAAAAATGAATTACAAAATTATATATATGAACATGAATTATTCAAAAAGTCTTATAAATTTGATAAAGATAAAAATGATGAAATTGATGGAATTTATTTTAATAATATAAATCTTAATTCTATAGCGCTAGATAATGATATAGCATCTGACAGTGAAGACGAATCATCAGATTGCGAAGCAAAAGCATCAGATAAAGACGACGACAACGATGACAACGATGGCAACGATGACAATGATGACAATGATGACAATGATGACAAAGATGACAATGATGACAAAGATGACAATGATGACAAAGATGATGTTTGTGAAGCATCTGATAAAGACGATGACAATGATGACAAAGATGATGTTTGTGAAGCATCTGATAAAGACGATGACAATGATGACAAAGATGATGTTTGTGAAGCATCTGATAAAGACGATGACAATGATGACAAAGATGATGATGATGATATAGATGATAGTGAAACTTGCGAAGCAAAAAATAAAACTTTATTAACTATTTATGAATTAATAATTGATGATGATGATAGAGTAAAAGATATGATATTATTATTATTTAAAATTTTATCATTTAAATATTTAACTTTTTTATATCAATCATGCTGTGACGATGAAGGAATTATTTTTTTAGGAATAGAATTAGGTAGCAATCATGTAACATATCGTGGTATAATAGATGAACATAAAAATTTTAATGATTATTATGATGATTTTACGAATAATATATTAATTATGAAAAAAAAAATGAAAAAAAATAAAAAATTGTATGATGAACAATTTAAAAAATTAATTAATATTAAACCAAAAATATACAGCATGGCGAACGATTGTTATAGATGTACTTGAATAGTTTTTAATAAAAAAGTAGTATAATATATTTATTTAAATAAAGATTTGTTAATTTATTAAAATATAATGGAATCAATTATAAAAAATTATAACAGATTATTAATAAAATATAAGCATATCTGTATAAAACTAATATATATATATAAATAATTTATAATTAATTGTTTTGTAATTAAATACTTATAATATTAGTTATATTTTTTGTAAATTATATATTATTATATTATATATTATTATATAATATATAATGAATATTGATGATATCGATGATAGATTATTATTTGGATTGTATTCATGGAAGGGTGATTCTCCAAATTTGAGAAATTGGGAACTACCAAAAGATCCAAGGGATGGAACTAATCAATTTAATCATATTAAAGACGCAGGAAAAATTGGTAAAGAAGTAATTGAACATTTAAAATCTAAATGTAAACCCATCCCTGGGTCTAAAGTAAAATATGATCATAAATATAAGTTCGAATATCGTGATGTCGAATATTATAAAAATATAGATTCACTTAAATTTGTACCAGTTGATGGTACACATGATGATGCCATTAATACAATACAAAAAATGATTAATTTAGCATATGATGTTAAACACGAAGCATATACTGTTAATCAACAAACATCAGCACAAACACAAGCACCAGCACCAGCACAAGCACATGCACAAACACATGCACAAACACAGGCATCAGCACCAGCACCAGCACAAGATGAATGGACAACAGTACCTACAAAAAAAAAAAAAATTATAGAACAAAAAGAACCAGAACAAATTCCATGGTCAAAATTAAGTATATTACAAAAAAGAGTTACTAGTGGTTATAGTGATGAATTATCAAAAGAAATATTAGATAATTTTGCAGATGAACATATAGTTTTACTTAATAACCCTGATATAAATAAACTATCATTAGATAAACGTGCAAAAATAGAAAAACAAAGTAATCGAACATGTGAAGATATTTCTAAGATAGATGGTCAAACAGATAATGGGCCAATAAACAAAATAGTATTAGAAGAATTATTTATACCAGACGGTCATAAACAATTATTATTATCTAGTGTAGAATTGAATAAAACATTTAAATCGAATGAAAAAATATTGATTAGTCCATGGACTAATGCAAGATTAGGCGATATGGGACATTATTCATGGTCACTACAAATAAATAAAGCATCGATTAGTTGTATATTAAACAATAGTGGATGGTTTTTTCCATTACGAATTGTATTAGATAAACATCCCATAAATTTAGATTATAGAAATATATTCAAAGAAATTACAGAAAATCAAAGAAATCAATATAAGTATATGGGATTTTTTTTAATAAGATATTATTTTGATGAAAAACAATTAACTGAATTAGAAATAATAATTAATTTTGAAAAATTTAAAGCACATAAAAGCAAAGAACAATATTTTGTAATGTTAGTATTTAATGATACTAATGGTGATGAAAATATAATGAAATATTTTGTACTAAATTACAGATGTAATTATATGAGATGGGGTACTATATCAGAACGGCATCGGTATTTATTATATGAAATAAGACAATTAATGTGTATGCAAGCATTAAATTTAAAAATAAAATTTTATTTATTATTAAAAAAAAATAGTATTAATAATAAAATAGATATTAATAAACAATGTAAATCACAATACGAAGAAAATATATATCCACATTTAAATAGCGATAAAAAATCTTTTTTTGATTGTTTTGAAGCATGGCTTCATAAAGATTATTTTGATTTATTAAATACACATCAAATATTACCTCAAACATATGATAAATCATTACATCTATTAGTATCATTATTTTCAATTGATGATATTTTACAAAAATTTGAGCAATATAATGCTGTTATTGGTAATATATATACTTTTCAAAAAATAACAATTAATGAAATAAATTGTATTAATATTAAAGATAAAGATAAAGGTGAAGAATATATTTTATTTCCTTGTCATTTTGAATGGTATGATGATAAGGATAAAGGTACAAAAAATAGATCTAAGAAAGATAGGTTATGTATACAATATGGAGATATTAATAATTCACACAAAAAATCACAATTATGTATAGAAGATAAACGTTTATTAGAAAGAGATTATTATGTTGATAATATTATTAAATCTATAAATGTATCTCAACCAATATTAGAAAAATATATAAATTTTAGCACAGACGATTTCCGAAATCAACAAGGTGGTACAGCTATATATTCGCAAGCTGTAAACGAGCAAACTAATAAATACTTGCAAAAAATTAATAACAAAATAAATAAGGTACAAAAATTATCAAAAATATATAGTAATATTTATAGTTATAACAATTCAAGCTTATCTAATCATAATATCAATAAAATAAATAGTAATTATGGATATGTTAAAAATAATACACATAATTTAACAAATAAAAAAATATTTGTTAAAGGAAATATAATAAAAGATCCTACTAATTTTATTATTTCACATGGTTTTCAAATATTAACAGTTATGTCAGAAATTAAGTTAAATAATTTTTTAATTATAAGTAGTACTATTAATTTTATTGATAAATTATTATCTGTTTATAATACTATAAATTTTACATTTATAGTTGTTAATAATGGTGAAATAGGTAGTTTTATATTATTAAAAGAAAAATATAAAAACTTGAAAGAAATTTATTTTCTTGGTAGTATGTATAATTATAATACATATACAAATATATTAAAAATATCTAATAATAAAAAATTTAATGCAATAATTATAGATTCTAATACAAATCCATATAATAGCGAAATTACACAGATTATTGGAATACTATTGTGTAATGAATTATTAGAATACAACGGGACGTTTATAATATGTTGTTTATTACTATCTATTGAAAATATGTTTTATTTAGAATTATTATATATTTCTTATAATTTATTTGTTAATCATAATTATAATTTTTTTAACGGATTAAATATAAATTTAAATTTACTATGTTATTCTAATATTAAAAATAAATTATCTAAAGATATTGAAAACAAATTAATAGATTATCTAAAAAATACTAATTATAATTTTAAAAATAAAAATATTGATATTAAATTAAATATTAATTTTTCTAAAAAATTTTTAAAATATATATCTTATAAATGGAGTCAAAAAATATTTGTATATAAAGAAAATATTATATACGAAAAATTTAAAAATAAAATTAATCAAAATAATAACAATCAAACAGGTGGGTTTTTAACATATCATAATTTTACAAATAATAATAAAATCAATTTAAATAAAATACCAGAAAAAATTGATGATCTTGTTAGTTTTGCTAATTATAATAAAGAAGCTATGGATTTTCAATATAAATGTCATTGGGGGCAAAAAAAATTATTATTATCCGAAATACAATTTTTAACTAAAGTATGTCAAAAATTAAATATAAAAAAATTAAATAATTATGCTGTTGTTTATATAGGTTCTGCGGCTGGCTATCATTTACCAATCTTGTATAATTTATTCCCAGAACTTTTATGGTTGTTATACGACCCTGCACCGTTTTCTAAAGAAGCAAATAAACATTCAAATAAATCTAAAGTTAAAATATTTAATATGTTTTTTACCGATGATACTATTAAACATGTATTTGATAATATTGAAAATAAAAAAATACTATTTATTTCTGACATTCGATTAGCACCTGAAGAAGAATCTGTTATGTTAGATATGATTAATCAAGTTAGATGGGGAACACAATTAAATGCAGATTTTATGTATTTGAAATTTAAATCTCCTTATTATGAAGAAAATGTAAATGTTTTTAAAACAAATAATATAAATGATTTAAAACTTGATAAAAAAATAATTAATAATCCTGATTTAGCTGCATCAGATAATGAATCATTTTTATATTTAAAAGGAGATATATATTTACAATTATATCCAAATATTCATAGTATTGAATTAAGAATATATATTGAAAAAATTAATAATAAATATGAATTAAAAGTCTATAATTTTAAAAATATAGAAAATATAATGGCTAATTATAATTCTAATATTAAAAATTGTTTTATGTGTAATGATATATGTAATGATATACCATTAGATTTATTATTATTAATCCCTGGCTATGATATCAGTTTAGAATGTTTAATGGAATATAATATTGTTTATAATTATTATAAATATTTTTTAGATATTAATGATAAAACAAAAATTATTTATAAATTGTATAAAATGAATAGATATTTAGAAATATTAACTCATAAACAATTTATTAAATGTAATCTCGATACTACTATAAAAACTTTAAAAAAATATGATAATCCTACTAAATTTTATAACGAAAATACAAAATTAAAAATATGGAAAGAATTATGTACATTACAAATTAGTTTAGCAGCTAAATTACAAATAAATTTAATTAAATTAAAAGGTAATGTACTTTATTCTAAAGATGAAATACAAAATATTATAACATATCTTAATAAATTTATTATTGATAAAGATTATTATATTTTATAAAAAAATATTAAAAAATTAATATATTCTAAAAAATAAAAAATATATGATACGAATAATAGAAATATATAATACTTAAAAAATATTTTTATGTGCTAATTACTTAAATAAACATATATTCTAGATTCCAATTTAATTTATTAATTTATTTTTATACTTTTTTTCAATTTAATATAATTCATTTTTATTTAATGCATTTTTATGTTTGCTATAATGATGTTATATGTGAATTTTTCTAAATATGTTTTATTTTTGAAAACTTTTAATTAATAGGAATTGAAAAATAAATATCAGTTGTCATTGGATCATTTGGATAATCTAATATTGTTGGGAATTGAATTTCTTTCATTTTAACTAATGAATTAACACATAGTTTTTTATTAATATATGTAACTTCAAATACTTCTGGTAATTTAATTTCTGGCATTATATGATTATTGATAGTAACCGTATCAGAATAATTATTACCATGTATATGTACAATATAATGAGTCTTGTTTAGTTTTTTAAGCATATTACTGCGATAAATATCAAAAGGCCAGTGAAATTCTATAACTATTTGACTAAATTTTTCTAATTCCGTTTCTAATAGAGAATCCAACCAATTAAATTCAGAACCTTCAATATCCATTTTTAAAAAAATTTTGTTATTATTTTGTATGTATTCTTTTAAATTTGTTGTTTGTTCTGTATTTGAAAATCCAATGTTTTTTGGAATCCATTCCATTCTATTTCTATGTGAAGGAAATGACGATATTGTTCCATCAAATGCGATACATTTTATTTTATGAATATCTAAGAAACTCTCTTCAAATCTAATATCATTTGCAATTCCACATGAAATAAATAAATCATAGTTAAAACCATTTGCAATAACATACCCGCCATCTTCTTTAGGACCAACTCTAACTAATTTATAAGGTGTTATATATGTATTTAAAATACTGTAATCAAAAAGGTTTAATTCAGATTTATTATAGTTATCCCAATCTGTATATTCTCCTTCTGAAATAGTACGCGGTATCACTTTATCTTGATAATAATGCCTACATAAAAATATATCACCATCAAATATTTCAGCATAAGGTTTTCCAATAACAATTCTCTCTTCATATAATTTAATGTTATATCCATAATTATTCTCTTTTATGATATTATATAATTGTTCGCAAAAATAGAGATAATTATCATCTAATATTTTAGGATCAGTATTATATGCTTCATATAAAGCTCTTTTTATAATTTTATTTTTTGGAGATGCACCTATAATACCTTGGAATATTGATCCTGGAAAATATGATGAGTTTACAGATACAAAATTATAATTTTTTACTATAGTATTTATATCAACATATAACATAGCATCACTATCCATAAAAAAACCACCATTTATGTATAAATAATAATATCTAAATAAATCTGCTCTATGAGCACCCGTTCTAATAGAATTATATTTTTGTATTATATTTGGTAAATCGGCAATTGGATTATTAATAAAAAAATTAATTACATCCTCATCATTATAAAACTCATATTTCCATTCAGAACCTAATTTATCTTTAATCATATCTAAAACATATGTATCATTACTTATTTTATTTGTTTGGAATAATATTTTTGTTATAGCAAATGGATTTTTATTATAACTAGCTTTAGAATAATTTACTATACTATTTTTATTATAACTAGCTTTAGAATAACATGGAACGCTAAAATCTTCTATATTATTTTTATTATAAATAGCTTGAGCATAACCTGGACCACTAAAAACCTTCTATAATATTTTTATTATAAACAGCTCGAGAATTACTTAAAAACATAATAAATCTATATATATATATTATATATATATAGATTTATTAACAATTTATATTAATAATTTTATTATTTAAAAAGAAAACATGATGTTGAATTGATAAAGAATTATAAATAGTAAATATTTAACTTAATTGTTTATTAAGTTATTAGACACTAAATATATAATAATATATATGGATTAAAAATTTCATTTATAAATAAATAAAATTTTTAACTATTTTAATTTAAAAATATATTTATTTGTTCTAATATCTTTATTCTATAATCATAACTATTTAATTTATAATTACTTTTTGTTAATTGTCTGATAATTTACAAAGAATATGTTGATTCTTATATTACTATTATAGTTAAAAATACTATAATATTTTCTAATTTCTAGTATTTTTTATCTGTTCTCTTTTATGAAAGTATATAACAGTTTATATCTAAATTCTCTTGCGTACTCTCTTGCGTTCTCGCATACCTTTTTCGGGACAATACTTAAAACCCTTGGCCAAGCGCTTGCGAGCTGTTTTAAAGGAGTCATCGTTTATAAACTCCCACTCTTTGTGGTATAACATGTCATTATTACCTGGGTCATCTTCGATGGGACCGCGAAATCTTGGTTTAACGCCAATTTTGCGGAACAGATCGTACACACCCCATGTTGGATTCTTTAGCTGTTGATTTTTCTTACCATTTGCTTTTTTCCAGATTCCTCCTTGATCCTGATCTACCATCTTGCGGATATTGATGTTGAGCTGTTTGGGATCTTTAACTATAATCTTCGACCAACCTAAGATACACGCATTCTTCTTAATGGAAGGTATTTCATAGGTGATCAAGTCATCATGATGGTACTTGTCGAGCAGACTTAGTAGCATTTTTAGACGATTATATGAGTTTGGATTAATTTCTTTCGCGGTCATAGCTAATTCCAAATCATCCAGAACACCTTCCATATCTATTTCAGTGGAAGACACAAGTTCTATATCTTGGTCGTCTGAGCGAGAACTATTATTATCTGCCATTGCAACGATTGCAACATCGCTTGACTGAGCTCCTGATCCTGTGGAAGGTTCTCTCTTACGTTTTCTACTC
>Ga0315905_10003078_pt1 | contig 17329 bp, 31 predicted proteins | sample LakEriMetagenome_5_FD_203522 | JGI IMG/M metagenome (GOLD analysis project Ga0315905, IMG submission 203522) | Freshwater fungal communities from buoy surface, Lake Erie, Ohio, United States - Buoy 4 MA121 | ecosystem: Environmental > Aquatic > Freshwater > Lake | place: USA: Lake Erie, Ohio... | reverse complement strand
GTATTACTGGTGTGTGACTTGACTTGAGAATAGAATCCATAGGTGGTAGGATTGACGTAGTCAAGGTGATAATCACTGAGACCCTGACAGTACCGTCAGGATTATGAAAGGATAGCCGATGGCTAAAGGTAATGGGATACGTGGGATACGTGGACATAACGTACCTACTAATCGGGTGCTGCGAACTGCCTCTTATGTACAGGTAAGAGGTAAGCCACGCCATGCACTACGCAAGGCAACTGCCACGCCAGTACGGGTGGCATACACACAAGATGCTATCAACCAAGCGATAGCCAAACTGACAGTACTGTCACAACGGAGTGCATAGCATGATTACTAATGACATTGAAGTGCTGGCTTACTACGAAACTATTGACGGGTCAGGTGCAATGCTGAGTCAGATGTTCACCTACGACTGTCATAGATGCGACTACTCTCACGCTAGGGGTAGCCGCTTACTATCAGAGATTGCTAGGCAGATTGCCGAGCATGTATTAACGCAAGAACATCAGGAGAAATGATGCGTACTACATGGAAAGAAATGGTTGCCTTCCTTATGGATTGGCGTGACTATCTGAACGGACTCATACCTGCAAGTCATGCAGATTTGGGCTGGTCAGGTACTGACAGTGATACCCCTATCTATGATGAGTTGCTGGCAATGGCTAAGCATTATGGCTGGGCTTACCCAGGAGAGGAGATGAGTGACAATGGCTAAGACTGATGCAGGTATGAGGCTATCATACTGGGTTGAAACTGAGGTCGATAAACTCATTGACTCAGGTCATGGCATAAAGAACTCACACATAATTGTGGGTGAGTGGCTAAAGGAGATGGGCAACCTAGAGTGGATGCCTGAAGAAGATGGTTGGTCAGGTTACTGTGGCAACTGTCAGGAACTAACAGTACTGTTAGACAATGAGGAGGTCTGATGACTGAAATAGATACAACATACCTTGATGTTGAGGTAGATGAACGACAAGTCGTATGCTCATACGGTAAATGTACTAACACCATAGACATGGACAATGATACATACGCACTTGATAGTGCTGAGGATGCGTACTGTGAGGCTCACATCTTCCTATGCAACTGGTGTGACTGCACATTCCCAGACACTGAGGTACATGATAACCTTGTTGGCTACTGCCGCCCATGTGGCAACACGATGACTACATGTGACAGGTGTGGTCAGGTTCAACATGAGAACGACATGTACACTGTTAGCAGTGATGATTGGTGTCATAGTTGTTACGAGAATTACTCTCGACATTGCACTCGTTGTGATTTTAGTTACGACCCTAGAAATGGTAGGTGTTGTGGTGGTAGCCATGATGTTGATGACTATGGTTACAAGCCTTATCCTCAGTTTCATTGGGTAGAGAATGACCCTGATGCTGACCGCCATGTATTCATGGGCTTTGAGTTAGAGGTCGAGTCTAATGGTGATGACTATTCCGGACCAGAGTTAGTGCGGTCACATCTAGGTGACCTTACTTACTTCAAGGAAGACGGCTCACTTGATGACGGCTTCGAGATAGTCACACATCCAATGACCCTTGCCTATGCACACAGCATGAATTGGGAATGGACTAAGGGACTACTGGACAAGGGCTATCGCTCATGGGACAGGAGTTCGTGTGGCTTACATGTTCACGTTGATAGACGTGGCTTCAATGGTAGGTTACATCAGTATTCATTCACACTGTTACTCATGCGTAACAAGGCTTTGTCTTACCTGATTGCAGGTAGACAGGGCAACTCGTACGCATCCTTTGACAAGAGCGTACGAACAGAGATACCTAAGCACATGAAAGGTCAATACAATAATGCGCAACGGTACTCTGCGGTCAATGTACTACCAACATCTACCCTTGAAGTGCGTATGTTCAGGGGTTCACTAAAGAAAGAACGCATACTCGCTGCACTTGAGTATGTGCATAGTGCCGTAGAGTATTCACGCGGTGCTAGGTCAGGTGTCGGTGCTGAGGAATACCTAACAGCACCTGCATTTATCCAATGGTTACGAGGCAACAAGGCTTTGTATCCAAACCTATTAAGTTACATAAACAAGTCGGTCGAGTTCGGCTTTAGCGAGAAGTCCTATACTTCTCAGAATAATGGAGAGTAATTATGTGTATGTTATGTGTATCCCTTCCAGGGTCACGACCAACACGCGAGCAGTTAGAGATTGCTTGCTACAACAACAGCGATGGCTTTGGCTACGCAGTACACCATGGCGACCACATTGTGGCAGGTCGAGGTATGCTAGTAGACGTAACCATTGACAGGTTCTTTGCTGAGTTAGATAAGAACCCCAACGCTATCGGTATGTTCCACGCACGTCTTACCACACACGGTACGACACACGTCGAGAACAATCACCCATTCAGGGTTGATGGTCGCAAGGACATTGTGTTAGGTCACAATGGTATGCTTCCGGTCATGCTCAAACCTGGTGACAAACGCTCAGATACCCGTGTGTTTGCTGAAGATTTGCTACCTAACATGGGTGTCGATGTGCTCGATGACCCTGTGTATTTCAAGCAACTAGAGGAGTGGGCTAAGGGTAGCAAGATTGCTATCTTGAGTACATCACCTGACTTACAGCAAGAGGTGTACATTCTCAATGAGAAGGACGGTCACTGGGCTGGGGGTGTGTGGTGGTCTAACACCTCATACAAGTCACGCAGTTACTGGTACACAGGTGGCTATGCATCCAAGGAAGACTATGACTTGTTCGAGAACGACAAGCATCTACTGTTATCATCTGATGAATTGTTGGATGCTGACGGTACTGTCAGAACTATCTATGATGTGTGCTACCATTGCTACTCACATCTACGAGAGGACGACTACAACGAGGGTGCTTGCCTATCATGCAATACATGTATAGACTGCAACGAACACATGGCACACTGCATGTGCTACACACCCAACAGGGGTAACAGTACTGTTAGAAGTAACGACTACTGGTGGGAACAAGAAAAGAAACAACTAGAGAAGATGGACTGGTAACATGACAGAAACGATTAAGATTACATACGAAGTTGAGTACTTCTACCATGAGATACTCAAAGACATGCTGGACAGTGGTGAGTATGGGTTGGGACAGCATCCTGTAACTGACGAGGCTATTATATACAATGCACTAGACAAGTTTGTTACCATGAGTGATGGTATCCCTATGATACCATCAGCCTTTGACCAAGCAGGTGTACTCACAGTGGAAGATGATAGAGGAGAACTTCTCTACCAATTTCCAGGGTACAACACACTAGCACAGAGAGAAGATGACTATGACACACGAACATTCGAGTAGTAAGCACGGAGTTTACGCATTTGAAGTATCTGGAATATCTAAAACCATCAGAAGGAGAGTAGATAGTAGGGAACTTATATCTAGAGATGGTTCTGGTCGTCCAAAGTCTATGCCTAGTCCACGTAAGCGTCAGAAGATGAGTGAGTTAGTACTTGAGTTGCCTGACTTCGAGAATGCATCATGCAAGGGTGTTGGACACAAGGCTTTCTATGATGATGGCTTAGAGGTTGAGGCTGCGATAGACCAAGACGATACAATCTGGTGGTCAAGCAAACCAGTACAGCATGCATACCTCAGGCGCATGTGTCTGTCATGTCCAATCGTGCAGAAATGCAGGGAATGGGGCATAACCCGTGAGAAGTATGGGTTTTGGGGTGGTATGACTGCTACTGAACGTGCATCAGAGCGTATCATGCGTGGCATAACTGTTAATGAGATAGACTATCAAGTACACATAGGAAGAATAGAACAGAGAGAAATAGGAGATGGTATATATGAATCAAGGTAGTTTGCATGGGTCAGGCTGGCTGACCAATGATAGAAGTGATGATTGGGATTGCCCTGAGTGTGGTGTCGAGGTCATTGACATAGACGTACCGGCAGACGATGACGGTACTACTGTTAGTTATTGTCCCGACTGTAACTATGAGAAGATAATCACAGATGAGCAACGTCTTGAGTGGACCACTGACTATGACAGTGAGCAAGACTATGGAAGATAATAGTCCATTGTTCCTGCTCGATATGACAGATGAGTTCAGAGAAGAGGCAGGTGTGTGGTGGAATACACGCGCACATCCTGCACTCAAGATGTTAGTTGTATCCGCTGCATACTATGAGCATCTAGCACATGATGTAGTACATGCAAACGATTACCTTAAGGAAGTGACAGATGAAATGGATTAACGTGGCATCATACATACTCAACTTCATACTGTTGGTTGCTGTATCAAATGCTAAGACAACTATAAATCGTTACGAAAAAGTTATGAGAATGTTAGGTGTTAAATGAGAACAAGGAAGAAGGAACTTGATGCTATCTCCGATGCACTGTCACGACCCGCCGAATCTGTGGATGATTTAGCCAAAGACGTATGGGACCTGATAGATTCATACCGTCGTGAACGTGATGTGTATGTGGTTGGTGTTAACTATCAAGGAGTAGGACAATTTCTCTTTGGACCATACGAGTCAGAGGCTGTGGCTACCAAAGACTTCGAGGGTCGTGGTAACATACAAGCACTCAAGTCCGGTGATGTTGCTAGGGTATTCAAGGTGCAAGCACCTAGTAAAATCTTCAACGACACGCCGATACAAGGTGATTTATTTGACACTCGATAGCAATGTAAGTACTATCATATATAGTACTATATAAGAAACCCCTTGAGGGTTTCCGTATAGTTGTTCATTACTCTCCTAGTGATGGGTGGTGGGTGTGTGTCAGTTCATGCTCACCACCACAAGGCAGCACCAAGTGGTCAACAGATGATGAGGGGAAGCATCATCTGATTGTTCGGGTGCAATCCCTGTTGCTGCCACGCAAGTAACAATAGAAAGGACACTAGATGTCTGTGAAAATAAATGGGTATGACTTACCAAGTCACATCTCATACTCACAACTAACCACATGGTTAGATTGTGGTTGGAAGTACTACCTATCACGTATCGTTCAGTTAAAAGAGGATGGTTCTTGGTGGTTAGTAGGAGGTTCATCAGTTCACGAGGCTACCGAAGCCTTTGACCATGCGATGTACGAGATTGAGGGCAAATGAGTAGCCCAACATCACCAGAAGTATTAGATGTTCTGTGGAAAGATACGTGGGACAGGGTAAAAACCGCTCACAGTGCCTCTACGGGGCAGGAATCGGCACTCTGGCGCAAGGCAGGGCGCACCACCAAGGCTAACCCAGAGGGTGAAGACGAAACTTGGTGGTTCTCAGAAGGTCGCAGCATGCTGGACTCATGGGTACAGTTCCGGACTGGTCAACTAGGCTGGAGTATCTGGACTACACCTGACGGTAAGCCTGCCATTGAAATCTCAATGACCCCACACATGGGTGATGTCCCAGTCCAAATGGGTATTGACCGTGTGATGGTGACACCAGATGGTGAATTAGTTATTGTAGACTTAAAGACTGGCAAGTACACACCATCCTCAGACTTACAGTTAGCACTGTATGCTGTGGGTATGGAGAAGACATTTGGTATCCGACCAAAGTATGGTACTTACTGGATGGCACGCAGTGGCACAACATCACCACTGATTGACCTAGATTTCTACACTAAGAACATGATAGAGAAAATAGTTGGTGATTTCGACAGAGCACGTAAGGCTGCACTGTTCATCCCTAACTACAATCACTGCAAGATGTGTGGATTCAAGACAGAATGCGAATGGAACAAGGAAGGAAAGTAATGACTGAGAAAAACTATGTAGTCAATGTCAAGACAAGCAAGGGTACTATCGTCACAGCACGTGGAGATAGTGCAGAGGAACTAATCAGCAACATCAATGCACTTGTAGCAGAGGGTGCAGCCGATGCCATTGCGACACTAGAGCAAGTACTGACGGGTATGCCACCGGTATCACCCAGTACTAGCGCAGTCGATACAGTGGTTAATGCGCTAGGTGGCACAGTAGTAAGTGAAGCACCAACCACTGGCTTCGCACCAGTACCACCACCAACCAGTACACCACTGCCTACATCAGCAGGTCAGGTGTCATGTTCACATGGTTCAATGATTGGTCGTAAGGGTAGCGGTGCTAAGGGTGAATGGAAGGGTTTCTTCTGTCCAACACCTAAGGGTACACCGGACCAGTGTCCACCTCAGTGGCTCACCAAGAAAGACTATGCTTGGAATAGCATCTAATCTAATCACTACCTAGGAGATAACATGAAAACACTAATGAGAGCAGTAGGTCGCCCCGATATAGGGGGCGAGCCTATGCCACCAGTGTTTCGTGCATTTGATGAGAACCAAATCATCTTCCGTAGGGCAGAGGTCAGCATGATTGCAGGTCAGCCAGGGGCAGGTAAATCCACACTTGCCCTTGCGCTGGCCCTGCGTATGCAAGCACCGACCTTGTACCTATCAGCGGATACCAATGCACACACTATGGCAATGAGATTGTACTCAATGATTACTGGCAATTCACAGTCAGATTCAGAGAAGATAATCTCTGAGAATCCAGAGCAAGCCAAGCAAGCACTAGCCCAAGCATCACACATCTACTGGTCATTCGATTCCAACCCTGGACTTGGTGACATTGATGATGAGGTAACAGCAATCGAAGAACTGTTAGGTGAATCACCTGCACTAATCATTGTTGATAATCTCATGGATGTGGCAATGGATGGTGGCGAGGAGTTTGGTGGTATGCGCTCTGCTATGAAGGAGTTGAAGTACCTTGCAAGAGATACCAATGCGGCTGTGCTTGTATTGCATCACACAAAAGAATCCTACAACGCAGACCCATGTCCACCACGAAGCGCAGTACAGGGAATGGTTAACCAACTACCAGCACTCATCCTTACAATCGGACAACACCAAGAAATGATGGCTGTTGCCCCTGTAAAGAATCGTTATGGTAAGGCTGACCCATCCGGTAACTCACCAGTGTGGCTGCGATTCAATCCTGAGTACATGTACTTGGCTGACCTGGAGGAGGCACGATGAAAGGTGTAGATGGAATCTACGTTCGTGACAATCCCAATCCAAAACCAGAACTAACCTTAGAAGAACTGTATCAAAAAGCATTGGATGATATAGTATTCTTAAGGTATGCCAATCGTGGATTGAAAGATGAGTTAGCAATTTCAAATGACATTAGACACAAGCAACATCTAAAAATAGTGGAGTTAGGTGGTACACCATGAGAAAGAAAAGAATCAAGTGCAATCAGTGCCATCAAGAACAAGAGACAGCAACAATCTTTATTCACATAGTTGAATGCGATAGGAATGTAAGGCACTACGCAAAGAAACTCATTGCCGAACTGGAACGAGAACTACGTGAGTAAGAGTAAACAAAAGGGTACCTCAGCAGAGACTGCTGTAGTTAACTGGCTTAACAGTAAAGGAAGAAAGCATGTGGAACGACGAGCACTATCTGGCCTTCTTGACAGGGGCGATATTGCTGGCATCCCTGGTGTTGTTCTGGAGATAAAGAACCATCAACGCATGGAACTATCAGCATGGCTCAAAGAGTTAGACGTTGAGATGATTAACGACAAGGCAGATACCGGTGTAGTAATACACAAGAAGAAAGGTACTACTGATGTAGGCATGTGGTACGCCACAATGCCAGTACATGGATGGTATAAACTGTTGGAGGAAGCAGGTTATTAGTGGAGAAGCACAGCATACTCGCAGTGCTTGAGCATTATGGTGGGTCAATCTACCGTGAGCGTATGGGTTGGCAGAAACTTAAGTGTCCATTCCACGATGACTCACATGCATCAGCCACTGTTAACATAGAAGAAAACGCATTCAATTGCTTTGGGTGTGGCATCAAAGGTGACACCTACAAAATCATTATGGAGAAGGAAGGAATAGGATTTCGTGAAGCAGTCAAGGTCGCAGAAGGAATCACTGGGCAAAGCAGTTCTGCACTACGCAAAGTACATAGCGGAGGCAGAGGGGTATCTAGCAAGTCGGGGAATCACCTTAACAGACGCGCATACAGCCCACCTGGGCTTGGTCGTAGAGCCTCTACCAGGCCATGAACAATTCATTGGCAGGCTAGCCATTCCGTACATCACACCTACTGGTGTGGTGGACATTAGGTTCCGCTCCATCAGCGGAGAAGAGCCTAAGTACATGGGTATGTCAGGCAGTGAGACAAGGTTATACAACGTAGCAGCAATCGGTCAGGCAACTGACTTCATAGCAGTATGTGAAGGAGAGATAGATGCAATCACGCTCACGCAAAAGTGTGGTATCCCAGCCATTGGAGTTCCGGGAGCAAATTCATGGAAGAGACACTACTCGAAACTCTTACAAGACTTCGAGCGTATATATGTATTTGCCGATGGCGACCAGCCAGGTTCGGATTTTGGCAAGAAACTTGCGAGAGAAGTTCAGGGAGTTATTGTAATCAACATGCCAGATGGGGAAGACGTTAACAGTATATTCAACAAACAAGGAACAGAGTTCTTTAGGGAGAAGGTAGCAGCATGAGTAAGATGAAAGATGAATGGTATGACGAGTACTTCGGAGAGGGATATGTTTACATCTCAGGAGATTTTGGCAGTGATAAGCCTGCTTCAAAACTTCGGGATGAAGATAGAAAGCGCGAAGAGGCTAAGCAGCGACACCCTTCTTCAGGTAACTCTAAGTTTGCCAAAGAAGAGGTAGAGGATTTCTGCTTGAAGTTTGCACTGTATGACATTCAGGATGAACTGGCAGATATCTTGCTGAGCAAGCACAATGACTATGGTCCAAAGAATATCAGTGATGCACCGGGCGGTGCTCTTAATGGTATCCGTGTTCGTATGCATGACAAGACTGCAAGGCTTAACAATCTTATAGATAACAATAAAGAACCGAAGCATGAATCAATCCGAGACACACTCGTGGACATCGCCAACTATGCAACCATTGCAATCATGGTCATAGATGGTGTATGGGACACAGAGTAAACAGATAAGGAAACAACATGAAGCGTATCGTAGTACTATCCGACATGCAAATACCGTATCAAGATAAACGTGCAACTCGTGCAGTTATGAACTTTGTTGCAGACTACGAACCAGATGAGTTGTTCTGTGTAGGTGATGAGGCTGATAGCCCAGAACCTTCACGTTGGAACAAGGGTTTGGCTGGAGAGTTTGAAGGAACTCTACAGAAAGGTCTAGACGAGACAACCAAGATAATGACTGGCTTCAAAGAAGCCTTAGGCGACAAGCCTTTTCATACAATGAGGAGTAATCATGGAGACAGAATACAAAACTACGTCACGCGATTTGCCCCTGCTCTTGCATCGTTACGTGACCTTGAGTATTCCAAGTTACTTCGGTACCGTGAGAACGAGATTACATATCACGATAAATTTTATCAGTTCACCCCAGGATGGATTCTCGCTCATGGAGATGAGGGTCGTGCCAACAAACAACCTGGTGGGACTGCTCTTACCCTTGCTAAACAAATTGGGGCTTCGGTTATCTGCGGTCACACGCACAAACAGGGTATACAACATGAACACACCGGCTTCGGTGGTCAGATTAGACACAAGTTATATGGGGTGGAAGTTGGCCATCTCATGGACATATCGCAAGCGCACTATCTCGGACAGACTGGTGCTAACTGGCAACAGGGATTCACTATACTCTACCAACGTAGAGGCAATGTGACACCTGTGAACGTACCAATCAATGGTCGTTCATTCGTAGTTGAGGGTAAGGTTTATGAGTTCTAATGATAATTTTGTCCAAGAGTATGAAGGTATGGTTCGACAGATTGCATCCGAATATCATCGCAAGTATCCAATGGTGGAGAAAGCAGATTTAGAACAAGAGATTTGGTTGTGGTTCGTGCAGCATCCACGCAAGATGGAAGAGTGGACAACTACACATGAGTCGAAAGACTGTGACAAGTTGATTGCTCGTTCCCTCCGGAATGCTTCGCATGACTATTGCATCAAGGAGAAAGCACGAGTAGAAGGATATGCACCTGATGATGTATTCTTCTACAAAAAGGAATTCATCAAGATGATGATTCCTGCTGTGCTATCTGATGATTGGCAAAAGATTGAGAATAGCATGGCTAACATGGGGCGTACAATGAAGGCCCCGTCTGAGTCAGGTGACTTCATGGCTTATGCTGCGGACATCAAGAAAGCATTTGAAGAACTTGATGAGAAGGAACAGAATCTAGTGTTCCTATTCTATGGTGAGGATGTTGATTCAAAGACACTTCATGACATGGTTAACAATGAACGACCAACTGCTAGGGCTACAGCAATGGCAGCCAATCGTTCACTAAACAAGATGGTCAGGAAACTTGGTGGCTTTGCGCCACAAAAAGACAATGACTATGTGGAACAGAAAGTTGAAGTAGATGATTTGCACTGAGTGCCGTAGGGCAGGGGATGCAGGTAAGATGGCACATGAACCATCCCTTGCTCACATGTTCCGGAGAGAACTATGGTACAAGGCTAAGACTCTTCATGCTATGTGCAGTAAGAAGGATTGCTTCTGTCAGCACATGGTTAAGGCTATAGATTAAAAGCAAAAAGACCCCCCTTGGATTTCTCCTTGGGGGGTTTTTGCGTAAGGTCTAACTTATGCGGAAAGGATATCCTTAGGGTCTAGACCGCCACCCTTTTTCCAACCTGGACCTTTTTGAAGTTCCATGTGAAGATGAGGACCTGTGACATTTCCGTCTTTACCAACCTTACCAATTACATCTCCAACTTCAAGAGCCTGACCGACCTTGACACTGTTGGAGGATAGGTGAGCAAAGAGAAGGTGACCACCTGCAACTTTAACCAGTACGGAATGTTGACCGAAAGCATCACCCCAGCACTGACCAACCTTAGTTACTTTGCCAGCGATAGGTGCAACTACAACAGCACCTACTGGTGCAGCGTAGTCAATTCCTTCATGACGACCGGAGGACCATCGAGGTCCAGCAACTCCGAAGGGTGTCGTGACCTTATACTTCTTATCTTGCATCGGTGAAGCCATTAGTCTTCATCCTCTTCTCTTAGTGGAATAGTTACAAGCCAGACTAGAAAACTGACACCAGTAATCAAGCCAGTTACTTTTTTTGCACTGCCTTCTAAAGTAAAGTAAGCAATGGCAAGACCACAGAAAGTATACGTTTCTGCAGTAATCTTCTTTAGATATTTCTTTAGCCAGTTAATCACTTGACTCTCCTAATTTGGGCTAGTTGTCCAACAATGATTGCGGATACAACAACACCTTGAGATGTCTCACGTGATTCTGGTGTCATGTCTGCACCAATATTGCTTATCGCTTTCAATGCTTTACCTGGGTCTGTAAATAGTACGTTAAGCAACTCAGTTGTATCGTCAAAGATTTCAATGGCATCTGCTACTTCAGCAGTCAATATGACACCGTTCTCTAACATAACTGGTTGCTCTGGTGGTAGGTCTTCATAGTCCAAACCAGATTCAGTAAACGCTTCAAACGTAATTGCCTCACCTAGGAACTCTTCAACCAAAGCATCTGAAACAAGTTCACGTTCTGTGTCAGTGAGTACACCATCGGACATGGCGTCATCTATGACTTCTTGTGTAACTTCTTCTAGGGTTGGTTCTTCTTGTATAACTTCTTGTACAGGTTCAATAGTTACCTCTGGCTCAGGCTCCACGCTAGGCTCTACAGTAGGCTCAGGAGGCTCTATAACGGATTCTGAGGGACTTTCAGACGGTACGGGTACCTCAGGTTCAGGAACAACATCTAACTGGGAAGGGCTAGGTGTTGGTTCTAGGGTCTGAGGCACTTCTGGTAGTATTATTGGAGTAGGACTTGGTTCTACTGTAGGTTCAGGTGTAACGCTAGGCGTTACTACTGGTTCAGGAGATGGTGATTCACTTTGAGTAGGTTCAGGTACTGGCGTTGGCTCTGGGTCCAGAGTTGGTTCAACGCTTACGACTGGCTCAGGGCTAGGACTTGGCACAGGTTCTAAGATAGGAACTATGCCGTTGTACCAACGCAATGGAGAATCCAAAGGTAAGTTATCTCTTACATATGAGTTGTAAGATTGTGCAAACCCACCTTCGCAGAACAAACGTGCTATGTCACCCTTGCCATCAAAGAAACTATTACTGTTATTCCAGCCAATGGAAAATGTTTGTTCTGTTCCATCATCTTTGCCACAGGTAACTTCAGCAATAGCCTGTTCAGCAAACGCACTTGCTGGTGAAGACACCACGAACATACTTGCTACAAATAAAACAATCCCTAAGCGGAATAGTTTATTCAATTACTTCTTAGAACCTTTTTCGTAGGATGCAAAGATTTCATTTACTTCTGTGTTAGTTAACTTACCATCTTCAAGATATGCACGGCATAACTTCTCAACGATAACTGCACAAGCACCGATACCTGCCATTGCTGCGGACTTCCATACCTCAACACCGAGGATAGAACCAGCACCAATTACACCAAGACAAGCCACAGCAAATGCTGCAACAATCTTCTTAGCGATTTCAACCATTATAGTTTCCTAACTGTTACTAACAACAAGCCACCGTAGCCGTTGCTGTCTTTATCTGGGGAAGATTCATTGGTAAAACGAACCTCTTCAATTACACCTTGGAAGGACTCCTCGGTTCTGTAGTCCTTAACAGTTACAAAGTCACCTGTAACTTCAAGGTCTTCTAGAGTTTGAACCACATCATAGGCTCTATCTTTGTAACCAAACTGCACGTTGTACTTGTCCATCTCAATGTCATAGCAAGATAATGGGTACTGATATATTCTTTGACGAGGTACGCCAGGAATGGACTTTAATTGATAAGACTGTAGTACGGGATAATCTGTTATAGGTGAACCATTGTTAAGCGTATATTTAATTGCAATAAACTCTTGACCACCCACAGGTTGTGATAGTTCAACATTCTCACCAAGAGATACAGAATCTAATGTAATAATTTCATACTCATTACCAGCATGGTCAATAGTTTGAACAGCAATACTGTCACCAGTTGCTATCAGACCACGTGTTTGTAAGTACTTAAAGAACTTAGGTTCAACGGTTCCGTAACGAATCTTTCCTGTCTGCAAGTAACCAGATGAACGATAGTCAGTTGTATGCTCCACCTGCAGTTCACCAGATGCTCCACCCTCTTCAATAACCATGACTAGACGGTCATTAAGATTGTAAACTTCAGTGCAATCTGAACTATCTGGAGTTGACTGGTACTCTAAGTCGTATGCATGAGCAAATGTTCCATCAGAAAACTGTTGTGATAAATCAACACGGATAAGAATACCATTTATATTTCCAGTACTATCTGCTGCTTTAGTTGCTGCATAAAGATAAGTTCCTCTTGATGTAAAACCGTTAACGGCATAAGCACTTTCAATAACAAGTGGACCTAGCGTTATGTCACCATCAATACTAACTGGACATATTCTTATACCCTTAGTTGTGCCAACAGCAAGATAACCAAGGTAGTAATACATCGATTTAACAATTTCATCATCAGGTAAACTGACGTTCATTGTTGAACTTGATAAATCTGGAAGTAAGGTTGAGTTATTAGCAGCGATAGGAGCGGCATCAAAACCTATTTTCCAAATTTCACTGTTATTTCCTGCATCACCACAAGCATAGATACTTGTTGGTCCAGCAGTCACATCTCTCCAAACAAATGTTGGGTCAATATGTGTTCGTGAATCATATTGCTTACCAGAGGGTAAGGCACCATTGTGTGCGTTGGTATCACCTTGAGTTGTGTCAAGAAGATTTAAAATGTTATCTTCACCAAAGAATACAAAACCTTTTGCATACTTAACAAAAGCATTATTATTTCCGCCATCGTGCCTTGCAAAAACAACATCGGATGCAAGTGTACCAACATCACCACGATGAATAGCACCACTACAAGTAGCATAATATTTTCCACCAGATGTAGTTACAGAAGTAAAGGGATAGGTTGCACCGGTATGACCCATTGGTGTTGTTGCACCAGTTATACCAGATGCAATATAGGTTGCAGTGTCCATTGGACCATTTGGTGCAGTAACACCAAGGCTAATTTTTTTTAGTACACCATTGGCATCACCAGATACAATAACATCTTTAGTTCCATCATTACCAGTTGCAGCATTAATACCTTGAGCACCAGTGTAACCATGAAACACATCAAGATGTAAACGCAATTCACCAGTAGTCCAGATGTCTACACCACGAGAGTCGTGGAATCTATTGGAAGTGTACTCAAAGTCAGTACCTGGTTCGTAAAACTCAATGCCAGCACCGTTGTGCCAAGATGTTTGTGAACGTACCCACCAACCAGTAAGTGACTGCTCACCTGGTTCCCTGCTGTTATCAAACTGGTCTTTCTTGTATTGTGCAGTCTCACGGCGGTAAGGATTTTGATTGTCAACCTTTAGGATAAAAGGTACGCTGTTAAAAGATACATCGTAAGCAACATCAGTTAGGTCAAAGTTTGTACCACCAGCATTATATGAAATATCATATTGAAATTCTTCGCTAATGTTATTGTTGACTGTCATTACTTAGCCTCTAGTTCTGCTACCTTAGCCTCAAGAGCGATAAGACGTTGTTCAAGGTCATTAGAGCGAGCCTTCTCACGCTTAACAACGTCCAGTAGATAGACGGAAAGTTTTTCATATTGAACTCCTTCTGGAATTGGTGTTTCAAGAACTTCGAAAGTTTGATTACCACTTTCGTCAACACCAACTTCTACAGTCTTGTAGAAAACTAAACGTGGCTCAATTTCTGCAACTTCTTCAGCAATAAGACCAACGTATGACCATCCTTCTTTGTTGTCTACGTTAGATTCTTTTGCCTTAAACCAAACTGGTCGTAGTTCAAGAACTTTATCTGCTGTTTCGTGGTCAAGAGTTTCAATATCTTTTTTGTATTTTGCAGATGAACTTAGTCGGCGCAACTGACCATCTGATGAAGATTGAACGTTTGCCGAACCAGAAACTGTGTTGTTATAAACTGCTCCCCAGAAAGCGGTAGTGCTTCCGAGTGACAATGCTCCAGAACTGCTTGCATTAAACGCAGCAAGTTGAGAAGTTGATGCGTTATTAGTAAATTGAAGAATTGCATCAGAACCATCTCCAGATGGTTGTCTAACATGAAGTCCACGTCCTGCACCAGCAGATGTAACACCAGAAACAATAGCACCACTTATGTCACCTGTTGCAGTAATAGCAGCAGCATTAACCGTTCCAGTAAATGTTGGACTAGCAGTTGGAGCCTTAGCATTTAATTGCGTTTGAATTGCAGAAGTTACTCCGTCAACAAAGTTAAGTTCAGCAGTAGACGCAACAACACCATCAAGAAGATTCAACTCAGCAGTTGACAAAGTTGCACCATCAAGAATGTTTAACTCTGTAGAGTCAACAGTTAATGCAACTCCACCATTAAGAGTTCCTCCAGTAACAACTGGACTAGTTAAAGTTTTAGCAGTTAAAGTTTCTGTACCACTGATGGTAGCAAAATTTCCATCAGATAATGCAGTGTTAAACTGTGCAGTTGTACCAGTTAAAGTGTTGCTAGTTAAGTTAACTGTTTTGTTGGTTAAAGTTTGTGTGTCTGTTGTACCAACAACTGAACCAGTTACACCATGAACTGCAGAAGTGGCAGCAATATGGTCCTGTGGTTCTTGTAAGTCACGAGCAGTAATCATGTGCTTTACTACTGCAGCAGCAGCGTGTGCCTGTGCTGACGTACCATCTATACCACGAACAATGGTTAATGAATTACCACCAGCACTAGCAGTAACCGTTACAATCTCTTCGGTTGCAGTGTCTGGGTCAATCACAAGTGTGTACTGGTATGTAGATGGTAGTGTTGTAACACTATTTAGTGTCATAGTTGTTACGCTATTATTGATTGCTACGCTAAGAGTCTTAGCCTCAACTGTTGAACGATATTGACGGGCTGCCATGATTTACCTTATCGGGTGAAGTGGATGCGGATAGGATTACGGTCATTAAGTTTTCTTGTCTCTTCAGCAAGACGCTTATCATAAAGAGCAAGTAAGTATTTGGATGCGTTAGTACCAGCACCATAAGCACGACCAGCAATTTGTGATTGTTGGTCAGACTCAGCAGAACCAAAGGTCAAACGTCCTGGGTCAATGAAGGATGCTAGACGGGCAGATGCACCAAGGATGATTACATCTTTGCAAGATGCAGGTAAACCTGTAACTGTTTCAAAGTCATCATCATTAGTGTCCATTACTGTCGGAGCAGCAGTGTAAAAAACTTGAACGGTACGGCCAGGCTCAATACCAGAATACAAACTAATACTATTGCGAGAATTAAAGGTATCAGTATTAGCCATAGGGTCAATCCGATAACCACGGACAGGTAACCATTCTTTAGATGGGCCAGTAGTCTCATAAGATACTCCAAGGACTGTTTGAACTTCTTCAGGAAGTGGGTACGTAGACTTTGCTGTAGAGAACGAGAAAGTATGTGTACCTGTGGTGTATAGGTCCGGAAACGTTGACAGGAGAGTTTCATTAATTGCATCCTTGACATCTACAGATGGGAATGTAGGAGAGATGATTACACGTGCACCATTCTGGTGTGTTGCTGGTTCCGTACCATTGTAACCACGACCATAAGGTGGGATGTTTAATGTTCCGGAAGAACGGTCATAAGAATCTACATAGATAAGTTCATCATCAATCTGGATGATACCGGTTGAGATGTTCTGTGCAGAAGCAACACTAATAGTAACTGCTGTTGAGTTTACTGCTGCAGTAAGGTGAGTCTGACGGTCTTGACGTAGCGTAAACCCTGCTAGTTTACGTACAACCTCATCAGTCATTGAGCCAAATGTTGCCATTATCTATATCCTGCCGTTTTCTTTGCGATAGTTTTAGGTTGTTTAACAAACTGCTTACCTTTAGCAGTACCCCTGCGCTTGGCATCAGAGGTCTTTTTGTACTCTTCTTTGCTAAGTGCTTCTCTGGCTTTCTTAGGTAGGTAGCGTTCTCCAGTAGCCTTCTTACCTTGAGTACTATTCTTTCCAGACTTAGTACCCCATTCTTCTTTGGTCCACTTAGATAGTGACCTCTGCTTAGAAGTCTTAGGACCGGAGTATCCACCACCAGACTTCTTGTACTCTTGTGCAAGTAGTTGTGCCTTACGAGCAGACCACTGGCCAGGGTTGCCACCCTTAGAGCCAGCCATAATTTTTTTCTTTAGTGCTTCTCGCTTAGCAGGATTAGTGTAAGCCATTACCATTTAACCTTGTCTGCCCAGTATGCTGCGGACATTTTACCTTTATTAATATTAGATGCGTGACGTGCTTTGAATGACCG
>Ga0315905_10003076_pt1 | contig 17332 bp, 13 predicted proteins | sample LakEriMetagenome_5_FD_203522 | JGI IMG/M metagenome (GOLD analysis project Ga0315905, IMG submission 203522) | Freshwater fungal communities from buoy surface, Lake Erie, Ohio, United States - Buoy 4 MA121 | ecosystem: Environmental > Aquatic > Freshwater > Lake | place: USA: Lake Erie, Ohio... | reverse complement strand
ATCAAGGTCTTGCTCACTTTGGAACCAAACGTGACATCTCCCAGCTGAATGGGGGAAGCCTGGATGGTCTGCTTGATCAGCCCCGAAAGCGGGATCCGTACAAACTGGCTGGCGCTGTCATTCGTCACGAGGGTCAGCTCGTCATTGAGAATCCCCGCTGGATGTTCAGGACTGACTTGCACTTCCAATTCGTAATCGATCCGCCGTGAGTTGGGGTCGCGGCGGGTTTCAACGAGATTTCCGCTGACATTCGAGTTACTCGAGCGAACTTCGCTGATGTTCCAGCTCGGATTGCCGGCGTACATGATTCGGACCTTGGTGCTTGCACCCTGGCCGACCGCGATGTTCCCAAAATCGACTGCCCCCGGGTTGAGGACGACGTCGCGGCGAATCATGCCTTTGACCGTAAATTGGACTTCGGCCGATTCGTTGTAGGGCTGGGAACGCTGGACTCGGACGGTGACGGTGGCGCCCCTTTGGCCATCGAAGTTGAGAGTGTCGAACTTCGCGAGGATCTTGGCAGTTTCGCCCGGTTGGACCACCGAGGTCAGAATCGTCGGCTTGGTGCACCCGCAACTGGCCCAAACCGAAAGTAGCTTGAGTTCGGAGTCGAGTTGGTTGACGAAGCTGAAGACGTGCTCCTGTTTCGAAGCCTTGGGGACAGCCCCGAAATCGTGGTCGCGTTTGTCGGTGAGCGATTGCGACCAGTGTAATTTGGGGCCATTCACGGCTTTAGCGGTCGCCCCTGAGGCGGCATTGCCACTCTCAGAGTTGACGTTTGCGGCGGGGCCATTGGTTCCGCTGTTGCCGCTGTTTTGCAGCTGTTGCGGTTGTTGATAGGGCGTTTGTTGCCCGTAATTTCGCGGGGGCGGAGAGCCCCGGCGGAAAAGTTGTGCCTGGGCATCCAGGCAGGGGAGGAGGGTGCACGCCAGTGCAGCCCAGCAGGTAATGCGATTCATCTGAAACCCCCAGAAAATCGATGGCTCGGTGGAGAGAAGGCACGAAAACTCGGCAGTGGTTGTCAGCGATCCAGCCGATTCTTGAAGGTTGCGTGGTAGGGTTGAGCAAGCCGAAAAACCACGCAAAAGATGCGGGATTCTCGCGCAGTCCATGGCCTTATGCAACGGATTCAAGCGTTCAAGCGGGTGCCAACTACTAACTACAGGGAGTCGCCGCCGGGCCGAGACAACCTCCCAAGGGTTGTCCTCGCAAAATCCCTTTTCCCCAAAGCATCCTTGTCTGTGCGGTCTAGCGTTCCACTTCAGGCCAGTAGGGGTTCTTGGTCAGACGGGCGAATGGCTGTGCGGCGGGCTCTGTTCCCGGATGTGGACCGCATCCGTGTTCGGCAGAGTCAAAGTTGTATTTTCTTGTCAGGGCCAGCAGCATTCGGGCGTCATTCAACCAAGCTTCCACCGGCATTTCAGCGGTGCAACCAAGTGTTTCCCTCGCGATGTTCGGCGGCAAGAAAACTAGCTCGTTTTTTTCTGGATTGCGGTAGTTGACTGACCAGAAACGCAGTAGGGGAAAAATCAAGCGCAAGGGCAAAACGGCGGAGTTCTCGGGGAAACAGGGATCGGCCGGAAATTAACGCCTCTGGGAGGAGTGTGCTCAAGTTGCATTCGGCAATTCGTGCACAAATTCACAGGCGTGAAAATCGAAGCTGGCCGGCTACTTTACCAAAGTGTCCAGTTACAAATTCGATTTCGTGTCGACTTGCCCTCGGGTCTTTCCCGGCAGCGGGATTTCGGAATCAAATTCCAGGGGGTGCCGCCAGGAGTTGTGGAAAAAGCTGCCGGTCGCGCGGGGCCGGGATAGCCGTGGGCCCGGATACGGAAGGCCCCGGCGGCCGCCGGGGCCGATCGAAATTTGTCCCGCGGCCAGCCGGGCCCCAGTTCGGGCCTGGCCATGAAAGCCAAGGGAAAAATGGGGCCTCGCCACCCCCAAACGCTGGTGCAGCAAGTTAGGGAGCACAAGGCGGGTCAGCAGTGGACGCTAAACAAAGAGCCCCGCACAGAGAGCCCCGCATAGCGAGCCCCGCATAGCGAGCCCCAAAATGGGGCTGTGTGCGGAAAAAGCGGGTTGAAGGCCGCCCCAGTAAGAGAGGGCGGAGTAAGAGAATTACCCGGCTTGGATTCGAACCAAGAATGACGGAACCAAAATCCGTAGTGTTACCATTACACCACCGGGCAGTGCACCCATTCTTACCGTTTTTTCTTTGATTTGACAACGCCGGTGGTCGGGAAGTTCGCCGGTTGGCGGCGAACCAGACGTTCAAACCGACGTTTTTTCCGCGCGGTATGGCTCCGCGGCCCTCTTCGCCGAGCAAGTGGTATCGGTTGGGGAAAATCAGCCAGCGGACCGATGCCGATTGGGTAATCGGCAGGGGCGACGGTGCTCCTCTGAGCGCGACGATAACGTTTGGGTCGGTTCGGACGGAATAAACGCTACAGCCTTCCTGAGATTTTCAGCTTTTTTATTCCTCAGGATTTCTCTTTTCAACCTATCTTCCCCTGTCAGCCGATTCCCACAACGCAAGAGGGCCATAGTTCGTGTCCGGTCGGGATTGATCGGGCCTGCGTTTGGACCAACGGACAGCTCGCGGAATCAGGAAAGTGAACGGGGCGCGTTGCGGACAGGGCTGGGAATTGTGGTACGGCAAGGCGATAGGGATCGCCAGACCAGATGCCGCCTCAGGGTAGGAACGTCAGATTTTTTTGGGAGAATTGAAATGAAAGTCGTACGAAGTCTGCTGGCTGCTGCAACCGTGGTTGCGGTTCTGTCGGCCAGCTTCAGCTGGGCCCAATGTTGTGGCGGCGCCAGCTACAGTGCTGTTGGTGCTGCTGCTGGTGGTTCGGCCGCTGGTGATGCCAATGGCAGTTACACCGTGATGCGGACTCAGCGCCGGATCGTTTGGGAAAAGCAGGAAGTCACCCGGACGCGCAACGTCTGGTCGACTGTTTCTGAAGAGAAGCAGGTTCCTGTGACCCGGACTATTCGTGAGACCGCTTACCGGACTCAGGAATACACCGTTCGCCGGCCGGTTCGCGAGACGACCTACAAGACCGTGAACTACACGGTTCGTCGTCCAGTTCGCGAAACGATCACCGAGCAAGTCAACTACACGGTCCGCGTTCCTGTTCAGGAAATGCAGACCAAGACCATCAACGTCCGCAAGCCGGTTCGCGAAATGCAGAGCCGGGAAGTGACGTACAACGTTCGCCGTCGGGTCACTGAGACTCAGATGCGGAACGTGAGCAAGACGATCCGCGTTCCCTACACCGAAACCAAGACCGTGATGGTCCGTGGCGGTCACTGGGAAACCCGGCAAGAAGTCATCCCGGGCCGCAGCTACAGCAAGCTGGTTTGGCACCGGGGCAGCTTCAGCTTTGACCCGTGCACTGGTTGCCGGACTCACTGCTGCGGTCACTTCGACCGAGTTTGCTGCCAGACTCCTGACCGGACCGTCTGCCGTAAGGTTTGGGTTCCGACCTGTGAAGAACGTCAGGTTACTTGCACCAAGTACCGTTGCGAAACGGTTTGCGAGCAAGTTCCGGTTTGCGTTTGCCGCTGGGTTTGCGAACCTTGCACCAAGACTGTCAATTACTGCGTTACCAAGTGGGTTTGCGAACCGAAGACGATTAACTACTGCGTGACTCGTTGGGTTTGCGAAAACCGCACCAAGGACGTGTCTCGCTGCGTGACCCGCTGGGTTTGCGAGACCTGCAGCAAGCAAGTTCCGGTTTGCACCACCCGCTGGGAATGCGAAACCCGGACCTGCCAGGTTCCTTACACTGTCTGCCGTCAAGTGACGGAGATGAAGACGGTAACCTGCTGCAAGCGAGTTTGCTCGCAAGTTCCTTATACCTGCACCGTATGCGTTCCCCGCTGCGTTGAAGAGCAAGTTCCGGTAACCGTCTGCTGCGCTCCTTGCTGCGGCGACTGCGACCCTTGCGGCAACGTCTGTGGTGACCCTTGCTGCGGTCGCCCGGGCATCGGCGCTCGAGTTGCCGGTCGCGTTCGCGGCCTGCTGTCCCGAGTTCGCGGCCTGTTCTCCTGCTGCGGTGGTTTCGGTGGCGGCTTCGGTGGCTGCTGCGGTGACGCCGGTTGCGGCAACGGCTGCGATGCCGGCTGCGATGCGGGTGCAGGTGCTAACGCTGGATGCGGATGCAACTAAGCCCAGAAAACTGACTTTCCCGCGAGGGAAGCCATTCTGGTCTGTCAAATAACGAAGAGGTGGTCGAAGGCAACTTTGACCACCTCTTTTTTGATCTCTTCTTTATTGAGAGGTCCGCCGTTCCGTTCAGGAAGAGTTGCTCAAAGAAGCCGGAACGGTAAAACTACCAGGGGATTGCGGAGGCCGCTCAGGAAGAGAGCGGATTGGCGAGTTTCGTGGGCGAGTCGACTTGGGCGGCGGAGGTTTGAAACCGCCCTTGCTCCAGAAAACTGCACACCAGTTCCAGCGTCTGCGGGTACCAGGAAAGGATCCCGTGATGTCCATTCACCTGCGCGATGTCCCGGTAACCATCGAGGATGACCTTCCCAGGAGCAATCACTCGGTCGCGTGTCGCCTCGATAATCCCCAGCTCAAAGGGCTGTTCGGCAAGAGGATTGCCGAGCCGATTGACGTAGCTGTGCGGGGCATCCGAAAGTTGCTCCAGCGTCGGCGCCAGCCAATTCAAATAAGGCGCCAAATGACGTGCCACGAATGAGCCCTGATTCGGCGGGGCCAGCATGACCATCCGGCCCAATTGCGGCAGCTTGTGCTGCATCAGCACCGTTCTGGCAATGATGCCACCCAGACTGTGGGTCACGAGGTGGAAACGCTGCCCAGCCGACTCCGCTTCTGCCTTCAGCAGGACTTCGCTCAACTCCTCAGCGTAATGTTCAATTCGACCCAATAGGCTGAGGTAACCCCAGTTCGTGACGTCGTACCCGCGCCGACGGAGATGCCGTGCCAGCGGCCACATATCGAGCCGGCTGCCGCAGAGACCATGGACCAAAATGACTTTTTCACGAGACTTCATGGCGATTCAACCGATTAATTCGACGCAAGATAACGCCGGTCTGCCGCTCTGGCCAAGTTCAAAACAGCCGCGTTTGCCGGGGAACGGAGGCTTTTTCAGGGACTGGTTCCAGTCGATTCAGCACCCGGCCGGCAAGCGCCGCACCCGCCAGAAAAGCAGCTTCGACCCCGGACCCGCTACTCCAGTCCCCGCCCGCAATCAATTGGTCTCCCGCGGCGGTGAGGCAGCGTCCGGGCAGCGGCGACGCTCCCTCGGCCAAAAGGGGGCTGGCGAACTTCCAGCGGTGAGCGACCATTCGCTCAGGAACCGCCAACGCGCGCCCGAGTACGCGCTGGAACTCAGCCAGCATCATTCCGGCGACTTGTTCCGGCGGCGAATCCCAGTGAGCGGCAGTCCACTCCGAGTCGGCGTGCAGCACGAGGTGCTCTCGCGATTGGTCCCGGCCCGGTTTGGTCTGGTTGCGACTCGCCAATTGCAGCCAACTCCCGCTGATTTCAGCCAGCTCCCAACCAAAGTCGAGCGGCAGGGGCCAAGCTGCCATCAGGGCCCAAGCGAGCCGCATCGGGACTTGTTTGGCCGGCCGGGCGATTTCAGGAAAGTCTGCAAACAACTCCGCAGTCTGTTCCGCTGGAGCCGTACAGAGAACTCGATCGTAAAGCCCCATGCCTTGGCCCGTTTCGTCCAGTAATTCCCACTGACCTTGCGCCGCGCGAATGCAGGATACCCGGGTCTGCTTGCGGATCTCCAGTCCTTGAGCGAGGTGTTTGCAAATCGAGTTCATTTGCGGCCGGGCAGCGTACAGTTCCAACTGGCGTGTCACAGGGGTCGTCTCGCCAGCGCAGAGCAGCACGTGTCGCTCTGCTTGCGCTGGCCAGCGTTCGACGAGCCCTTGAGCGCGCCAAGACTGGAGGTAGCGAAGGAAGCGGTGGTCGCTCGCCTCGAAACAGGCCGCACCGTGGTCGAAGCTGCCACACTCTTCGAGATGTTTGGTGGCCATGCGTCCGCCGACTCCGCGGCTTTTCTCGAACACGACAACGGGCAAACCGTAATCGCGCAAGGTTCGAGCAGCAACCAGCCCGGTCATTCCCGCGCCGATGATTGCGACCGATGGGACGGGTGCGAATCGCGGCTGCGTGACGATGTGGTGGTAGCGGGCTGGATCGAGCCGCCGCGCATGTTCACCGGTTGGCCTCGGGCGAACCGTGCCGAGAATCGGCTGGGGAGGTTCAAACGGCCGATCGAATTGCCCCAGGCACCAGAGAATCCCGCCGTAGGATGAGGGGTCTCGTCCGTCCAGCGCGTAGCGATGATTCAAGTCGATGATCAGCTGCAGGGCCTCTTCGGGAGTCGCGGTCCAGTTGAGCAAGGCCTTGCCCCACGTCATCCGCACGTTGTTGTGCAACTCGCCCTGCAGCAAAAGCGATTTCTGGGCGGCATTCCAGAGCGGATCCGAGGTCTCACCGCGGGCCAGCGTCTCCCAGTCGTACACAACCGTACGTCGGTCCGCCTGATGGGAACGCAGCGTGGCGAGCGCCCAGTCCGGGAGTGCTGTTACTTGGTCATGATCTGCCCGATGAAAACAGAAATGGTAGGCAAGCTCCCGCCAGACCAGCAATTCGTCCAAAAATTTCTCGCTCCCCTCAGAGCGAATTTCAGCGGCCTCGCGCGCGATCCGAAAGGGTGAAACCATGCCGTAGTGGAGATAGGCAGACATTCGGCTGACTCCACCATCGAGCGCATCATTTCGCCGCCGGGCATACTGCTTCAGACCCGATTCGCAAAAGCGATGCCATCGCTGATACCCGGCGGTGGACCCACCCGGTGTGTCCCAAACAGGGGGAACCAGGTGATCGATTTCGCATTCAGCCACCAGAGCTGCCAGGTCCGCAGTTTGTAGATTGAGCGGTTCAATTCCAAATTCGCGGCCCAGCCGCTCGCTCGGAAAGGCGCGGACCGCTACCGGCGATTGCGGCCATGGTTGCTGCAGGCGGGCTCGGCGCCATTTCTCGGTTGCGGAGCGGAATTCGAAAGCCCGTGTGATGGCCCGCTGGGTCAACTGCATCGGCACCACGCAAGCGGTGTCGACTGCGGCGACCGGAGTTGTGGTTTGGCCCTCCAGTTGGCTTAAAAACCTGCGCGGCGGATCGACCGGCATTTCCTCGGTTACAAGGACCGCAGCCGCCCGCGCCAGCTGAACCAGGTGCGGTTCTCGTTTCCCGGGCCGGGCGAGATGAAAGGCATAGCTGATGCCCGCTGCCTCCAACTCAGCCTGCACGTCCCGCGCTCCTTCGAGGATGAACCGGTGATGCCGGTCGGAGGCGAATTCGTAACGCTCATCTAAACCGTGATAGACCAGCAGCGGCAAACTGAGCTGGTCAGCCCATAATCTGGCGACATCCAGCGCCGGGTTCTCGGCGACGCGCAGTGCGGTCCGCATCCAGTACAGGACGAATGCTCCAGTGGGCTGGGCCGAACCCGACTTCCGCGATGGGAGGCGAGTCCGTTCTTGCAGGTGCTTCGGTAACCGCTCCAGCATTTTGTCCAATTCCGTCATTTGAAGTCCTGTACGCTCGCTCTCTTCTCCAAGCCCGAATGGAGGCTACGGGCTGCAATCGAATGGGCCGACCGACCGAGCCGAAAGTTTGACTTCCGGCGAGAACGCCCGCAATCTCCCGAAAATCGAGCTCGTTCGGGGTTATTCCTGACTGGTTTGGCCGGTTTACAGACGACCCGCCCGGATCGTGCTGATGAATCCTTTTTCGTTTCCGACCTGAATCCTGATAGACCGCAAAAATCTTATGAAATTCACCCCGGCAGAGATTGAGTTGGCAAGGCGATTAAAGCAGCTCGGACTGGCTTGGACGCCGAGCGTGGGGCATTTTGTCTGGGATGAAACGGGACTGATCAACTGTACCAGCCCCTTTCATGACTACGTTTACTTCATTCTGGACCTGAAGCATTTTTTGCGGCGGGCGGGCACCATCGAGCGGTTACAGCAGGACCTCTGCTGGCTACCGACTTGGGAGCAGGCTCGCGAACTACTGCGCGAATCGGGCTTGCCCGATGTCGAAGTGAGTCAGCGGCTTGACGCGCGGCAGGCGTTAGAGAATGCGACCGAGCGATTGTGTCTCTATGAACTCTTGGCAGAAAGGCTCGCTGGGAACCCGAACGGAAGCGACCTGGCCTTGGCGGGTCGATAGCCAAGGCAATCAAAATTCAAGGTAGTCAAAATTCAAGGCAATCAAAATTCAAGGCAGTCACAACTTAGTTCAATCACAATCTTTTGGGAACGGAGGCCGTTTTGGCACGCGACAGTCACACTCGTTCGGGCTCGTTGCCGACCCGCACCTGTCAGTCGTGCGGACTCGCCTTCAGCTGGCGTAAAAAATGGGAACGGGACTGGGAACAGGTGAAATACTGCAGTGACCGTTGTCGCCGCAATCGAGACACTGGTGCCCAGCGGCAGGCAGGGTCGGTTGAATCCGAGTCATTTAAAATAGTTAAAGGTCGAAAGCGATGAGTTGGGGCACGTTTGTCGTTGCTGGCGGAACCAAGGGGATTGGGCTGGAGTTGGTCCAGCAACTTGCGGGGCAAGCTGACCGTGTGGACGTTTGGTCGCGGAGTCCTGGCGACCTGGTCAGCAATGACCGCGTGCGACACTCGGTCTGTGATTTCGCCGACCCAAACAGCACGCTTCCGGAACTGCCCGAGGATTTGCAGGGTGCGGTCTATTGCCCGGGCACCATTAACCTTCGCTCTTTCCGCAGTCTGCAAACGAGCGACTTTCGGCAAGACTTGGAAATCAACTTGCTCGGGGCCGTGAGATTTCTGCAGGCTTGTCAGGCCAAGCTCAAGGGCCGCGAGGGAAACCCGGCCAGCGTGGTCCTGTTCAGCACTGTCGCCGTCCAGCAAGGCATGCCAATGCATGCTTCCATCGCGGCTGCGAAAGGAGCAGTCGAAGGGCTGGTCCGCTCGCTCGCCGCCGAATGGGCTCCGAAAATTCGCGTCAACGCCGTCGCCCCCGCACTCACCGATACACCGCTGGCCAGCCGCTTGCTGAGCACGCCCGAGAAAAGGGAGGCGATGTCCAGCCGATATCCGCTGAAACGGATTGGGACCGCCAGCGAACTGGCGGGCGCCGCAATGTTTCTGCTCTCGCCCCAAAGTGGCTGGGTGACTGGCCAAATCCTCGCAGTCGACGGCGGCATGTCGAGTTGCCGCGTCGGTTGAGCGTTGAATCGATTGCCTGGATCGCTTCAGTCACGCCGCGACAGAAAACGTCCGCGGTTGAGGGCAAAGTCGCCTGCGACATCGCCTGCGATCCCTCGATGTCGTCTTCGGCAAGGCCGGGTGGCGGAGGCGGTTTGCTGGATTCAAACGTAGATATTCGTGCCAGACGCACTGGCGGAGCTGCCTTGAACGGCCGCCACGATCGCCCGAGCAAGCTTCTTGCCGCCCGCAGCCCCGGGCTCAATCGCGTTTGCGTAGTCACCCGGCTCGGAGAAAATGACCCTCAAATCGAGCAGTGGCCAGCCACGAGAGACAGCCGCCCGGGTGATCACGTCATTAAATACACCGAGAGCAGCCACGCACAATTGCTGGTGCCGAGCGTCCTGGAACCGGGGGTCGTAAATGGTGCTCAGTACCACCGGCAAGTCGAGGTTCGATAGCTGCTCCAGCATCCGACCATAGTCACGAGCAAAGGCCTCGCGGATTTCCGACAAGGCCCAAAAGACCTCACTGGAATGAGTCGCCGGGCGATTGAGGACGCCGCTGTTGGCGAGCGCGTCATTGCCGCCAACGCTGACGACCAGATGGGTTGCGTTCTTCGGCAGGTGTTGCAGTTGGCTGGCAATATCCCGAGTCGTATGGCCGTCAACCGCCAAAAGCGTGACCGCGTACTCGGCGGAGAGTTGACTCCGCACCTGATTGATGACGGCGGGGCCATTGCCCGCGTACCGCTGATTGTCAAACACGGAATCACCCAGCAAAACCAGATGATATCTGCAGTTGCTGGAGTCGTCCTGGCGAAGCTCTTCGTCTCGTCCTGGCGCTGCAGTGGCAGGTTCGGTAGTGATTGCTGGGAAAGCGCAGCAACCGGCAGCTGAACCAATGAGTTGGCGGCGATTCAGATTCATGCGAGAGACTCCTCGTTGGATGGAAGTAATTTGGCGAATCAGTCCAGGCTCGCTCCGGAAAGGCGCGGTCGCTCATTCAGCCTCCCAGATTGTGCCCGAGCGCTCGGTGGAGGTCAAGAAAAGCATGACGGTCGAGAAAAGTCCGTGGGGAGTTTCGTTTTCCCGGCGACAAAAGCCGGGGAACTGGAACAGGTTTTGCGCAGAGGATCGGGAGAGACGAAAGATTGGCGGGAAGCAGATGAGTGTTTGCGAAAAACAAGCCCGAGCATTGAGCCGTTCGCAAAGCGAATCGCTCAGGCGGAGCACTCTGCGCGGTCGTCCATTTGCCCGGCAATGCGAGCGGGAGAGCGTCAGTTTGGAACAAGGCCCGAACCTGATAGCAACAGTTCGGCTTGAGGCGTCAGGATTCGAGAAGAGATCGCCTTGGGATGTCATCGCTTTGGGATGTCATCGCCTTGAGATGTCATCGCGCAGCGGGGCCACGGATTTGTTTCCGGGGTGCTCAATTTACCACCGATTTTTCAGTAGGTTTGGGCCGCTGAGTTGTTTGGTTCACCAGAGCTTTCTGGCTTCGGCCGGCACATCCCGGCCGAGAGTCCGCCTAATTCCATCTGCCATGGACCTCTTTGGCCACGGAATCCTTTGATCACGGAATCCCCTGATGGAATCCCCGTCCGGGTTTTGCGTTTCCCACAGGTAGAGGGGAAACAGGAGGGGGAAGAGGAAGAACGAGAAGAAAAAGAAAAGAGTGGAGCTGATGGGAGTCGAACCCACGACCTCTTGCATGCCATGCAAGCGCTCTCCCAATTGAGCTACAGCCCCATGCTGGGTGCAGCCGGGAACCCCGACTGCGAGAGAATGACGTTATCACCGGCCCGAAAAGCTGTCAAGGCGTCGCTGTTTTTGGGTGTTTACAAGCTTTGCCTGCTTGAGGCCGGACCGATCGATGCGTCGTGGAAACGAGCGGTCGATTGACCGCGCCGGGGGCTCGCGGTTGCGGAACAAGGCTGAATTGATACAGTGGGTGAACAGGTTCGGTCGGATGGGTCGACGAAGAGCAGCCGAACTTGTTTCTGGGCGGGCGTGTTGTCCCAGCCATCGGGGCGCGGTTGCAAGTCGCACATTCCGCTGTTGGGTGGCAAATGCGGGGCCGGTTCGCTCGGTGGTTCGGGGCCGGCTCGCTCCGAGACCTTTCTTAATCAGTTCAATTCCTTTACTTAGATCGAGGCGAGGCAAGCGATGGCTCAAATTACGCTCAAGGGAAATCCGATTCACACGGTTGGCGAGTTGCCCAAGGTGGGCGCCAAGGCCCCCGAATTCCATCTGACAGGAACCGATCTTGCGGATTGCAAGCTCAGTGGATTCGCCGGCAAGACGGTCGTGTTGAGCATTTTTCCCAGCTGCGACACGCCGGTTTGCGCAGCTTCGATTCGCAAATTCAATGAAGCGGCTGGTCAATTGGGTGAGACCGTGATTGTCAACGCTTCGTTGGACTTGCCCTTTGCCCACAAGCGATTTTGTGAAAGCGAAGGTCTGAAGCACGTGCGAAATGCCTCTGCATTTCGATCGCCGAATTTCGGCCGGGACTATGGGATCACGATTACGGATGGCGCTTTGGCCGGTCTGTTTGGGCGCGCAGTCCTGGTGATTGACCCCAAGGGCGTCGTTACTTACTCGGAACTGGTTCCCGAGATTGCCCAAGAGCCGAATTACGATGCGGTGCTTTCCGCGATTGCCCAGCATGCCTAACCGGCAGGCTCCGGGGTATCAGGCTCTGGGCTATCAGGCTCTGGGGTATCAGGCTCTGGGCTATCAGGCTCTGGGAGCAGAGTCGCATTGAGCTGCCCGGCGCGGCTTGCCCAGCTTGACTGCTGGTTTGTGTGAAGTGCCCGAACCTTTGCAGAATGGACTGTTTCGCACGTGAGTGCTGCTGGTATGAATCGGAGTGCATGAGCGATTCTCCCTGGAGGGGGATGGCCGCAGTGGTCCGCAGGGGCAAAAATAAGGAAGCCTGACAACGGGGCTCTCGCTTGTGTGGCGAGAGCCTTTTTTTGTGTCGGGCAGAATCTGATCTCGGCGGTGCCGTCCGATGGATACTTCTGCAGCTCAAGGTCCGACTGGGGATGGGGGGCCAGGCGCCACGACCGCCAGTCCCGATTTCTATCGCAATCTGCTGGATGCGATTAACGACCTGGTCTGGTCTTTGAGCCTCGATGGCCGCCGCATGCTGTACCTCAACGAGGCGGCTCAAGCGGTTTACGGGGGAGCACTGGAGGAACTGCGGCAACGGGATAACTTCTGGCTGGGGGCGTTACACCCTGACGATAAGCAGGCCATCCTCTCGCAGTTGACCCATTTGTCGGAGCGGGGAAGTTTTTCCCACGACTTTCGGGTCCTCGATCGGGCGGGAAAGGAGCGTTGGCTCTCGGGGCAATTTCGATTGATCCGCAGCCCGGAAGGTCGGCCCTTGCAGATTGGCGTGATCGCCAAGGATGTGACGTTGCGGCTGCGCACCCAAGCCCAACTGGTGGAGTCTCAGGCGATTTACGAATCGCTGGTGCAGAGTCTCCCCCTGAATGTGTTTCGCAAGGACCGTGAGGGGCGAGTTGTCTTCGGCAATCAAAGATACTGCGAGACCTTGGGGCGAACACTTGCGGAGTTGATTGGCAAGACAGACCGGGAGTTGTTTGACCCCAAGCTTGCGGAGAAGTACCAGAGTGATGATCGCAGGGTGATGTCCTCCGGCCGGTCGCTCCGGGATATCGAGGAGCATCCGGCCGCCGATGGAACGGTTCGGTATGTCGAGGTGCTCAAGGCGCCGATCTTCAATCCGGAGGGGAAACCGGTTGGGATTCAGGGATTGTTCTGGGATGTCACTGAGCGTTTTCTCTCTGAACAGCAACTCAAGGCGGCAAAGGAATTGGCTGAGAAAGCAAGCCGCGCCAAAAGTGACTTTCTCGCCAACGTCAGTCACGAAATCCGGACCCCCATGAATGCGATCATGGGTATTTCCGAGCTGCTGTTGGACTCGGTTCGCGACCGCCAGCATCGCGAGTATCTGGGAATGATTCTGCAGAGCTCCGAAAGCCTGCTCTCGCTGCTCAACGATTTGCTCGACTTCAGCAAGATTGAAGCGGGCAAACTCGAACTCGACCTCTCGGCGTTCAATTTGCGCGAATCGCTGAGCGACACACTCCGCACGCTGGCAGTTCGCGCGCAGTCCAAGGGGCTGGAGTTAATTCTCGACTTCGAGCCGAGGTTGCCGGAAATTGTGGTCGCGGATGTCGGCCGGTTGCGGCAGGTGCTGATCAATCTCGTTGCCAACTCGATTAAGTTTACGCGTGTCGGCGAGGTCAGCGTGCGGTTTTCGATCGCCGCCAGTGACGAGCAGGCGGTCGTGGTCCAAGTGGAAGTCCAGGACAGCGGGATTGGGATCCCACCCGATAAACTGGCGACGGTCTTCCGGGAGTTTGAACAGAGCGATCGCTCCACTTCGCGGGAATATGGGGGGACAGGCCTGGGATTGCCCATTGCCGCGCGGCTGGTGGAATTGATGGGTGGCAAGTTGGAGGTGGAAAGCACGGTTGGAAAGGGGAGTCGCTTTCACTTTCAATTGCGTTGCCCGACCGGAGGAATGGCGGCCGCGACCGAGCCGGAGCCGGCATTGGGCACGGGGCCGGAGGTCATGGTTGTAGAGGACCACCAGCCCACCGCGGCAAGTCTCGGGCGGATGCTGGGTGGATGGGGATACCGGGTTTTGAATCTGGAATCCGGTCGACAGGCGGTGAAGGAATTGGAGAAACGCCGCCGCGGCGGTGGCTTGCCGCAGGCATTGGTGATCGATTACACCCTGCCGGACGGCCATGGCTGGGACTTGATTGAAGCGATACGGCGCCACCACGAATACGATTCCGTTGGATTGGTGTTGCTCACCTCGGGGCAATCCCTGGCCAGCGTTGGCCAAGGCTTGGATTTCGAGCAAGTCATGAAGCCGATCAAGCCCCGCGATCTGCTGGAGGCTTTGAGCGATGCGCCCGGTGGAGGAGCGGCCGCCGGGTTGAACGCTGGCAATTCCGCAGGTGGCAGCGCGCGGGCGGTGAACGCTGAATCGTCGCCACCCGAGCAGCGGCGGGCTCTGCGCATTCTGGTGGCCGAGGATAACCTGGTGAATCAGAAACTGGCGCTCGGCTTGCTCGAGCGGCAGGGGCACATCGTAAGTCTGGTTGAAAATGGAGCTGAGGCAGTGCGGCTTGCCGCAACCGGCAACTTCGACCTGGTCTTGATGGATGTGCAGATGCCGGTGCTGGGAGGCGTTGAAGCAACACGGCAAATTCGGGCCGGGCATTCCCCCCAGGCTCAGGTACCGATCATCGCGTTGACGGCTCACGCGACGGATGAAGTTCGACGCGAGTGCCTGGCCGCTGGAATGACCGATTTTCTCCCCAAGCCGATACGCCGGGAGCAACTTTACCGGTTGATCGACGCGTTGACGGGTCGTTCCCATGGAGAGCCGGCGGACTCTGCCCTTCCCTCGGCAGGATCCGGAGGGGCGATTGATTGGCGGCACGCTCTGGAGACAGTCGGTGGGGACCAGGAACTGCTGGCCGAACTGATTCAGGTTTTTCTGACCGAGCGCGAGGTGCTGTGGCGGTTACTGGAAGAGGCGTTGCGGCAGGGCGATGGCCGAGCGTTTCGTCGGGCGGCCCACAGCTTTCGCGGGTCGCTGTTGCATCTGGGAGCCACCGAAGCCCGGGCGCTGGCCGAGCAGTTGGAACTGTTGGGGCAGGCTGGAGACCTTGAGCGGGCGAGCGAGAAACTCGGGTTCTTCCGCGATGCAATGCAGCGGCTATCCGAGGAGCTGGAGAGTTTTTTGCAGCGGACGAATTGAGCATCTCCCGGGCAACGGGATAGAAACCGGCCGGGTTGGAAAAACAAAAAAGGGAGTCTCGCACGCGTGTGTCGAGACTCCCTTTTTTTCTGAATCGATTCGATTTCTGCCAGCTGGGACCGAGACGCTTTGTCAGTTGCCTGAAGACCAGGTCAAGCAACCGCCAAGTCATCCTGACCACCGCTGACTGCGGTTGGCCGGTCCAGTTCTTTTCGGAGGATAAGCATGTCTGCCGGGGCTTCAATCCCCAGGCGAACGCGATCTCCCGAAACACGAACGATTGTCAGCACAATCGAATCGCCTAACTTGATTTTTTCACTTTCCTTTCGGGAAAGAACGAGCATTCGAACAACCTCCTCGCAGCGAGAATCCACGGTATGATGTGATGAATTATTCCTTGACCGCCACGGGGAGTGGCAGAATAGTCTTCTGGATTTTCTCGCCGGTTGAGTCGTAAAAATTGATCGAATTGGTAATCGTCTCCCAGACCGCTGTCAGGCGGACACTGCGGGGGCCGTGCAAACAGAATAGGATTCCGCAACACTCACCGCATTTGAGCAGGACCCTTTCGGTGACCTGGAAGATGCCCTCTTCAAAATCATTGATTTGACACAACGTGCGAGAAACAAACTGTCTGAGTTCAACCAGGTTTTGAATCTCTACACTGTTTTGCCGCATGATCGGCAATTGCTCCTTGAACTTGTACTGGCCGGGGCGAGCGGGCAGGAAGGAAGGGAAAGGCGGGGGATTAGGGTCGACGAGGGAAGATATCGGCACATTATTTGACAGCTGGCAGGTGAATTCTGGCAAAATTTGCGGCTTGGCGAAGGATGGCCGCTGGCCCAAATTGCAAGGCTGGAACAATCGAAACGACCCGGCGTTCTTTCCTGCCAGTTAAATTCTTGCACCGACAATGGAGGCGGCCGATCGAAGAAAACCGCTACCAAAACAGGGAAAAATGTTCTCGCTGGAGCAGTCTCGCCAGTGATCTGATCTTGTCTCGATCGAATGCCGGTCAGACACTTGTGAGGCCGTTGGTATTGACCAACGTGACGGCTTGCGTCGGCCCCCCGCGTTTAACAGTTGTTGGATGGTGAACCAGATGTTTGCGATTGAGTTGACTGAATTCCGCGGCCCCATCGACCTGCTTTGGTTTTTGGTCCGCCGGAACGAAGTCGACGTGAATCAGCTCTCTCTGGCTAAAATCACGTCCCAGTTTCTGGAGTATCTGGAGGTTTTGCAGGAGATTCAATTCGACAGCGTCGGCGATTTTGTCGAAGTTGCCAGCCGCCTGGTGGAGTTGAAGTCGCGCACGGTGTTGCCGCGTCCCCCGGAGGAAATTTCCGAGGATGACGACCTCGACCCGCGTGAGGATTTGGTCGCACGCCTGTTGCTCTACAAAGAGTTTCGCGATGTGGCGACCTTGTTGGATGAGCAGGCCGCTTCCTGGCAGCAGCGGTATCCGAGGCTGCAGGATGACTTGCCACCGCGGGCGATCGATTTGGCTGAGCAGCCAATTCAAGCGGTCGAGTTGTGGGACTTGGTTTCGGCCTTCGGACGGGTACTGCGGGAGCAGCGTCGCGCACAGCCGGAGCGGATCTTTTACGACGACACGCCGATTCAGGTTTACATGCGGCGGATTCACGGCCTGTTGGTCGAGCGGGGGAGCCTCCCGTTCTCGGGCTTATTCGAACCGGGAATGCACAAGAGTTCGATGATTGGTGTCTTCCTGGCTGTTTTGGAACTGGCGCGGCATCACAATGTGCGCACCGAACAGGCCGACTTGAACGCGGAGATCCTGGTCGTTCCCGGGGAGGGGTTTGCCCCCGAACTCCGGATTTCGGATATCGACAACTACGACTCCGGCCAATTGAAGGAATTGGGGATCGATGCGGGACGGTGACCAAGCCGCTTCCTCTCTCGACAGTGCGGCTCTCAAAGCTGTTGGTTCCTGAATGGGGCTCGATAGCGACCCACTCCCGACCCACTCCCGGGTCCGGTGGTCGAACCGCCTTGGCTTTCGCCGGCAGCCCGCCCGTTACTCCTCGTCTTCTAATTCTTCGTCCGCATCATCATCGGATTCTTCGAAATCGACCGCGTCGAATTCGGCCGCGTCCTCGTACTCGTCAGCGAAGGCATCCTCCTCGAAGGCCTCTTCCTCCCCGTCGATTTCCTCCTCCTGATCGTCGTCTTCTTCGACAACTGGAGGAGCGGCTTTCCGCTTGGATTCGGCCGGCGCGGGCTTGGAAGGGGACTTTTTAGCCGTTGCAGCCGCAAGCTTG
>Ga0315905_10003075_pt1 | contig 17336 bp, 15 predicted proteins | sample LakEriMetagenome_5_FD_203522 | JGI IMG/M metagenome (GOLD analysis project Ga0315905, IMG submission 203522) | Freshwater fungal communities from buoy surface, Lake Erie, Ohio, United States - Buoy 4 MA121 | ecosystem: Environmental > Aquatic > Freshwater > Lake | place: USA: Lake Erie, Ohio... | reverse complement strand
GATATTTGCGGTGCCGGGCATCGGGAATGCTCGTCCGCGGCCGGCACCGGATGGTCTCGTGCCCCATCTCCCGACGCAGGCGCTGCAGGTGCTTGCGGTTGATTTTCACTCCGTGGTTCCGCTCCAGCACCGTGACCAGCCGGCGGCAGCCAGGGCACGGAGCGATCAGATAGATTTCGTCGGGCAGGCGTTTGATCCGCAGATCCGCCGCACTTTCCGCCGCCGGTTCGTAATCCACCGTGGAGCGGGCCGCGCCGAGGAGTTCACATTGTTTACGCATACTGAGTTGGGGATGATTTTTGTCTGCCAGCCGGGTGAGATCCCTCACAGACCGGGCTGTCTTGATTTTTTCGCAGGAAGTCCACCTCCACGGTCAACTGCCCGATCCTGAAGTGCAGCGCGCTGCGTTCCTGCTCGAAGTCCTCGCCCTCCGTCTTGCTTTTGCCTGGTCCGAAAACGCCGGTGGCGGCCTTGGTCATGGTCTTCTTCCACATGGTCTTCTTCCATTCGGAGACCTGCACCGGATGGAACTGGTAGTCCTTCGCAATTTGCTGGATGGATTTGACGCCCTTGAGCGCCTCAAGCGCCACGCGGGCCTTGAATTCGGGATCGTGTCTTCTGCGTTTGGCTTTCATTTGGTGTGGTTGGGTTCGGGTTGCTCCCCGCTCCCCATCCCCACAAACTATAGCTTGGCTCCTGACCCGAATTTCGGGGTCCGCCTCACTTCTCCCATGACGGCTTCCAGCCCATCACCACGGTGCAGGCCACCATCGCCCAGCAGGTGCAGCAGGCATTCATGTCCAAATGGCCGGTCTTGTATGGCACATCACTGCCCTTCACAGACCGCGAAGGCGTCAAAGATGTGCTCGGCCTGCCGGTGAGAAAAGGCTTTGACGACTACATGGTCGCCAGCGGGGTGCCTTCCGGCCAGCGCGGCACCACCGATGACCCCGACGGCGATGGAGTGAAAAACATCGTGGAATTTACCCTCGCCGGCCAGCATCCCATGCAGCGCACCGCCGATGCCGGACTCCAGCCGCAGGCCGTCGGCGGCAATGCCACGCTCACCTGGATGCCGCGATTCGACAGCAACATCTACGCCGCCATCAGCTGCGAGCAGTCACCCCCTCAGCGGCTGGACCGATGTGCCGGCAGGGCAGCTCACGGTGAATCCCGACAGCACCGTCACCGCGACCGTGCCTCAGCCAGTCTCCGGACCGCTCTTTCTGCGGCTGAAAGTGACTGTCACTCCCTGACAGCGCACGCCGCAGAGACGGAAGAAAAAGTCTGGCACGCGGGGTGGATTAGCGGGCAGTCTTGCCTGAACGACCCCGAACTGCCATGCGCCCGCTTTCTCTCCTCCTCACCGGTCTTCTCACGCTACTCCACGCCACCGCCGCTGAACCACCAGCGGATGCCCGGCCGGGAAAGCTCAAGGACCTCAACGGCTACTTCCCGTTCACGCCGTCGCCAACGAAAGAAGCCTGGGCCCCGCGTGCCGCAGCACTGCGCACGCAGGTGTTGATTTCCATGGGGCTGCATCCGCTCCCGAAAAAGACGCCGCTGAAGGCGGTGATCCACGGCCGCGTGGACTGCGGCGACTACACCGTGGAGCGCGTCTTCTTTGAATCGATGCCCGGCTACTTCGTCACCGGGAGCCTTTACCGCCCGGCGAAGCAGGAGGGCAAAGCGCCCGCCGTGCTCTGCCCGCACGGCCACTGGAACGACGGCCGCTTTCTCCGCCAGACGCAGGGCGAGATCGACAAAGAAATCAAATCCGGTGCTGAAGCCCTCGCGAACAACGCGCTCAGCCCGCTGCAAAGCCGCTGCGCCACGCTCGCCCGCATGGGCTGTGTGGTCTTCTTCTACGACATGATCGGTTATGCAGACAGCACTCAGCTCAGCTATGAACTGGCGCACCGGTTCAAGCAGCAGCGTCCGGAAATGAACGACACTGCGCGCTGGGGATTCTTCAGCCCGCAGGCGGAAGGCCACGCCCAGAGCATCATGGGCCTGCAAACATGGAACAGCGTCCGCGCGCTCGACTTTCTCGAATCGCTCCCGGACGTGGATGCCGCGCGCCTCGGTGTCACCGGTGCCAGCGGCGGCGGCACGCAGACGTTCATTCTCGGTGCCATCGATCCTCGCCCGGCAGCCATTTTCCCCTGCGTGATGGTCTCCACAGCCATGCAGGGCGGCTGCACCTGCGAAAATGCCAGCCTGCTCCGCACCGGTACGGGCAATGTGGAACTCGCTGCGCTCTTCGCACCGAAGCCCCTCGGCATGACCGCGGCGGACGACTGGACGAAGGAGATGGCCACCAAAGGATTCCCGGAACTGCAGCGCCACTTCACCCTCCTCGGTGCGCCGGAGCATGTCTTCCTGCACAACCGCACGGAGTTCGGCCATAACTACAATCTGCCGAGCCGCATGGCGATGTATCAGTGGTTCGCCAAACACCTCAAAACACCGCAGCCGGCACCTCCGGAGGAAAAGGCCATTCGCATTCTCTCCAAAGAGGAAGCCACAGTCTGGACCGCGGAACATCCTGCCCCCAAAGCGAACGACGCAGACCTGGAGCACGCGATCCTCCAGCACTGGGCTAAAGACGCGGCCAAACAAATCGCGGCCCATCCGCAGATCATTGATGAATCCCTGCCCGTCCTAACCGGACGCACGTGGGCTCAGGCCGGCGAGTGCGAATGGGTGATGGACCAGCGCGAAGAGAAGGCGGACCGCCTCGTCATGACCGGCTGGATCGCCAACCGCACGCACGGGGAGCGCGTCGCTGTGACTTTTCACTATCCAAAGACCTGGAATGGCTCGGCGCTCATCGCACCCGGCGCGGCTGCGGAAATCGTAGAAACGGCCGTGGCCGCCGGCACCGCGGTGGGTCTGCCGGTGCTCTTTACTGATCCCGCACCGGGCACCGCGGAGAATGCGCGCCACGTGGACGGCGACCGCGACTACGCGGGCTACACTCTGGGCTACAATCACTCGGTGCTCCAGCGCCGCGCCCACGACCTGCTCACTGTGCTGACATTCACAAAGAACCACAGCCGCCAGCCCTCGGCCATCGACGTGCGCATGACAGCCGCTGACGTGCCGGAAGCCGCGCTCGCCCTCACTCAAACGCCCACCGGCGTGGTGCGCACCGCCACCCTGCCGGAAACCCCGTTCCGCTTTGCCTCCGTGAGCAGCATCCGCTCCCCGCGACTGCTCCCCGGCTCACTGAAATACGGCGACTTGCCGGAAATTCTCCACCGCGTGAAGGCCGCGAAAGTAGAACGTTAGGCCATCAACCGGCAGCCTCAGGCTTTGCCTTCATCTCACGAAGCGCGGCAGCGAGTTCCTCCTCGCAACGTCGCGTCGTGCGGAACTGACGGCGGGCCATGACGAGCGCGGTCACGATCCACAGGCTCAGGGAAATCAGGGAAATTCCGGAGAGATTCACCGTCGCCTCCCGGCGGGCACGCTGATAGGATTCGTAATCACCGCTATTCGACCAGGGATATCCCTGCTCCCGCCGGGCGACTTCGCTGGCCACCTCCGGCACCATGAGTCCACCGCTGGAGAGCAGCAGATGAAGCGTAGCTGCAGAAGGGCCTGTCTTATCGGAAACGACCGCGACCGCCACGTGGAAGAAGAACGCGCAGAGGGCCACGGTCAGCCAGCGCCAGAAATTCCACTGCGGCATGCGGCGCAGCAGATTCCAAATGACGAGCGGCAGCACCAAAGCCCCGATCATGCCCGTCGAGACAGCCGCCAGCATGGCAGCGATGTAATCGGGTTCATATCCGATGCCGGAGCCGTAACCGGGGTAGGACATCATCCGGTGGTAAAAGTGCCATCCCATCAGGCCCAAACAGCTCAGTCCCAGCAGCACAGCGAACATTACGCCGCTGTGCCAGCCCGGGTAGAGAAACCGCCCGGCGAGCCGGCCGGCCAGCCCGCGCTTCACAAACGGCAGCAGCACCGGCGTGAAGTCGCCCGGCTTTTCACACACCGCCTGCAGAGCCACGAGCCACAGCGCACAGGAAACCACCGCCGCCATCACCATCCCCTCCTCCGGTTGCGGCATAAATGCTGTGCAGACCGCCGTGATGAGCAGCAGGGCGACGCCCGCCAGTCGCCGGCTGCTCGCGCGGTTCTCGGCAATGGGCGCGATCTGGGAGGCACCCAGATCAAGGAAAAAGTACGCCGCCCAGACGACGAGGGTCAAGATCAAACTAATGCCGCTGGTGCCGAGTTCCGCATAAATTACCGGCAGCGCGTAGCTCCCTCTGCGCACGATCCCGGAAATCATACCGCTGCAAAAACCCAGGGCTCCGCCCAGCACACCGAGCATGATGAGTGCCCGCAGCAGAAAGTAGCGCAGCCACGAGAGCCCCAGCAGCACGGCCGATACCAGCAGCCCAAAGAGCAGGAAGATGCCCAGCCACGTCAGCTCCATCGGCAAATTCACCGAACCCGCGAAGTAGCGCATGATGAGATAGGGCAGCACCGTGATGACACCCAGCACCTGGAGCGCGCCGGTGGCCGCCCATTTGCCCAGCGTGATGCGCCAGGCCGAGAGACGGGTGAGCACCAGTGTGTCCATGGTGTTGCCGCCCAGTTCATCGCGCAGGGCATTCGCCGCCCGGGCCGGGAGCAGGAGGCACACCATGCCCGCCACGGCCCACCAGAAGGTGTAGTCGGAATCGCGGTCCATGCCGTCCTCCAGCGTGACGACAGCCATGATGCCCAGCACGATCTGCATGGCGATGAGTCCCCAGGTGAACAGGGGCGACTTCAGCCCCTGGCGCAGTTCCTTCACCAGCATGGGACTGATGCGGTCGGAGAAGTCGCGCAGCGCCGTGGCGCGCGGGGCCGGCAGGGGCAGTGAATCGGCAGCAGGGGTGGACATGGATGCCGCGGATTCTGGCGGTGCCCGCGGGCTCCCGCAAGTCCCGCCATGACGGCGCCGCAAATTATTTTCACCCGGCGGAAATGGATTCCCTGTGCCGCCCCGCTCATGGGAATGTAAAGACGCACCTCATCTCAACCCCGTGGCTTACGACCCGACAACAGACCGCTGGCGCCAGTGGGTCGCCGAAAAGGCCGAAGCCTTTCTGCTCTACGCCCGCCAGCGCACCCGCTCCGAAGAGGACGCCCGCGATGTTCTCCAGGAGTCCCTCACCGAATCCTGGAGGCGCGCCAAGGGTCAGGTGCCGGATGCCGCTCTCGTGTATGCCACCATCCGCCGCCGCGCCATCGACCACGGCCGCGCCACCGACAGCCGCGCCCGCCGTGAAGCCGCCCACGCAGACATGACCGGCGACTGGTTCCAGCCGGACTTCAGCGCCGGAGATACCCACACCGTGGTCGCCGACGCCATCCGCTCCCTGCCCGACCACCTCCGCGAGACGGTCGTGCTGAAACTCTGGAGCGGCCTCACCTTCAATGAAATCGCCGGCATCACCGGAGTCCCCGTGCCCACCGCCACCTCACGCTACCGCTATGCCATCGACCGCCTCCGCGAAACCCTCACGCCGCAATTCGCATGAATGATGAATTTGAACACAAACTCAGCAGCCTGAAGCCCGGCACCCTGCCGCCGGATTTCGCGGCCCTGCTGGAGCATCCGCCTGCCCTGCCCCCGTCGCGCCGCCCGCGGGTGATCGTGTGGCTTTCCCTGGCCACTGCAGCAGCCGCCGCCTGTATCATGCTCCTGCTCTCGTCAGGACATTCGCCCGTGACTTCGGTCACTGCGACGGCACCCCGCTTCGCCGGGGAAAGCGCCGCGCCGCGGGTGACCACAGTGCGCCCTGTTTCTGTCATCACCGACGCCGCACAGCGCCACTGGAAACTCCTGGAGGTCGATTGGGTCGAAGAGGACACCATCGTCTTCGCCTCGCAGCCCGTCACCGTGCATCTCCAGGACCGCCACCGCGCCATCGTTCCTGTTCCCGTTTACTACGATTAAGCACCTTATTATTACGAACCAACCACAACCCTAACACCATGAAAGCCACACCCCTAATCCTCTGCGGCCTCCTCACCGCCGCCACCGCCTGGGCACAGTCGCCCTCCACTTCTGCGCCTGCCGCCAAATCCGGCGGCTCTGCGGAAGCCCACGGTTCCACCTCTGTCTCCGGCGGCAATGGCGCGGAGATCCCTGAAGACCTGCGCAAGCTGCTCCCTGCCGGAATCCCGGGAGCCGACGGCAAACCCGTAAGCCGCCGCGAGTCGTCCAGCAAACATTCCCCGCCCTCCAAATCGGAGACGGTGGAGACCAAGTCCATCAACGGCAAGACCGTCACGGTGAAACGCACCCGCGACGGCAATGGCAGCGACAAAGTCACCATCACCACCAGCGAAGCCGGCGGAAAGCCGAAAGTCGAGGAGATGAGTGGCAGTGACTACGATGCAAAGTTCGGCCCGAAAAAGCCGGGCGCAGGCAACGCCCCCGCCGCACCAGACAAGGTGGACCTTCCCGTACCACCCTCGCTTTCCGGCGACAAAGAAAACCCCAAACCCGCCGCCACCGGCAAAGCCACCGAATGAACACCAAACCACTCTTCCTCACCGCCCTGCTCTGCGCCACGCCGCTTTACGCCCAGGAGAAGCAAACCATCGACCTTGGCGACGGCATGGCCGCGGAAATCGGCAAAGGCTCGGTCTCCGTCAAAAGCTCCTCACAAAGCAAGGGCGGCTCCACCAGCAGCAGCGTCCGCAGCAGCAGCCAAACGGACGCCAGCGGCCGCACTGTCACCACGATCGTCACCGAAAAGGACGGCGTGAAATCCACGCGGACCATTGTGGTCGATAAAGACGGCAAGGCCACCGTGGACGGCAAGCCCTCCGGCGCGGGCAGCCCCCCCGCTGCCCCCGGAGCCGGCGATCCGGACAACACCGCGCCGCCCTCCGGAGGCTGGCTGGGCGTGCATTCCATCCCCGTCAGCGATGCCGTGCGCGCTCAGGTGGAAATCCCCGAAGGTCAGGGCGTGGTCATCGAGTTCATCGCGCCCGGCGGTCCGGCCTTCAACGCCGGGCTCCAGGAGAACGACATCGTGCTCCTGCTCAATGAAGCAGCCGTCAAAGGCGTCGAAGACTTCCGCGCCAAACTCCGCGCCCTGGCCCCCGGCGCGAAGGTGAAGCTCGACTACCTGCGCAAAGGCCGCAAAGGCACCGCCACCGCCCCCCTTAGCACCCGCCCGGCCGACAGCGAAGGCCCGGACAGCACGGTCTCCGGCGAGGCCAACCGTCTCCAGCAGGGCATGCACGCCGCCGGCGGCAGCGGCAAACGCGCGGTCGTCGTCGAAGGCGACGGCAAAACCCGCATCGTGGAAGGCGACGCCGCCGACCCCTTCGAACTGCTCCTCGACGACCCTAACGTCCCGGAGAGCATGAAGGCTCAAATCCGCGAAGCCCGGGAACGGCTCCGCGAGACCGAAGCGGATGCCAAAGAGGCCCGGGAAGCCGCAGAGCGCGAAATGGAGGAATTCCGCAGCCGCCATCAGCCCACGACCAAACCCTGAGGCCCGCCTATTGCCCAAACATCACGCGCCGGGGCGCTGTATTCCACAGCCGCCCCGGCGCTTTTGTTTTCAATTCTGTGGCAGCACTTCGCCCAGCTGGCGGAGGGACTCGCCGGGGGTGGCATCGGCAGCGAGTTTGCGGTGCGCGCGTTCGAGAATGAGCACGAGCATGTCCACAGCCACCACCTGCACGAGCATGAGGTTGGCGAAGTAATGAATCACCATGGTGACGATTTGGGATTCGCTGACGAAGTCCTTCTCGTCGAGATAGGCCAGCACGAGTAGCACGCCGGCGGCATTGAGCCCGGTGAGAAGCAGCTTGGCCTTTCTGACAAGCGGCGTGGCTTCTTCCGGTGTCAGCGGCACCCCGAGCCGGCGTGAGGTCAGCACAATGCTGAGCGGTGCGGCCAAGAGGCAGATCACACCGATCACGATAAGCGCATCCGCCTGGAACTGATCCACAATACTCAGGATGATAAACCACGGGACCGAAATGGTGATGGCGAGGAGGAGCGTGCTCCAGCCGCACACGATGGAGGCCGGGATGAGCGTCTTGGTCGAAAGCGAGGCTCGCAGCACCCCGTTGAACAAGCCGTAGAAGAACGGCAGTGCGCTGCCCAGAACGGCACCCACCAGCGAACCCTGCATCATCAGCTTGATCCGGGCGAGTTCCGCAGCACCCAGCCCCTGCTTCTCCAGATGTTTGAAGTCCATCATGGCCGACCATGGAACGAGCATGGCCACCATTTGCGGAATAAGCACCACCCCCACCGCCAGCATGGCCAGCTTGCGCGATTTCCGCCAGTTGCGCCAATTCATCACGGCAAGAACGAGAATGGCGAGGCTGGCGAACTGACACATCCACAGGCCTACGGTCAAGGTATTGATCACCGAGACATTGGATTCGCCAAAGTTTTTGATCACCTCATCGGTGTTTGCCTCCACCTGCTTTTTCAGTTCCTTGAGTTGATCCCCCGTCGGCGTGGTGCCCTGATCTTTGAGCAATTTGACCTGTGCTTCATAGGTCGAATCGTAATATTGCGCGCGGAAGGTGTGCGAATCAAAGCACGACTTCACCGCGAGGACAGCGCTCAGAATCCAGGCAATGACCAGCACTGCGCGACGCCACACGATGAGCGAGGCCATGCGAGGGGCGTAACTGCCCACGACTGGCATCTCCTGGGACCCGGGCGCAATTTTGGAGAAGTCACTGAACGCGGCGCGGCGTCCGAAGGTCTTCAGGTCGCTGCCCATCTGCTGCCAGTTCACTTTCTTAAATGCGGTGCTGATCTTCGCCGAGATCTGCCCGACAGCAGCGGCAGCGCCGTGCTCCGTCGTCGGAGCAGGCTCTGCGGGCGGTACAGCCGGAGGGACGGACTCAAGGGCCGGAACAGGATGCGGCGCTGAGTTGACAGGATGCGAAGGCGGGGTGTCGTCGGACGGAACAGGAGACGGCGTAGTGGACATAGCGGTGTGATATTCGCCCTGCGATACCAGCAGGATCGAAGCCTCCGAAAGAAAAATATCCGCCGGGATGGCGGTAAGCCCTCTGCATACATACCTGTGTATTGCAGAATGCAGCGGACCTGAGAAACGCCAGTGGCAAGGCCGTCCCGGCCTTGTGGCAGACCATCCAACGCCGCTCCGGCGCGTGCCCCCAAGGCCGGGACGGCCTTGCTACGGCTCATTGGCTCCGGCGGGTAATTCTCAGACACTGCCAGGAACTCCCCAACGCTGCCTGACAAAACCCGCGGCCAAGGCTCTCGCGGGGCGCTCAGATCACCGCAGCGCGTGCCGTCTGAAATGCCGCGACGGCGGCATCGAGGTCGGCGCTGGTGTGGGCCGCGCTGACCTGAGTGCGGATGCGGGCTTTCCCCTGCGGCACCACCGGATAGAAGAAGCCGACGGCATAAATCCCGCGCTCCAGCAGGGCGGATGCCATGCGCTGCGCGAGGGTGGCGTCGCCGAGCATGATGGGCACAATGGGGTGCTGTCCAGCTGCGATCTCAAAGCCCGCCGCGCGCATGGCATCGACATAATGCGTGGTATTCTCCCAGAGGCGGTCGCGCAGTTCTGTGGAGAGTGTGAGCATTTCCAGCACCTTGATCGACACTGCGGTAATCACCGGCGCGAGGGTATTGGAGAACAGATAGGGCCGGCTGCGCTGACGCAGCAGCGCGATGATTTCCTTCTTGCCGCTGGTGTAGCCGCCGCTCGCGCCGCCGAGGGCTTTGCCCAGTGTGCCGGTGATGATGTCCACGCGGTCCATCACGCCGCACATCTCGTGCGTGCCGCGTCCTTTTTCACCGACGAAGCCGACGGCATGGCTGTCGTCGATCATGACCAGCGCGCCGTATTTGTCCGCGAGGTCACAGATTTCCTTCAGGGGCGCGTAGGTGCCATCCATGCTGAAGACGCCGTCGGTGGCGATCATCTTATAGCGCGCGCCTGCGGCATCAGCGCCCTGCAGCTGAGCTTCGAGGTCGGCGAGATCGGCATTGGCATAGCGGAAGCGCTTCGCTTTGCAGAGGCGGATGCCGTCGATGATGGATGCGTGGTTGAGGGCGTCGGAAATGATGGCGTCCTCCGGGCCAAGGAGGGTCTCGAAGAGCCCGCCGTTGGCATCGAAGCAGGAAGAATACAGAATAGTGTCCTCCGTGCCGAGAAATGCAGACAGCGACTCCTCCAACTGGCGGTGCAGCGTCTGGGTGCCGCAAATGAAACGTACACTGCCCATCCCGTAGCCCCAGCGGTCGATGGCTTCATGCGCGGCCGCTGTGATCTCCGGATGGTTGCCGAGACCGAGGTAATTGTTGGCGCACATGATGACGACCTCCTTGCCATCGGCGAGGCGGACGCGGCCGCCCTGCGGGGTGCCAATCAGACGCTCGGTTTTATAAAGCCCGGCGGCCTGGATTTCATCGAGCGTGGTCTGGAGATGCTGCTGGAGGTTGCCGTACATGGCGCGAAGTGTGGCGCGCGGATTCCTGGATGCAAGAGAACGATTCCGTCATAGCGGATGGCTAAGAATCGCCGTGCGGCGCGCCAATTCTCTGGTATCAACCCACCATTCTCCCACCCGCCATGAACGAACGCCGCGTCCTTGTCGCCCTCCTGCTCCTCGCTGCCAGTATCGCCTTCTATTTCTGGGGCAAGCAGAGCACCCCAACCTCCGAAGGCGCCAAACCGCCGGAGAAACAGGAAGCGGAGGAACGGGCCAAAGCCGATCCTTTCCCCGCAGCGGAGGGCGCAAAGCCCGCGGCTCAGGCGGCGCCGTAACTGCCAGGCGCGACCATGAGCGGCTCGGCGGCGGTGCCGGTGAAGGTCGCATCTCCCTGGATCACGACGCCGGCGCTGAAGGTCACCGGGCCATTCACCGTGAGGCGGCGGCAGTGCAGCAGTGAGGGAACTCCGTGCGGCGTGAGGCGGTCGAGGCCGTCCACCATTTTGTAGAGCGCGTTGTCGAGCGAAACGACCGGCGGCGTGCCCGCGCGCTCAGGGGCCAGCGCGAGGCGGTGATCGGGCGTGACGATGCAGGCATCGCTGCGGATGATGAGCAGGTCGCTGGTGGTCTTCACGGGTGCGAAGCGCTCCCGGCCCACGTCGATGGCCCCGGCTCCGGCGAAGCTCTCGATGGCCGCGCCCATGGCGGTCTCGAGTTGATAGACTTTCGGGCTGGCGGCATCGCGCGGGTCCACGGTCTTCTCATTCCGGATCATCGGCAGCGGAATGAGGCCGCCGTTGGCGTCGAGGGTTTCCTTGAGCCGGGCGAGGCGGATCCAGAGGTTGTTGGTATTGAAATAGCGGTGGCGCGAGATGTCCTGAAAGGCGGCTTCATCGGCCTTCGGGCACTGGGCGCTCTCGCGGAGAATGAGGCGGCCGTCGCTTTCCCGGCGCGCGAGGTGGCCGCCTTTCTTGTCCGCCTCAGTGCGGGCGGTGACCTCCATGAGAAACGGCGCGCCGCTGGCGGCGAAGTAGCCGAGCAGCGCGGGGTCGAGCGTCGCGCCGAGATTGTCGGAATTCGACACGAAGGCATAGCGCACGCCTTCAGCGAGGAGCCAGTCGAGCCAGCCGCTGCCGGCCAGACTGGCGTAGAGGTCGCCATGGCCGGGCGGGCACCATTCCTGCTCGGGATTGTCCGGCCAGGCAATGGCAGTGAGGTCGTCCGTGCGGAGTTTGGGCACGCGGTTTTGCATGAGTTCCACGTCCGCCGCGCCGCCGAGTTCCGGATAGGCTGCGAGGAAGGCGAGGGTATCCTCCGAGGTGGAGAAGCTGTTCATGAGCAGGAAGCGCGGGAGCGTGCCGCCGCCGGCCTCGCGGCGCAGATGGAGCATCTGGCGCGCGATGAGATCGAGAAAGGTGAGACCGTCGCGCACGGGGAGCAGACTTTTCGCTTTCTCCAGTCCCATGCCGGTGCCGAGCCCTCCGTTGAGTTTGATGACCACCGTCTGCCGCAGCAAATCGCGGAACGCCGCGTCACTGACGGACGGGAGCGCCGACGCGCGGGGCAGGTCCAGCACTGCACTGATGGCCGTCTCGGGGATCAGCCCCGTCTCATTGCGCTGGAGCGCGCGGTAGTTCCCCTCAAACGCCCGGACGGCGGACTCGCTCAGGCCTGCGGTCCGCATTTTCCCAGCTATCGGCAAAAAAGCATCACTCATGGGGCGTGCCTATACCGTGGCGGCGGAGGCGTCAATTCCGCCCTGCGTTCTGACCCCTTGAAAATCCCACCGGTGCATCCCCTGTACCGGGCTCCGCGGCACCGTCTTATGTCATCCCCCTTTGCTCCCCGACACCACATCCTCCGGCTTCCCACCGGCGAAACCCTCTGCGTCGCAGAGATGCCGGCGATGGAAAGCGTCAGTCTCGGCGTGTGGGCGGGCGTGGGCGGGCGGCACGATCCGGCGGACTTCGGCGGCCTCGCGCACTTTGTGGAGCACATGATCTTCAAAGGCACGCAGAAGCGCTCGGCCCGCAGGCTCAACACCGACGTGGAAAGCGTCGGCGGCAGCATGGATGCCTACACGAGCGAAGATCACACGGCCTTCTTCGTCCGCGGCCCGGCGGAGCACTTTGCGCGTTTTGCCGATGTGCTCTTCGACATTTACCGGCACTCGGTTTTCCACGGCGACGATGTGAAAAGCGAACGCGAGGTCATTACCGAAGAGATCGCAATGTATAAAGAGCAGCCGCAGCAGCAGGTGGAGGACCTCCTGTGGAAGACGGCCTGGCCGCAGCACCCGCTGGGACGCCCCATCGCGGGCACGGTGGAAAGCCTGAAGCGCATCAACGCCACCGCGCTGCGTGACCATGCCGCACGCTGGTTCGGGCGGAAGAATACCATCATCGCCGTGGCCGGGCGCGTGGAAGCCACAGAGGCGGCCGCCGTCATTGGCCGGCTCCTCGCCCGCGGCCTGCCCGCCGGCGAAAAACCCCGCGCCAAACCGTTCCGCGCCCCCCGCGGCCGCAGCCTGCCGCGCGTGGCCATCGAGAAGCGCGAGATCGACCAGGTGCAACTCGCCCTCGCCATGCACATCCATGGCCGCGGCACGGCCCATACGCCGGCCATGCGCCTGCTCAATGTGCTCCTCGGCGAGAACACCAGCTCCCGGCTCTGGGCCTCGCTGCGGGAGGACCACGGCCTCTGCTACGACGTGGGCTCCGATATCACCGTGCTGCATGAGACCGGGCTGCTGCATGTCTTCGCCGGCGTCGATCCTGACAAACTCCCGCGCGCACTCAAGGTGCTCATGCGCGAACTCCGCCGCATGGTGGAAAAGGCCGTCACGCCCCGCGCCCTGCGCGCCGCCTGCGAATATGCCATCGGCTCCAGCCGCATGGCCATGGAGGCGCCCTCCAGCCAGATGACCGGCATGGCCGAGTGCCTGCTCTTCTACGGCCGCTTCATTCCCGTGGAGGAAATGCACCAGCGCCTCCGCGCCGTGACACCCGCGGAAATCCACGCCCTCGCCCGCCAGTATTTTCAGCCCGGCAATATGACCGCCGCCTTCGTCGGCCCGGTGCCGGATGAGAAGACCCTCGCCGGCATGATCCGGCTGGGATGAGCCCGCTGTTTACCGCCCGGTTACGCTTTTTCTGAAATTAGCGGAGCTGACTCCTCTGAATCTGCTGCACGTCTGCTGCTGCGGGGGCGTTGCCTACCCCCGAAGTTTGATCCAATTGCTATGAGAGTTTTTGTTGATGGTTGGTGTTAGTCTGCGGTGAGCATTGAGCGGGAGGGACGAGCGCTGCCATGCGGCAGCGGGCAGCAACACCGCAACACCACGAACAGCATGGCACGGCGGACCCCGGGAAGTACAATGCCTGGTGGCAAGCATGGATAAGGGAGCAAGAACGGGATGGCTTGACACCCACGCGATTGGATATTCTAAACAAGCTGGCCGACGCCAGAGACAAGTTCCCGCTCCCTTAAACCTGTATGCCCACGAGACCTGTTAGTCCCCCGGAGTTGTTTGGTCTTGGCGGCACCCTCGAAAAACGTCCCTGGGCATGGGGTGTCATGCTTCAGTGGGAGGAAGGCACCATGTTCCATCTCGGTGACGGGCCAGCCAGCCAGACCTTCTAGAAGGCATGCGCGTTTTGGAACCGGCGTCCCGGCCTTTACATTGGTGAAACGGGAAGCCAGTGGCCGGACTGGCTGGGCTCCGGCGGCGGGATTCCGCGCTTTTATGTTTCCGGCAGAGTTGTGGAGGGGCTGGACCGTGCGGGGATCATTTACCGGGCCGCGATTGAGATCCCCATCGTGTCGATCGCGTCACCGGCTCTCCGGGAGACGCCGCTGCCAAGGTATTACGCACTGGAGGCTGTGGAAACCATTCCCATCTGCCAGGTGGAAGAGATCGTGCACAATAAGAATTCCCTGGGTGAGCCGATGAAGCCGAAGGTGGAGAAGAGGACCCGCATCATCGCCAGCGGGTGGCAGGGGTCCGACCTGCTGGCCATCCGCCGCAGCAAACCATCCGAGCAGGACTATCTTGCAAGGTTTGCGACACGCAAGATCGTGGATCTGGCATCGTCCGAAGGCTGGACGGGGTTCGAAGCAGAGCCGATGCAGGTAATGTAGCACCGCGGAAAAGAGTGGCGGGGAGCGCACGTCGCCGCTCACCGTGTGTTTGTAACCGCAGGGTAAATGTCATTGCTCTTTGCGGCGGCGGGCGCTTCCATCGCGGAAACCGCCACGCTTTCCCCGCCATGTCCGCTTTTCTGGAATCCCTCACCGCCCTCGCCCGTCACTGGGGGGCCTCCGATGTGTTTCTTGCTGAGGGGCATCCCGCGCGGCTGAAGGTGAACGGCACCTTCCACCAGCATGAGCAGCAGGTGAGCACGGCCGACATGGAGGAACTCTGCGCCGCCTGCGGGGTGCCTGCCGCCACCGTGCAGGACCGCGATGCCGCATGGTATGCCGCCGACGGCACGCGCTTCCGCGTGAACCTCCACCGCCGCATGGGACGGCTGGGCGCGGTGCTGCGGCAAATCCGCACTCAGGTCGCGGAAATGGACGCGCTGGGCCTGCCCGGCGCGCTGCTTCAGGGCTGGCTCGCACGGCGCGCCGGACTCATCCTCGTCACCGGCCCCACCGGCTGCGGGAAGTCCACCACAGTGGCCAGTTGCCTCGACTACATCAGCAACACCCGGCCGGGACACATCGTCACCATTGAGGACCCCATCGAGTATCTCTTCACCGACCGTGCGGCCTTCTTCACCCAGCGCGAAGTGGGCCTCGATACGCCGAGCTACCTCACCGGCCTCCAGAAAGCCCTCCGCCAGGCTCCCGATGTCATTTTCCTCGGCGAAATCCGGGATGCCGACTCCGCCATGACCTGCCTCCAGGCCGCAGAGACCGGCCACCTTGTCATCTCGACCCTGCACAGCCCTAACGTGACGGAATCCCTCGACCGCCTTGCGAATCTCGTGCCGCCCGCAGACCGTGACGTCATGCTCTCGCTGCTCTCGAATCAAACCATCGGCGTCCTCAGCCAGCGACTGCTGCCCAGCGCCGACGGCACGGGCTCTGTGCTCGTGGTGGAGCACATGGAAGTGAACGGCGCCGCCCGCGACTGGATGCGCGCCATGAATATTCCAGCGCTCGCTGAACACCTGCGCCGCGGCGACGACCCGGCCAACTGCAGCCTGCTCCAGTCCCTTGTAGCCGCCACCCAGGCCGGGCTCATCGACTACGACACCGCGCTCGCCAACAGCGGCAACGCCTTTGAATTCAACCGCGCCCTCCGCGGCGTTTCCTAACACTCCACTCCTCCTTCTCCCATGGCCCGTGACATTCTCGACTACCTCGCCGCCACCCGCGAAAACGGCGGTTCCGACCTCCATCTCACCGTGGGGGCACCGCCCGCCGCCCGCATCGACGGCAAGCTCGTGCCGCTGGAGGAATATGACATGGAGCCCCAGCACTGCCGCGACCTCATCATGGCGATCCTGACCGATACCCAGCGCGCCAAACTGGAGAAGGACTGGGAGCTGGATTTCGCGCTCAATGTGGATGGTGTGGGGCGCTTCCGCGGGAATGCCCACATCGCCCGCGGCAATGTCGAGGCCGCCTTCCGCTATGTGCCATCCGAAGCGCCGGAACTCGAAAGCCTCGGCCACTCGCCTACCATCGCGGAATTCTGCAAGGCCACGCAGGGCCTTGTTCTGCTCACCGGCGTGACCGGCACCGGCAAGAGCACCACGCTCGCCGCCATGACGCGCCGCATTCTGGAAACCCGTTCGAACATGGTCGTCACCGTGGAGGACCCTATCGAATTCACCTTCGAGCACAAATACGGCCTCATCAAACAGCGCCAGATCGGGCACGACACCCACAGCTTCCCCGCCGCCCTGAAGGCCGCGCTGCGTCAGGACGTGGACGTCATCGTGGTCTCTGAAATGCGCGACCAGGAAAGCATCGCCGCCGCCCTCACCGCCGCTGAGACGGGCCACCTCGTCATTTCCACCCTCCACACCCGCAGCTGTGTGGGCGCGCTGGACCGTATCGTGGACGTCTTTCCTGCCCAGCAGCAGGCGCAAATCATCACCCAGCTCGCCGGGGCCCTCATCGGGGTCGTCTCCCAGCGACTCCTGCCCCGCGCAGACGCCGCCGGACGCGTTATGGCCAGTGAAGTGATGGTGGTGAACGACGGCATCCGCGCCGCCATCCGCGACCACCGGTTCGAGCAGGTTTACAGCCTCATGCAGGTCGGGGCCTCATCCGGCATGCACACCTTCGACGAAAGCCTCCTCCACCTCGCCACCAGCGGCTACCTCAGTCTCGACGAAGCCCTCCTCAACGCCCGCCATCCGGACACCCTCCAGGCCGATTTCAAAAACCACCTCCGCGCCCAGGCGGCGAAGTAGGGCCCCTTCCGGTTAAAAAGAGCCTTCGGATTTCTCTTTCGGGCTTCGGATTTCCCCGCACCGCTCTCCCGGTGTGCGGGTGGATTCATGGTTGCAAGACGGGCGGCGCGGCTGCCGTTATTCGCGCCCCCACGAGGTATACTATGAACCACCCCGCCTTCCTCTCCGTTCGTGGCGTCTTTGCTGCCGCCGCGCTGTCCCTCACATTCACTCCGGCATTTGCCGACGACTGGTATTCCTGGCGCGGCCCGACGCAGGACGGCCGCAGTGCTGAGAAATACGGGAAGAATGTCTTCAGCGAAAAGCCCGTCTGGACTTACGACATTGCCAGCCGCGGGGCTCCGGTCATCGCCAACGGCCGCATCTTCCTCTTTGGCTACCACGGCCAGGGCAGCGAACTGGTGGAGACGCTCACCTGCTTTGACGAGAAGACCGGCAAAATGC
>Ga0315905_10003073_pt1 | contig 17338 bp, 22 predicted proteins | sample LakEriMetagenome_5_FD_203522 | JGI IMG/M metagenome (GOLD analysis project Ga0315905, IMG submission 203522) | Freshwater fungal communities from buoy surface, Lake Erie, Ohio, United States - Buoy 4 MA121 | ecosystem: Environmental > Aquatic > Freshwater > Lake | place: USA: Lake Erie, Ohio... | reverse complement strand
TTGTTGATAATCCAAAAAGGAATTGCTTACTTTGTTCCAATAAAATCTCGGAAACTATGAATTCAAATGTTATTTTTTACGGTCTTGCAAAGATTTTTCAAGGTTCTTTTTTGTTCTTTGAATTTATCCAAAATAAGTTTAATTACTTTTTAATTATACTTGGTTTCTTTGGTTTATTCTATTGGTTACGTTGGCAAAAGAGATTTAACGAACAAGCTGAAAACAATCCTGATCAAATTAAGTAATTAATATAAATCATTATATTTAAGGCTGTCAACTGACAGCCTTTTTTATTTAACTAAAGTGGAGAAAAGTATCATCATTACAGCAGGCGGAATTGGTAAACGAATGGGAGGATCCTTGCCTAAGCAGTTTTTGCCAATACAAGGAAGACCCTTGTTGTTTTATACTATAGAACGATTTCACCAATATGATCCAAACATTGAAATCCTATTGACTTTACCAGAAGATTGGCGTTCATATTGGGAAGCTTTATGCAAAGAATTTTCTTTTTCAATACCTCATCAAGTGATTTCTGGGGGTAAAGAACGTTATCATTCCATACAATTGGCATTGGCACATTCAACTGGAAATTTAGTTGGTGTACACGATGGAGTTAGGCCATTTATTTCTATTGAAACCATTGCTCGTTGCTATGAAAAAGCACAACTCGATGGCAGTGCAGTTCCAGTGATGCCTATAAAAGAATCATTACGCAAGTTAAACGATAAATTAAAATCAGAATCCGTAGAACGAAGCGCGTATCGATCGGTTCAAACACCACAAGTGTTTGAGCGTAGCATTTTGTTAAATGCTTACGAGAGACCTTTTCACGATGCCATTACTGACGATGCTTCATTAGCGGAAGAAAACGGAACAACGATTTATTTAGTTGAAGGTAATGAGGAAAATATAAAAATCACAACACCTTTGGATATGGCGTTTTGTGAGTTTCTATTGTCAAATTAATAAAATTTCTATTCACATTCTTCCTTCAAATCCAACATTTGTTGACCATCCATTGTTTGGAAGTCTTTACACTTTTCCAATTGTATTTTTTTCAAACGTTTCATTTCGCTTAAATCTTTAGTTGATGCTTCGCGTGAAAACATTTTAGCAGAAAAAGTTTGAAGTTTTTCCCCTGCTTCTAGACAATCACAAATTTTAGTGTTATCACTACAAGCAGAAAATAGTAATAGGATACTGAAAGAAAGAAGAATCGTTTTCATATGCGTATATTTTAATTTTTGACAGGAAATAATGGTAAAGATATAGATTAATCAATTGAGGTTAGTTGTAAATAATAAGGGTTCGTTAAAAATTTGTTACTTGTTTATTTATTGTATAACTATTTCTTAAACGAAATCATTCCTATCTTTATTTTCTTTTGGTATAATTTTAACACCCAAACAATGAAATCGAAACTACCACATATCGGAACGACCATTTTTACAGTAATGTCTAAAATGGCAAATGAATATCAGGCAATCAACCTATCGCAAGGTTTTCCAAATTTCCCAGTGGATGAACGGTTAATTTCGTTGTTAAAAGAAACAGCAGACGAAAACACGCACCAATACGCACCAATGGCAGGTCATCCGTTATTGATGCAGGAAATAGTTGCGTTAACTAAAAAAAATTACGGAAGAACCATCCAACAAGATACAGAATTATTAATTACCGCAGGGGCTACACAAGCGATTTTCACCGCCATACAAGCATTAGTGCACGCTGGAGACGAGGTAATTATATTGGACCCGGCTTACGATTGTTATGCTCCAGCAGTGGATTTATGTAGTGCTACGCCAGTACATATTTCGCTGGAAGCAGATTTTACCACCGATTGGAATAAAGTCGAAAATGCGTGTAACGAACGCACTCGTATGTTGATTGTTAATAATCCACATAATCCTTCGGGGAGAATTTACCAAGAGAAAGATTTACAAGCAATTGAACACATTTTAGCAAAATATCCTTCTATGGTGTTGATTTCGGATGAAGTATATGAATACATTACGTTCGAACAAAAACACATTTCTGCAAATACGCGTAAAACACTCATTGACAGAACTATTATTACCTCTTCGTTTGGTAAAACGTTTCACATTACCGGATGGAAAATGGGTTACCTTATTGCACCTGAACATTTAATGTTGGAAATCAAAAAAGTACATCAATACGTGGTGTTTTGCGTGAATAGTGTTTCACAAGTAGCATTAGCGAAATATTTACGTGAAAAAGACGTAAACACTTTGGGAGCATTTTACCAAGAAAAAAGGGATACGTTTCGAAATTTGATAAAATCCAGTCGTTTTGAATTATTGCCTTCAGAAGGTTCGTATTTTCAGACAGTAAATTACAGTGCGATTTCTACCGAAAACGATGTACAATTTTGCGAACGATTAATCAAAGAATACGGAGTTGCAGCCATTCCGCTTTCTGTATTTTATAAAGATAAAACAGACAACAACATCATTCGTTTTTGTTTTGCTAAAGACGACCAAACCCTAATACAAGCAGCAGAAAAACTATGCAAGATTTAAAAGTTACCATCGTACAAGCAACCCAAGTATGGGAAAACAAGGAAGCGAATTTCGCACACTTTGAACATTTGTTGGCAAACGTAGGCGAAACGGATATCATCGTACTACCCGAAATGTTTCACACTGGATTTAGTATGAATGCTGAGGATCTTGCAGAAGAAATGGAAAATTCTTTGGCATTAAATTGGTTACAAAAGATGGCGGCACAAAAAAACGCCGCGTTTTATACCTCTTTCATCGCAAAAGATCACGATTATTATTTCAATCGCGGGGTATTTGTAGAACCAAATGGAAAATACACACACTACGATAAACGTAAACTTTTTACCCTTGCTGGGGAAGAAAAAACATATAAATCAGGTCACGTAAAAACGCGTGTCATATATAAAGATTGGCGCATTCAATTGCAAATTTGTTACGATTTACGTTTCCCTGAAATCAGTCGAAACGGTATGCGTGATTATCAATCAGCGAAATACGATGCGTTGATTTATGTTGCAAATTGGCCGGAAAGAAGAAACACCCATTGGAAAAGTTTGTTAACAGCACGAGCAATTGAAAATCAATGTTATGTTGTAGGTGTGAACCGTGTAGGCGAAGACGGAAAAGGGTTGGTTTACAGTGGAGATAGTGCTGTGATTAATGCTTATGGAAAAACAGTTTCAACCATTCAAGCACACGAAGAACGCATTGAAACGATAGTATTAAGCGCTGAAAATCTGCAACAAACACGTACACAACTTGCTTTCTTAAAAGATATTTGATGGAATATCAACCTTTAGTATCTGTTATCATTCCTACACACAATGCTGCTGTGACTTTACGTACTGCGTTGGAAAGTGTTGTGAACCAACTATACCCACAGGTTGAAATTATTGTTGTTGATTATCAATCCAATGATGATACCAAGGAAATCGTTGCTTCTTATCCTTCAGTTCGTTTTGTTTCGGAAAATGAAAAAGGGATTTACCAAGCAATGAATAGTGGAATTGCTCAAGCCAATGGAGAATGGATACACTTTTTAGGAGCGGATGATTTTTTATATAATGAAATGGTTTTTAAAGAACTATTCGAACAAAAAATTCCTGAAAATACAGATCTCATTTTGGGTAAAGTAGAAAACGTAGGAGCGCAACATTCACTGGTTCCAACCATCTATCAGAATACATTTTCATCGGGGTTGTACTGGAGAAATACCCTTCACCATCAAGGGATTTTATACCACAAACGTATTATTGACACCTACAATTTTAACACAAAGTACAAGATATTAGCAGATTATGAATTAAACTTACGCTTGTTCCTTACCAATACAAAAGCGTATCATAGTCAACTATTTATAGCAAAATCGTTTGCAGGAGGTATCTCCAAGCAATTCACACACGCTTTATATGACGAAGAACTCGCATTCAAAAACGAACTTTTACCTTTTATTCCTAAGGTTCTGAACTGGTTGGTGATTAAGGTAAAGAGATGGATAAAGGTTAAATATTATTCAATTGTTTTTGAATAGTAGATATCGAAACTTTACAAACACCACTATTTTTGGCTACTGAATTCCAATTTGATAAGGATTCTTTAACTTCTTCAATGATTTTATTTGTGTTTTTTATATTAAAATAATCAGCAAGATTTAGCAAATGCTTAATAGTAGGATTTTTTCCTTCTCCATCATAAGTGGTACTATGAAATCCGTGTCCAGAATGAGAAAATATCGATTTACTATCTAAAGCCAACTCTCCTACTTCGATTATCGAATTTCCGAAATTCAATTCCACTTTTATTCGTTGTATCATCTTCTTTTACTTTGAGAATAATTTACGTACCCGTTCCATTTGTTCATCGATGTAAAAAACATTGTCAAAATCTGCTAATCGGTCAAAAAAGTGAGCCAAACGTAACAGCGAATGCAAAGAAATTTCACCTGTCTGTTCAAAACGTTTGATACTACCTAACGAAATTCCAGTTCTTGTTGCGAGTTCATTTTGGGTTAATTTGAACTGTTTACGCAATTTTTTGTGTTTTTGCGCAATGTCATTTAGCACATCATCAGGGTGTTTATCAACGGAAAATTTTGACATAAAAGGACTAATATTTTATCTAAAATACAACTTTTATACTAAAAAGACTAATATTTTATCCAAAATAAATCTCTTTCAACACTTTTTCTTCATTCTCCCAAGTATAGTTTTGGCGAACACGTTGTTGGTTGTGTTGAATACGTTGGTATAATTCGGTATCGTTTAGGAGTTTTTCTATTTCAAGCGCAATCGTTTCCGGTTGATTATTCGGAATAATGACCCCAATTTCATCTTTTTCGATGATTTTTTTAACCTCGGGTGTACCCAAACTAATAAAAGGCAAGGAAGCGTGAATGTAATCAAATACTTTATTGGGCAACGAATATTCAAAACTCTTACCCACCGGTGCTTCCAAGGCAATGCCAAGTTCCGCTTGATATGTGTATTGCATCATCGTTTCGTAAGGTAATTTCCCCGTGAAATGTACTTTGTGATGAAGATTTAATAGATTGGTCAATGATTTTAATTTTTCTTCTAATTCCCCATATCCCACTAAAACAAACAAATACGAATCGTCTAAGAATTGCATTGCTTGTATGGTTTCCTCCAATCCTCGATTTGGGTTAAACACTCCTTGGTACAAAATCACTTTTCTATCAGAGAAGAACGTATTTAATTCCAAACTTGGGAAATTTTGAACTGATGGGAAATTTCGAACTAACTTAAAATCAATATCATATTTTGTTTTGTAGGCATCTGCAATGGGTTGAGAAACGGTATAAGCCTTTGAAACAGCAGGCATACAGATGCGCTCTAACCACAACCAAAATGCACGTATACGATTTCTACCTTGCAATCCTACAGATTCCGTAAAATATTCGTGACTATCATACATCAAGGGGATGCGTTTTATTTTTGATAAAAGGGAACAGGCAAAAAGTGTATCTAAATCATTGGAAACAATTACATCTGCTTCATGAAATAGTCCATAAAAGAAAAAACGAAGGTTGTATTCTAAGTAAAACAAAAACGAACGATTGAAGCACATTTTGAACCTTTTAGTCTCAAACGGAACTTTTAATTCAAAATCAGACGTATTTCTTCCTGTAACCTGAACCTTACAATTGTTTTTAGATAAAAATGAAGCGACTTTGATTACTCTCATATCTGTGAAGATATCAGACGTTACAGCCATTATGATACGTTTTGATTTCAATTTAATTCTCCATTAAATCTTCCGCATCCAACTTATCACCACGAAGCAAGCGCAGTCTTTTACGAGCCTCCACTCCATAAAGGCTGCCTTTGTATTTAAACAATATTTTTTTGTAACATTCAACCGCTTTTTCTTTGTCATTTAGGTGATTTTCGTAGATAGAACCTAACTGAAAAAGCGCATCGTCTGCAAGGATATCTTCTGCGTGGTTTAATATTAACTTATCAAGTAATGCAACAGCCTCTTGCCATTGTCCTTGTTGTTTAAAGGCTTGTGCTTTCCGTAATAGTATTTCATCATTCAATCCGTGATACGGAAATGCAGAAGCGATGGAATCGTACAATTGAAAAGCTTGTTTGTACTGGTGTTGCTCTAACAATAAATCGGCACGAGCAAATTGTCGCATCGCTATATAATTACTGTCTAGCCCAAAGTTATCTGTAATCAGTAAGGACAATTTTAAAGCGTCATTAGCAATGAGTTTGGAGGTGGATTCTTTTAAAATATCCAATTGGGATTGAGCAAATTTGAAATCTCCATCGTAATAAAATATACGTGCGTTTTTAAATTTCGCTTCAAAGCCGATGGTTTCGAACTTATAATCTTTGTCAATTTGCATATACAAAATTGATGCTTCCCAAATATCGTCTTTTAACACATAAATATCGGCAAGCAACATTTTAATTTCAGCCACTTGCATTCCAGAAATTCCCGGCAATTTCAAAGCGCTTTCTAACAAAACAATCGCACTGTCTGCATAATTCGCATAAAAAGCCTGAATGTGTGCTTGTTCTTTTATTAAAGTAAGCGTATTTCGGTTTTTACCTAAACGTTGTAAAGAAGTATTGTATTCTGAAATAACTTGTATGATAGCCTCTTGTGTAAAATTTCGTTGTTCTGTAATTTCTAAAAATCGCGTATGTAAAATAGATTGTTCTGCTTGAAAATAAAAAGGATATCCTTGTCCTTGTTTAATCAAGTATTCGTAGCCTTTGCGCGCCAATGCGTAATCTTTGTTTTGCACAAACAAATTCGCCAAGTCAAACACACGAGAACCATCGCCTTTGGTACGTTTATCCATCGCTTGCGCCTGATTTAAAGCGAGTGCAAACTGACGTTTTTGTGTGTAAAACCACATCAACATTTCATCATAAATGATATCTCCATTTCTGCGCTGTACTTTATCAAGTAAGGCATTTCGAAGGATTTCACCTGCTGGATTATTTTCCTGTATAAAATCAATATGTGTTGCTAACGAAGCCTGAATTTGCTCCATTTGTTCGGGTTTAATTTCCAACAGATCCAAAAACTCATCAATCATTTTTTCGATTTGTTGCTGTGAAGCATAATAATCAGCAAATTGTAAATGAAGTGGGTAAGTCTCTTTTAGTTGTTTTCGACCTTGTTGCAATAATTGAAAAGAAAATGTAGTTTTTCCTTTGGATTTAAATAAGGCATATAATTCCAAAATTCGAATACTTGATGAAGCGTTATCTTCTATGAGTTTTTGATAGATTTTTTGTGCAGATTTAACTTCTTCGTGGGTTTCATAAAAGTCAGCTAATAATACCTTGTAAGGCAATTCATCCGAAAATAAATCTACTTGTTTTTTGAGTAATTTTTCTGCTTCTTTTTCCTTTTGGGTTTTTATCAAACATTCATAATAGCGAGTAAAAGTAAACTTGCTATTTTCTTTTTGAAACACCTTTTGACAATAAGGTAAAGCTTTTTCGAAATCCCCACGTGAAAAATAATATTGCGCCAATTGCTGATCTGTACTTTCTTGCGCAAAAAAGGAAAGAGAAAGCGAACAAAAGAGAACAATTAGGCGAAACTTCATATTTTAATTTTCTGACAACGAAGAAAGAAATTTTTCAATTTCTGGATTCACTTTTTGAAAAGCCTGAATATTTTCACGTTGTACGCGTTCTAAATCTATCAACAAAGAATGTAGTTCTTTAACCTTTTTCGTTTCAAACTTAACAAATTTCTCATAATTAACTCTTTCACCATTACCTGACTCAATATCTCGGTATAACTTTTCTACAGAATTTTTAACCTCTTGTGATCCGAAAAGTATTTTATTATTATACCCTTCAACAGCTGAAAGTTGACGGAAAATTTTCCCGTAATCTTCGAGTTTTTTAGCAGTTTCTAAATCAATTGTATCATCCCCAATATTGTCTTTGATTTTAATATTGGTTTCTTTCATTGTATATATAATTTCCTCTATAGTATCTTTTTTAAGTTGTTCAAATTCAACTTGAATACTATCGATACGTTTATCTAAATTAGACAACTGATCTAAATGTTGTTGTTTAGACATATCCAAGCAAGAGGTTAATACTAATAAACCAAGGATAAAAAATACGTATTTCATAATGAATCTTTTGTTACTACGAAAATACGATTTATGTTTAAACTATTAAAGCAAAATTAGTTCTCACTTTTTAAATAAATCAGTTTAAAAACAAAATATTCATTTTTTGGTGTAAAATCAAAAATGGATTTTAAATTAAGGTACTAATGTCTTTCTTTAGTATTTCTCATATTTTATCTTGTATCTTTGTTTAAAATTTAATTCTGCTCGTGATGAACACAAAAAAAACAGGAAGAAGCAATGCTTTTTCTAAACCTAATCATAAATCAAAAACTGACAAAAAGCCTATCGAAAGTGCCTCTCTAAACAAAGACAAAAAAAAATTTTTTGGTAACAAAGAAAAAGTTAGAAAAGGAGATCCTATGCCCAAATTTAACGAAGATGAGATTCGATTAAATAAATACCTTTCCAATGCTGGTGTAGCCTCAAGAAGAGAAGCAGATGTTCTTATACAGTCAGGTGTAGTTAGTGTAAATGACCAAATTATCCTAGAAATGGGATATAAAATTAAACCTGGTGATGTCGTTAAATATGATGGAGAAACTATTTCTGCTGAAACTAAACGCTATGTCTTGCTTAATAAACCTAAAGATTTCATTACCACAATGGACGATCCTTTGGGTAGAAAAACGGTAATGTCATTAGTACGTAAAGCATGTAAAGAACGTATATACCCAGTAGGTAGATTAGATCGTGATACAACAGGTTTGCTTTTATTTACTAACGATGGAGATTTAGCTAAAAAATTAACACATCCAAGATATAGGGCATCAAAAGTTTATCACGTAGAATTGAATAAACCTGTTACTTTCGAAGATTTAGAACTTTTAAGGACAGGTATCCATTTAGAGGATGGTAAAATAAAATGTGACAAAGCGGAATATGTTTCAAATGGTTCAAGTAGAGAGGTTGGTGTAGAAATTCATTCTGGAAAAAATAGAATTGTAAGACGCATGTTTGAAGCTCTTGGTTATGTCGTAATTAAATTAGATCGTGTCCAATTCTCTGGTTTAACTAAGAAGGATTTACCACGTGGGTATTTTCGTCATTTAACTGAACAAGAAGTTTCTTTTTTAAAAATGAGTTGAAGTTTAAAAAGATGAAGTATCTTATTTCTCTTTTTTATTTATTTTTCTTGACATTTAGTTTATTAGCTCAAAACACGCAAGAAAAAGGAACTGTTTTTTTAGGGGTAGGTATTGGAAAGAGTTGGTCTTTTTCACCTACAATCAATTTTAATTATACTGTTAAATCAAAATCGAATTTAAGAGATGGTTTCTTTGCTCCTCAATGGGCTGCTAAATTTGGATATGTTTTTGCTAATCATTTTGCTTTTGAATTGAATGCTGAACGATTTGATTGGTATTATGATGATTTGAATTCATTTTCTAACGAAATATTATACACAAGAATAGGTGTATTCGGAATGGATAAAATTTTTAAAACGAATAAATCTAAATTTGCAATAAGTTGGTTTTTAGGTTTCAGTGGAGGCCCAGTATTTAGTAATAATAGTTGGAATAAAAATCTTATTAGGTTTAAAAAAAATGATTTCAATGGATTCGGTGCCACAACGATGTTGGGCTTAAGATTCGAGTTTTATAAAAGATTCTATTTACTATTACAACAAACAGGTGGAGTTATTTATCAATCAGTTAAAGGTGAAAATATAAGTCTTAATTTAACTCAACCTTATTCAAGTACTAGCATTTCTTTTGGGGTTTTTCTATATGAACGATGGGATGAAAGTTGTAATACTTGTCCTAAATGGTAGTTCATTGTTAAGTTTATAATTTTTTACTAAATTTAACACGTATTTGTACAAAAAAAAACTTGCTATTTGCGTTAGAAAGTTTTAAACTTGTACTCTGAAAATGCGACTAATTGAGTTTATGAAGGGTGTTTTGTTTTTTACTTTGTTATTATTCTTAGGGCATAAAACCTTTGGTGCGTTGTCAATAGAGGGTAATTATCAAGGAAAAAATTTAATTGTACAAAACCCTGAAGATCCTGATGGATTCGGTTATTGTGCTACAAAAGTTACTGTAAATGGTAATATTATGCCGGGAGGTATAGGTCAAAGTGCTTTTGAAATAGATTTTTCTCTCTTTAATGTTAAAATCGGTCAGCAAGTTTTTATAGTTATTGAACATAACTCTGGTTGTTCACCTAAAATTTTGAATCCTGAAGTACTTTTACCTAAGAGTACATTCAAAATGGTAGATATCGCGGTATCTGGTTCAGGAAAGTTGTCGTGGAAAACAAAAGATGAGGATGGTAAGCTTCCTTTTATTATTGAACAATATAGATGGAACAAGTGGGTTGATATAGGTCAAGTTCAAGGTAAAGGTAAAAATACTACACCTAATAATTATGAATTCCAAGTTGTTGCTCATTCAGGAGTTAATACCGTTCGTGTTGTTCAGGTTGATCATACAGGTTCTAAAAGGACTTCAACCGAAGTAAAATTTAAATCTAGTTTACCCGACATCAAGAAAACACCTATCAAAGTCAAAACCGAGATTCTTTTTACAGCTGGTGAACAACCTATTGATACTAAATATGAAATCTATGATGCATATGGTAATATAGTGAAAAAAGGATTTGGTTCTACGGTTAATTGTGCCAATTTAGTGAAAGGTGCATACTATATCAACTTCGACAATAAAACTGAGAAGTTCTTCAAGAGTTAATCTCTTTCAAATTTCATTTTATGATTAGAATTGAACATTTAGGTATTGCGGTTAGCAATATGAATGAATCGATTACTCTTTTTGAAAATTTACTAAATAAAAAGTGTTACAAAACAGAAGGGGTAGCATCAGAAGGCGTTAGAACTGCTTTTTTTCAAGTAGGAGATAGTAAAATCGAATTATTAGAAGCAACTAATCCAGATAGTCCAATTGCTAAATATTTAGCAAAACAAGGACAAGGAATTCATCATATAGCTTTCGAAGTAGAAAATATCGAAGAAGAATTAAAACGACTTCGAGCTCTTGGTTTCGTACTAATCCACGAAATACCAAAACGAGGAGCAGACAACAAACGTATCGCTTTTTTACATCCAAAATCTACCAATGGAGTGTTAGTAGAACTATGTCAAGAAATTAAATAATTGATTTTTAACTCTTCCTTCCTTGTTTACATCGAGCCTGTCGAAATGAGTAGGGATTGAGGGAGGTGATAAATTTACCATTGTAAAACATCACAAATCCCTTCATTTTTACCCAGATGATACGTTTGAATCCCTACTTTTTGCGCACCCAAAATATGTTGTTCTGTGTCGTCGATAAACAAGGTTTTGGTTGGATCTAATTTGTTTTCGTTTAGTACAAACTCAAAAATTTCAGCATCAGGTTTGCGCATCCCTATATCAGACGAGAAATACACCTTTTCAAAATAAGGAAGCAAGGTTTTATGTGGAGATACCAATTGTAAATGCTGATGTACTTTTTGAATATGAATTTCGTTTGTATTACTTAACAAGAACGTTCTATGACTTGCTTTAAGTTCCTCTAATAATTTTATGTTTTCTTTAGGAAAATCTAAAATCATTGCATTCCAAGCTTCTACTACTTGATTAGCTGTAGTACCTGAAGGTAAAAAGTCTATAAGTTTATTCAGAAAATAGGGCGTAGAACTTACTCCCTTCTCGAAATCATCAAACAAGCCGGTTTGTGCTGCTTGCGAATACATTTCTCCAAAGTTTTTTAATCCTAGAGCTTCAAAAGCTCGGGTAGTTTTATTGTAATCTAGGTTGATAACTACACCACCTAAATCAAAAATTATTGTTTCAAAAGATGATAAATTCATAGATGAAAATTAAACATTTTTTCAAAATGAGAGTATTAGTAATTAAAATTAACACTATCAACAATTAAGTGCTGATTTCAAACTTTATATGATGAAAAGCTTTCGATATTATTTCTTAAATTCGCAACAATGAGTGAAAATGTAGAAAAATTTAGTAAAAGAGGGTTGAGAACAAGTTATGTTTCAACAATCATTGGTATTTCTCTTGTTCTATTTCTCGTAGGTTTAATCGCTGGTGGTATGTTTGGTTTAAAAACAGTTCAAACGCAAGCAAAAGAAGATTTACAGGGAGATATTTTTTTTAACCCCGAATTAAATAATTCGGACATTAAACAGATTCTTAACGAATTGTCGACTTGGTCAGAATTTAAAAGTGTTTTCTTTGTTTCCCCAGATAAAGCAATGGATGAATTTACAGGTGACGAAACTGCTAAAAAACAAATTCTTTCCATTTTCGAACAGTCTAACCCACTTCCTTCAACAATTGGTTATAAACCGAAAGAAGCATATGCTACGAAGGAGGGTATGGCTCAATTGAAGACTAAAATCGAAGAATCATACAAAGAAGAGATTGAAGAGATTCATTATGATAAAGAAAGCGTAGAAAAAATAAATTTAGGGTTTAAACAATTTGTTTTACTCTTTTTAGCTGTTGCAGGTTTATTAATTATTGTTGCGGTGGCTATGATTAATAATACTATTCGTTTAGCATTATATTCAAAGCGATTTACAATTAAAACAATGCAATTGGTTGGCGCAACTTCAACTTTCATTAGAAAACCATTTTTGTTAAATTCAATTTGGCAAGGTTTATTTTCAGCTGTTTTAGGAATGTTAATTTTAGTAGGACTTTTTGTTACAGTTAACAATTTTTTAGAGTCTATAGAAATCCCATTTGATCCAAAAACACTTACTTTGTTATTCTTTGTTCAGTTAGTAACGGGAATTATAATAACATTTGTATCTACTTGGTTTTCATTAAACAAGTATTTGCGAATGAAATTGGATGATTTATATTAATTTATTTATATTAAAAGTATGTCTCGAAATTTTGAAGAAACTAAATATGAACCAAAAGTTCAATCAAATAGTTATCGTTTTGCATTTCAAAAAGAAAATTTTATATGGTTGTTAATAGGTCTAGCAATTAATATTATAGGATTTATTTTAATGATTGGAGGTGAATCAGCTGATCCAGCTAAATTTGATGCTAAAGAATTATTCTCACCAATAAGAATCACACTAGCTCCAATTTTAGTTGTTATTGGTTATTTGGTAATCATTTACGCGATTATGAAAAAACCAAAAGACAATACTGAAGTAACAAAATAAGATGGATTTTATTCACGCAATTATCCTTGCTATTGTGGAAGGATTGACGGAGTTTTTACCGATTTCTTCTACCGCACATATGATTTTTACAAGTTCTGTTTTTGGAATTCAACAAGACGAATTTGTAAAAATGTTTCAAGTTTCGATTCAATTCGGTGCCATTTTAGCAGTAGTAGTTTCGTACTATAAAAAGTTTTTAAACTTCGGATCTATTCAATTTTATATCAAATTGGTATTGGCTGTAATACCTGCATTGATATTGGGAAAATTATTCGATGACAAAATCGAAGCAGTATTAGAAAAACCTTTACCGATTGCTGTGGTATTGATTTTAGGTGGAATTATTTTTTTATTTATCGACAAAGTGTTTAAGAACACTCACATTGATGAAGAGCCGCAAATCACACGTAAAAGTGCTATCATTATTGGTTTTTGGCAATGTTTAGCAATGATGCCTGGAACGAGTAGGGCTGCCGCTTCGATTATTGGTGGTATGCAACAAAAGTTGACCATGCGTATGGCTGCTGAATTCAGTTTCTTTTTAGCAGTACCAACCATGTTTGCAGTTACGTGTTATTCTGTATTTTTGAAAGATTGGAATCTTACGGATAAAGTGACGATAACAGAAGTAAAAGGGTATGAAATGTTGTTCGATGGTAATAATTTGACTCTTTTCTTAGTTGGAAATGTGATAGCTTTTATCGTTGCTATGTTGGCGATTAAATTCTTTATCGAAGTATTAAAAAAATACGGTTTTAAGATGTGGGGTTGGTACCGAATTATTTTAGGTATCGCTTTTATCGCTTATGAAACCATATTGAAATAATACCAATCACGCTAAAATTAACCCATTGATGAAATACGATTTCCAAGCAGGAGAAACACTTTTGGTTGACAAACCCTTGCATTGGACTTCGTTCGATGTAGTCAATAAATTGCGTTGGAATTTAAAACGTAGTTTGGGTGTGAAAAATATCAAAGTAGGACACGCAGGAACCCTTGACCCATTAGCAACAGGTTTATTAATTATTTGTTCAGGAAAAAACACTAAAATAATTGATGGATTAATCAGTGAAGATAAGACCTATACAGGGACTATTTTGGTAGGTAAAACAACACCTTCATATGATTTAGAAACAGAATACAACGAGACTTTTCCAATAGAACATATAACTCCCGAATTAATTGAGGAAATACGCTTATCTTTTTTGGGTGAACAGCAACAAGTACCACCGATTTTTTCAGCAAAGCAAGTTGATGGAAAACGTGCCTATGAAATGGCGCGCGCCGGAAAAGAAGTCGTTTTAAAGTCAAATACTATCCGTATCAATGATTTCCAAATTTCAATGGAACGTTTCCCTGAAATCGATTTTAGTATTTCGTGTTCCAAGGGCACATACATTCGTTCAATTGCAAGTGATTTTGGAAAAAAATTAAATTCTGGAGCTACATTAATTGCATTGAGACGCACAAAATCAGGGAATTTTGATGTAGATAATGCTCGTTCAATGGAGGAATGGATTGAAATTATAAAAGAAATTAAACAGCCAACAGAGACACCAGAATGAAAAAAATCTGTCTGATTGAAGATGAAGAAAGTTTAGCAGATTTAATTCGAATGAACCTCGAATTGGAGGGATATCGTGTAGATGTAATTACTCATGGAACTGAGGCCTTCTTGCGTGCTTTCGAAATGGAACAGTTTGATCTGGTGATTTTAGATGTAATGCTACCGGAAGTAAGTGGACTAACCATTTGTAAGGAAATTAGAAAATATAGCCGAGTTCCTATTCTCTTTTTATCTGCAAAAGGCACGACACAAGATCGTATTGCGGGATTAAAAATAGGAGCAAATGATTATTTACCCAAACCATTTGATTTGGAAGAACTATTATTGCGTGTACAAGTGCTTGTGGAAGGAATTGAAGAAACTACGACTCCTTTGGAAAAAGTGATTATTGGAAATCACCAAGTGGATTTTAGTACTTTTGAGGTAAAAAACTTGCAAACGGGTGAAAATATTGATTTGTCAAAGCGTGAAATAGAATTATTGAAGATGTTTTACAATCGTATTGGAGTTGTAGTTTCTCGTGAAGATATTCTAGATGAATTGTGGGGTAACGATCAATTTCCAACAGCAAGAACTATAGATAATTACATATTGTCTTTCAGAAAACTATTTGAGGAAGACCCCAAAAATCCAAAGTTTTTCCATAGTATTCGTGGTGTAGGATATAAATTTACGTTATAATTTTAGTATGAGCGATGATATTTTAGAAGCAAAACAATTACGTTATGATAAGGCCTATCTTAGAATGGCTCAAACATGGTCGGAATTATCGTATTGTACTCGTAAAAAGGTGGGGGCGATCATCGTTAAAGATGGTGCAATTATTTCCGATGGTTATAATGGTACTCCAGCAGGATTCGATAATTGTTGTGAAACAGATGATAACGAAACTCATTGGTTTGTTTTACACGCTGAAGCAAATGCGATTTTAAAAGTGGCAAAATCTACAAATAATTCAAATGGTGCTACCTTATACCTAACCCTTTCTCCGTGTAAAGATTGCTGTAAATTGATTTTACAGGCGGGGATTAGCCGTGTTGTTTACATAAATCATTATAGAGATAAAGACGGAGTTGACTTTTTAAAATCAGCAGGAATTGAGGTAGTACAAATTCCTATAATAGACTAATTATGGAAAATAACAATCCACAAAATAAATATTGGTTACCCTTACTTGTCTTTGTTTTTATGGCAATAGGTATTTGGGTAGGGTATACACTTTCTCCTGGTAAATCAGGTGTGATGCTTTCGAAAGGGGAGGAACGCTATACCAAATTGAAAGATATTGTGGACATGTTAAATACCCGTTATGTGGATGAAGTTAATGGAGATAAAATCTTCGAAGAAACGATTTCGGATATACTTCATAAATTGGACCCGCATAGTAATTATCTAACTGCCGAAGAAACACAACGTGCAAATGAACAAATCCAAGGTCAATTTGGTGGAATTGGGGTGCGTTTTGCTGTTATCCGTGATACGATTTGTGTAACGAATGTAGTGCTAAATTCACCTTCGATGGCCGCTGGGGTGCAAGCAGGTGATAAAATCATTATGATTGAAAAAAAATCAGTAGCAAGTAAAAAAATTACTACAGATAAAATTATGAAGATGTTAAAAGGGCCTGAAAATACAGGAGTGAATTTGACATTGCTTCGTAATAAATCCAAAATTCATAAGGCAATCATTCGTGGAATTATTCCATTAGGTTCAGTTTCTACTGCTTATATGATTAATCCTACGACAGGATTTATTAAAGTCGATGAATTTTCGATTACAACAGCAAAAGAATTCCAAGAAGCAGCCGATCGTCTGAAAACATTAGGAATGAAAAAAATGATCCTCGACTTACGTAACAATCCAGGGGGAGTGCTTCAATCAGCTGTAGAAATTGTAGATGAATTTTTACCTGCTGGAAAAGTGATCGTTAAAACAAAAGGAGCTCATTTACGGGAACAAGTCTATAAATCTTCTTCAAAAGGAGATATGGAAGATATTAAATTAGTAGTACTTATAAACAGTAACTCCGCTTCTGCAAGTGAAATTGTAGCAGGTGCTCTTCAAGATAATGACCGTGCAACGATTATGGGTCGCCGTTCTTTTGGAAAAGGATTAGTTCAAGAAGATATTTTACTGAGTGATAAAAGTAATGTGAGACTGACAATTGCAAGATATTATACACCTACTGGAAGATGTATTCAAAAACCGTATACAGACGATTACGAAAGTTATTTGAAGGAAGAAATGGAACGTTTTGAAAATGGAGAACAATTCAAAGCAGACACTTCTAAATTTGCTGACTCTTTAAAATACAAAACACCTAAAGGTAAAATAGTATATGGAGGCGGTGGTATTTTCCCAGATATATTTATTCCATTAGATACCTTAGGTTCAAGTTGGTATTTTACGGATTTACGTTATACGCCATCTTTCCAAAATTTTGCTTTTGATTTCGTTGCTAAT
>Ga0315905_10003072_pt1 | contig 17338 bp, 14 predicted proteins | sample LakEriMetagenome_5_FD_203522 | JGI IMG/M metagenome (GOLD analysis project Ga0315905, IMG submission 203522) | Freshwater fungal communities from buoy surface, Lake Erie, Ohio, United States - Buoy 4 MA121 | ecosystem: Environmental > Aquatic > Freshwater > Lake | place: USA: Lake Erie, Ohio... | reverse complement strand
CAGGCGCACCAAACAAGCGCTAAATACCCGGATGGAGTCAGTGAATTTGAAGCAACCGGACTAACCCCTGAATGGAAAGATGATTTCATCGCTCCATTTGTGAAAGAATCAGACGTTCGTATCGGAATGGAATTGTCAGAAATTATTCCAATCAAAACCAATGGTACTTTTTTAGTGATTGGAAAAGTAAAAAGCGTGGATGTTTCTGAAAACATCATCCAGGAAGATGGGTTTTTAAATCTGGAATCTCTGGACACGATTTGCACCCAAGGAATTGATGGTTATTTTATCCCGAAAAGTTTAAAAAGATTGAAGTACGCTAAGCCCTAATTTTAAAAACATTACCAAGAACTCGCTGAAATAAAAAATGTCCCGACATAAGCCGGGACATTTTTTTTGCGATGTAAATTCAAATTATTGCTTGATGAATTTGCTTCTGCTTAAGATTGCTTTACCTTGATTAACCTGGATGTAATAAACACCGCTGGTCAGTTTAGATAAGTCAAATGAGGTAGAACCAATACCGGCTTTGCGCTTCATCAAAGGTGTTCCATTCATATTGAACACGCTGATTTCCGCATTGCCTTCAAATCCTGACAACAAAACATTCATTTTGTCGTGCACCGGATTTGGTGCCAACTGCATGGTTGGATTGTTCTTATCAATAGACACATAATCAGCAGGACGAGCCGCAGTGCCTAAAGCTACACGTAATGTATAGCATGTAGTTGCATTGAATGTGCTGGTATTGTTTGGATAAACACGAGCATAATAAGTTCCAACAGCAACAGTGTACGCAATCGATTCACTGGTAGTTCCTGAACGATTAGATGTTGCCAAAACAGATCCTGTGCTGCTCACCAATCGTAAATGATAATTTGCAGGTAAGGTTGTCAAAGTCATGGTAATCGTACCGGCACGTGTGAAGGTGAACTTATAATGATCCACATCGCTGCCCACGTTAATCAATCCTTTGATATCAGTGTTGAATGGAATTACTGCAGCACCCGCTGTGGTGTTATTGGTGCTGGTATCTTTTGTACTTGCACATGATGTTGGTACAGCTGTTGCCGTTGCTCTGATGGTATAACAAGTTGTACTGTTAGCACCATTGTAACCGAATACTCGAATGAAATATGTACCTGCTGCTTGGTTACTCAAAGTAACTGTTTCAGTAGAAGAAGTTGTAGCAGCAGAGCCAATTTGCGTACCTGCACTGTTCAGAATTTGCAAATCATAATCAACGCCTGCCGGACCAACCAGATTATAATCGATGTTGCTGGTTGCCGTAGTGATTATCTTGAAGAAGTCAACATCAGTAGCAGATGAAATTGCCGCTGAATTGGTTGATCCATTGGTAATGGTGGCAGCAGCAGCAGTAGACTCGTTCGGCTCAAATGCGGTTACGCAAGCAGGAGCGGTTGCAGTTGTAAACTGCGCAGAAGTTGTTGTGCTTGTTGCACCGGTACAGTTGGTAGAAACACGGTAGTCATACAGTGTTGCAGCAGTCAATCCGCTCAATGTAGCAGATGTGGTTGCGTTCGCACTGCTGAAAACGATCCAGGTTGCAGATGCACTTGTCTTGTATTCTACAGTGTAACTAGCAGCTCCACTTACAGCAGTCCAGCTTAATGTAGCACCTCCGGCTGTAATATTTGTAGCAGTTAAACCTGTTGGAGCATTACAAACAACAGGAGCTGTTGTAGTGAAACTTCCACTCGCAAAACCACTGTTTCCGTTTGCACCACAATTGGTGCTCACGCGATATTGATAAGCTGTCGTCTGACTCAAGCCACTCAATGAAACGTTTAATGAAGCGGTAGATGCAGTAGCAACAGTCCAAGCGGTATCTATACTCAACTTGTAATCAACAGCATAAGACACTGCGCCAGTCACAGCTGTCCAACTGATAGTTGCACTTGAAGCGGTAATGTTGGTTGCAGAACTTGATGCAGGTGCGTTACAAACAAAAGGAGCAGTTGTTGTAAACTGAGCGCTTACATAATTACCAGTTCCAGCTGTACATGTTGCACGTACACGCCAATCGTACAATGAACCTTGTGTCAATCCACTCAAGCTGAATGTAGTAGCTGCCAAAGCAGTATCTACAAGTGTCCAGGTAGCGCTGCTGTTCAATTTATATTCAACACGATAGCTGGAAGCGCCACTCACTGCGGTCCAGTTTAAGGTTGCTGTATTGTTTCCAATAGAAGTTGTGTTCAATCCGGTTGGATCGCCACAAGCAACGGAACCACTCACGGTAAAGTTGGCATTGTTAATATCGAAAAAGATATTTCCAATCGCTTCGATCTTGATGCGACCTGTTGTAGTTGGTGAATTCGGAATAACCAATGCCTCTGTTCCATCATTTGGTGTACTTGCTGAAAGAACAATCGGGAAGGTTTGTCCACCATCCGTACTCATGCTGATCTTAACATTCGCACAATTGATGGGCGCAAGGTTGGTGCTGTTTACGCTCCAAGTAATGGTTTGTGTAGAATTTCCTGCAAAAGTTGTAGCTGTATTCGGAGCGGTTACTGCAAACGGACCAGCAGTACCATTCACGGTAACAACCATGTCAGCAAATTGTGTTTGACCAACTTTTATAGGAGCTGTTGAGCTGTAAGGCGCATTGTCACGAACCGTCAAACGGAAATTCAAGGTACGTGCAACGGAGCTCAATGCTTCGCTATTTGCACTCGCGTCTCCACCAGTCAATGGACCCGACACTGTTCCACCGGTAAGAATTGTGGCCAAGCGTGGGAATAAACGTGTAGATGAAGCGGTTGCAGGGAAAGTAACCCAGTTAGGTCCTGTTGCTTTTGTAGCACTTGCGATAGAACTTGTTCCGGTTTGCGTATTTGATGCATTATCGTTCTGCTCCCAGCAATAAGTCAATGCATCACCATTGGCATCCGTGGCAGAGCCGGTAAGTGCAAATGGAGTACTTCTTGGAATCGTGTAATTCGTCAAAGCTGCTACCACAGGTGTAGCATTGTTTGCTGCAATGTTAGTAGTTATCGGGCAAGTCTTGGTAGCCAGATTGGCCTGAACCTGTGCGATAGAGGCCTGATGGAAAATATCAATTGAATGATTGGCCATATCCTGCGCAGTGATACCTGCATAACCCATGATGGTAATTCCGGATCCAGGCTCTTTGTTTACACCAGTTCCCTCATTGCTGTGTGAAAAGGTATGATTGGCTCCCAATTGATGTCCCACTTCATGCGCCACATAATCAATATCGAAATTATCTCCCTGAGGAATACCATCTGCAGGTGATGTGATTCCACTTCCTTTGCCTGTCAAACAAACACATCCGATACAACCTGCATTACCACCACCACCAGTAGAACCGAACATATGACCAATGTCATAATTAGCTTCTCCAATCACTGAAGTCAATGTAGACTGTAATTGAGAATTCCAACTTGATTGGGTAGTGTAAGGATCAGATGAAGCAGTATAATATATAACACTGGTAGTGTTAGCAATCAGATTCAAGTGAAGCGCGAAGTCTTTTTCGTAAATACCATTACAACGCGTCAAGGTATTATTGAATGCAGCCAAAACCAGATTAACCTGGGCAGCACTGGTTGCGCCAAAATAATTGGAATACTCTGCATTACAAGATTGAGCCAAACGCATGGTCTTTACATCCGCACCAGAACGGGCAGTCATACCGGGGGTAATCACTTGCATGTTCAGTTCTGCAGTGAATTTTTCTTCCGGGGTAGCGCAACTCCAATTCAGCGAACGATTGCGTTGAGAGTGGAATACCGCATAAACACGGTGATCGGCAGAGTAAGGCTCCATAAATTCGTTCTCACGATCTGTACGGAAAATGGTTGTTTGGATTCCCTGAGGTGAGTAACTTAATTTGAGTGTAGCAAACTTATCGGTCAATCCTTTTCCTGAAAACGCACGAATCTCTGGAAACTGAGCTTGCAACGCTGGTTCGAAATTCGAAGCCTCGTTAATTTCGAATGACTCCATCTGTCCATCCGCATTGGGAAGTTGAATCACGATGGAATGACGGCGCGCATTGTCCACTACCTGAAACAATTGCGCACGAATCATGGTCTGATCCAATGAAAACAATTGAAAGGTTTTTGGGAAACTCGCACGACCCACCGCTTTGTCGGTAGGCATGTTCATGGAACCATTATATAGGCTCCAAGCATTTTTCTCCTGAGCGATTCCGGCAAATGCAAATGCCACCGTCAGAAGAAGGAAAAAGATTTTTTTCATAAACAGGTGTTTAGTTAAGGGGCCGAAAATACCTATTTTGTTATGAAATTCGTAATTATCCTAGCCATTTTTTATCATAAAGACCAATATTCTTACGCGCAGACAGCAATCAGCTTGCAAGACAATGCATTGATCTAGATTTTATATGTAATTAAACGAATTTGAAACCCCCTGCTATAATCCCTTATTTTATTTGGTAGCATCTTTTTTGTGTCAACCTATTTTAGAACGAGGCATGGACACCATTAAAAAAGGCTGTCCTGATTAAGTGACAGCCTTTTGAGTATAATTTAATTTATTTACAATTTCTGAAATCTCGTCGTTACCGATCTTCCTCCATAATATAAACGTATGGTATAGAATCCGCTTGGCAAATGTGCGATGTTGAAAGACATCATATTATTGCCTGTATATCCGGTCATTGTTTGACGACTCACGATAATATTTTGAGCGTTATAAACAAATCCGTATATCGTCGTAGGTACATTCAAAGAAGCACTTACCGTTACTTGCTGTGATGCAGGGTTAGGATAAGCCATAACCGATGTGACGGCTGGGATATTCAAAGAATCACAAAACTCACGAACACAACTTCCAGGCATCAAAGTTCTTACACAAACTTGATACCATCCGCTTTGATCAAACACGTAAGTTGGATTGTATTGATTTAACGTGATTGGAGGCAAATTAGAACCGTTCATGGGAGTGATCGTCCAGTTAGTTTGAAGGATCGTGCGATTGGCAACTGCTAAAAATTGTACTTTATTGGTTTGATTGGGATCAATACGATACGTGAAACTTGTACGAGCACTATCACAAGTGTTGATGATGCTACTGTCTGCAATCGTGATATTCCTGCAGGTTTCTGAAATGCAAGGCGGTGCTCCGGCTGTGTTTCTGCTGGCGATTAAGCATGCCCGATAGGTTCCCGGTGCAGCATAGGTGTGAATGGTTGTCAATGCAGATCCGTAACTGCCATCGCCAAAATTCCATCTCACGGAATCACCGGCCATTAGCCCGGAAACATTCCCCTGGAATATCACTGCACGTGGTGAACCCAATGACCAGGTAAAATTCGTTTGCAAATTACAAGGATTGGAAGTGGTATCTGTAACAACCGTTATGCCGCAAGTATCCGACACGCAGTTGTTTCCTGCATCTACACGCATGCAAACCCAATAGTTACCTGGATTTTGGAAGGTATGTGTAACTCGATTTCCAACCACCATGGCAGTACTGTCGCCAAATGTCCAACGAACGATTTGGGAACTGTCCATTGGACTGCTTGTGTTTGTGTACATATACGTGTTAGGCATTCCTGCTACCGGAGAAACTGTATATCTTGGTAAGATGTTGCAAGGATTTGTCGGAGCAATGGTTATGGTGCGACAAACTTCACGTACACAAGGAGCGGTTCCGTTAGGCATCGTTCTTTTCACACGCAAACATACATTGTAATTTCCTGCAGCAGAATAGCTATGCATTGGGTTTGGATTACCAATAGCAGTGGTGCCGTCTCCAAAATTCCAGAACAAACTATCGGTAGGGAGTGTATTGGTTGAAGTACTGTTAAACGCAACTTCACCAGGTTGGCCGGTTGAATTCCAGCCAAAATTGGCAACCATATTACAAGTGATTGTAGGATTACCTACTGCAACTAAAAAGCAAGTATCTCTAGAACAAGTATTGCTCACCGTTAGTCGCATACAAACCCAATAATTTCCGCCCTGTGCATAAGTATGGCTGATCTGATTTCCGGTTCCGGTAGTACTGTCTCCAAATTGCCAGGTAACCATAGGTGCATTGGCAGGAATGGATGTATTGAAAAAGCTGACTACATTCGGCTGTTGCGGATTCACTTGATAGTTAAACATAGGCATCAGATTGCATGGAGTTGCGTTATTGATAACCACCATCTGACATGTTTCGCTCCAGCAAGGAGTTGGAGAAGCAAGGGTGTTGTTTTTTACCCACAAACAAACCCGGTAAGTTCTTGGAGAAGTATATGTATGTGTTGGATTGATATCACTCGAAAAACTGCTGTCACCAAAACTCCATTTTACGGAATCACTGGGTGAGATAAAATTAGTCGTATTCGTAAATGCAACAGTATTTACTGCACCCTGAACGGTTGCATAACGGAAACCCGCGATCAGATTACAAGGCGTGTTACATTGAATGACAATCATTTGCATGACACTATCATAGCAGACTACTTGTCCCAGACTATCTTTTTTAAGCAATTCATGAAAAATCGTATAAGTACCACAATTTGCATAAGTATGCGTAGCATATGCCTGTGAGGTTAGCGGTGTTCCATCTCCAAAATACCAACGATGGGAAACGGTCATAAATGAGTCGTATGCCATCGTGGGCGTTACCGACAAAGTGTTTCCATTGATGGTTGATGTGAAACTCGCATCGCAAAGCTGTGCATTCAGCTCAGTCGAGGAAAAAGCAAGCAAAAGGCCTAGAATGAGTGTGTAAAATTTTCTCATGATATAAGAATTGTTTAAAATAAAAGTCAGAATATAAAATTCAGCTCAACAAATTTAGCGTATTTGGGTAGTAAATCTTGCTCGATTTTGTCTTTTTGTCAATAAAATACCGTTTTTCAGATTACTATTCCTTGTAATTGATGCTCACTATATCAAATATGTTGTCTGTTTACCCCATTGATTTTAATTATCTTCGCGATTCAAATTGATACCATGAAGTGGCTGAACCTTTACATTAAACATAGACTTTTAATTGGAATTTTGTTGTTGGCTTTAGCCATTTTTACGCATCTGCAAGCCGGTTTTTGGCCTTCTTTCATCATTTATTTATTGTCGGTAATCAGTATTGTGGGATATTTTATTTTGGGTCCGATGCGATTGATCCAAACCGCCATGGAACAAGGCGATATGGTTGAAGCTCAACGCATTGTGAAGTCAATTAAGTTCCCCGGCCTGCTGATCAAACCCATTCGCTCTGTCTATTATACCATTCAGGGTAACCTTGCCATGGCCAATCAGGATTTTGAACAGGCAGAACAAATGATGAAAAAAGGTTTGTCACTCAGTGGCAGTTTAACCCAACAAGCCGAAGGACCGAGTAAACTACAGTTGGGCATGCTGTCTGTTCAACGTGGAGATATGAAACAAGGAGAAGCTTACATCCGCCAAGCCATTAGAGTTGGTTTGCCCGACGATGATAATTATGCCGCGGCATATCTTCAACTTTGTTCCATTATGATGAACAAACGTGAATTCCGTGCTGCGAAAGAGTTCTTCCGCAAAGCAAAAAACTATAAACCGGTAACCCCTCAATTGATTGATCAGATCAAGCAAATTGAAAAGTACATCGGTAGAATGCCCGGATAATTTAATGATGAAAGCTGATTATTGACGTGGAAACAGCTTCTCTACGGCCTGAAAACGATGGTCGAAAATACCTTTCAGTTGTTTTTGGACAAAAAGCGTATGTGCCATATCGCCAAGTATCCACATGGGTAACTTATAGTGTACAATGTCTGTCATTTCAATACCATTGGGGGTTTCCAGGAAATGATGCTGATGGTGCCAAAGAGAATATGGACCAAACCGCTGCTCATCCACAAAAAACTTTCCTTCTTGAACATGCGTAATTTCCGTCATCCAATACAATGGAATGCCTAGCACCGGTTTAACACGATATTCAATGATTTGTCCGGCATACATTTTATTTCCATGAAAATGTGAGATGATTTCAAAACCCAGATGCGCAGGTGTGATTTTGGCCAAATTGGCCGGATTGCTGAAAAATTCCCAAGCTGTGTTCAAATCTGTAGGTATGGTTTGCTTGGTCTGTAGGTGGTATACTTTACTCATAGAATTAAAAACAATCAAAAAGAGGAAAGGTTTCAAAAAAACAAATTACTCCTATGAAGAGCCCAATGTTAACAAATTGTTACCAATCGTTGATTTGCTGATTGATGGCGGTTTCTAAAGGGTACTTTTGCCAAAAAAAGATGTCCGGATTTAACTCGATACTTAAAATCTTTCTACCCAAAGACAGGGTGTTTTTCCAACTGTTTGAAAGTGTGGCAGATGAACTGGTGAAGATGAGTGAAAAACTGAAAGAGATTGTTCATGAGCCAGATTTTGAGGTGCGTGCGAAATTGATCAAAGAGGTGGAAGACATGGAGCATGTGAATGATGACTACACCCACCAGATATTTACAGAGCTGGGTAAAAATTTCATTACTCCATTTGATCGAGAAGACATTCACTATCTCGCCTCTGCCCTCGATGATATTGCCGACTATATACAAGCGTCTGCAAAAAAGATAAATTTCTATCGTGTCAACCCGAATGATCCGGGCATTCAAAAAATGGCTGAAATCATTGCATTAGGTTGTGTAGCCGTTCACAATGCGGTGAAAGAATTGCGCAACATGAAAAACATGCGTAAAATTACCGATGCCTTGGTTGCCATCAACAGTTTTGAAAATCAAGCAGACGATATCTTTGACATGAGTATCGAACGTCTTTTTGCCGAGGAGCCGGATGCAAAAGAAGTCATTAAAAAACGTGAGATTTATCAGGTAATGGAAATCGTTACCGACAAATGTGAAGATGCCGCTAATGTAATTGAGAGCATCATCGTTAAATACGCCTAGTCCGTAAAAAGCCCATTACAAAAAACATGACGCTTGTAATCCTCATTGTTGCATTGGCATTGATCTTTGATTATATCAATGGATTCCACGATGCAGCCAACTCAATAGCCACCGTTGTTTCAACCAAAGTACTTACTCCTTTTCAGGCAGTCGTTTGGGCTGCATTTTTTAACTGTGTTGCCTTTTTCATTTTTAAAGACCATGCGGTAGCAAATACCATTAGCAAAACAGTTAATAAAGAATTTATCACACTTCCGGTGATTCTTTCAGGATTGGTTGCTGCCATATTTTGGAACCTGCTTACTTGGTGGTATGGTATTCCTTCTTCATCATCACATACACTGATCGGCGGATTTGCCGGAGCGGCAGTGGCGCACGGATATGCAACAAACGGCTGGGATACTTCATTCAAAGAGATCATTCAATCGGATATCATTCTCAATACTGTTTTCTTTATTTTTTTAGCGCCGATGATCGGGATGATTATTTCAATTTTCATCACATTGGTCACCATCATGCGTAATGTATGGTTGAGGATTCTGATCATTGCATTAGCTACCGGAATAACGCTATATGCTTTGGATCGATTTGAAGAGAAAAAAATGGATGAGAATGTTCAGAAATTTTTAAAGATTGATAAATACAAAAAAGAAGTCGCTGAAACCAAAGAGAAGTTAAAACTTCAACCAGGGGATGCAGGGATTCAAGATGAACTTCAAACGGCAGAACAAAAATTGGAGAAGGCGCTACCCAACTATCAAAATATTCATCAATTGATTGTTCATTATGATGAAATGGGCAGTCAATCCATCGCTGATCAAACATCCGAAAAAGGATGGCTAAAAGACATTCAAGCAAGTCGTTTGAAAGATGAAATTCGAAACAGCAATGGATACTTGATTCTGGAAGCCAGATCCGGAGATAATGCAGAAGCCAAACTTCATTACACCGAAGCCAAAGAAGCTACTGAAAAATATAAAGACCCCATCAAACTTTATTTCAAGCAAGAAATTTCATCTGACAGCTTAGTGTCATCACTCAATGGATTATATCCAATTGCTGCCGTTAACAGAGAAAAAGTGATGAAAAAAATTGCAGCTTTCGATATCAAAAAATCTTTTCAAAAAGATATTGAAAAAGCAGATAATTCAGTCATTTCTTGGGGCATACTGATATCGTCTATTTTATTCTGTTTGATTTATCTCTATGTAGAAAAAATACGCACCCCAACCGCATTCAAGGTGTCCAATATGTTCAAAAAGCTACAGTTGTTGAGTTCTGCCGCATTCAGTATTGGTCATGGCGGTAACGATGCGCAGAAAGTGATGGGTATCATCGGGGCTGCGCTGATCGCAAACGGACACATTCAAAATTTTTCAGAGCTTCCAAATTGGGTTCCCATCTCCTGCTATCTTGCCATTGGTTTAGGTACCATGAGTGGAGGATGGAAAATTGTAAAAACCATGGGTACAAAAATTACCAAGGTTACTCCACTGGAAGGCGTTTCTGCAGAAACTGCCGGTGCATTTACTTTGTTCTTTACCGGACAAATGGGAATCCCCGTTTCCACCACACATACCATCACCGGAAGTATCATAGGCGTGGGTGCAACCAAAAGATTGAGTGCCGTACGCTGGGGAGTAACCATTAATCTGCTTTGGGCTTGGATTCTTACGATTCCCATCAGCGCCTTGCTGGCCGGATTGGTATATTGGCTGACCACTTTTTTTCATTGATATAAAATCAACCTTTAACTGTTAGGACTGATTTTATTCATAGAAATTTTCTTCTGCAATCACATCTTTTTATTTTTCTTTGCAGTGAATAATATTAGCACTGCAATTAGAAGTGATTCATAACGATCTATCGCCGAAAAACACAGCACACAACATGAGAAAAATTTTGGTTACCGGCGGTTGCGGATATATCGGCTCACACACTTTAGTAGATTTGATCGAACATGGATATCAGGTAATATCCATTGATAATAACAGCAGAAGCAATCCTGATATTTTAGATGGCGTTGAAAAAATCACCGGCATTCGAGTAAAGAATTATGCCATCGATCTTTGCAATGCAGATGATACCAACGCTGTTTTTCAAGAACATCCGGATATCAGCGGCGTCATCCATTTTGCTGCATACAAAGCAGTGGGCGAATCTGTAGAAAATCCATTACTGTATTTTCAAAATAATTTACAGTCTTTGGTCAATGTGCTTCAATGTTGTCAGGACTATCAGATTCATTCTTTTGTTTTTTCTTCTTCCTGCACCGTTTATGGAAACCCTGATATCAGTCCGGTCACTGAAACAACACCGTTCAAACCTGCAGAATCACCCTATGGTGCCACCAAACAAATGGGTGAACAATTGGTAGAACAAACCGTTCGACATCTTCCCATCAAATCGGTTTTACTTCGCTATTTCAATCCGGTGGGCGCACATCCTTCCATACACATTGGTGAAACTCCCATCGGTAAACCCGCAAATTTGGTTCCGGTTATCACCCAAACAGCCATCGGAAAAATTGCTTCCATGGATGTATTTGGCACGGATTATCCAACACGAGATGGAAGCTGTGTGCGTGATTTCATTCATGTTTGCGATATCGCGCATGCACATACTTTGGCTTTGAACAAATTACTCGAAACTGAATTCATGCCTGCTTGTTCTGTATACAACCTGGGTACAGGAAATGGAGTTACGGTGCTGGAAGCCATTCGTGCTTTTGAAACAGTGAATGGAATTTCTTTAAAATATCAACGTTCAGATCGCAGAGCAGGAGATGTGATTGCTATCTTTGCCAACAATGAAAAAGCAGCCCAAGAACTGGGTTGGAATCCTAAATTCTCGCTGAATGATATGATGAAAACAGCCTGGGAATGGGAACAAATTTTATCAAAACAACAACTCACATAAAATGACTTTATCAAATATTCAGTCTACAGGACAAAAAGATACCAGAAGCGGATTTGGAGACGGAATTTTAGAAGCGGCACAAGAGAATCCGCGTATCGTTGCGCTTACAGCCGATCTGGCGGGCTCTTTAAAACTCAATGGTTTTATGAAAGCCTTCCCTGAACGTTTTATTCAGTGCGGTATAGCCGAAGCGAATATGATGGGGGTTGCTGCCGGACTTACCATCGGCGGAATGATTCCTTTCACTACAACTTTTGCAAATTTCTCTACAGGAAGAGTATATGATCAAATTCGACAAAGTATTGCTTACAGTGGAAAGAATGTAAAAATTTGTGCCTCGCATGCCGGATTAACACTTGGAGAAGATGGTGCCACACATCAAATTTTAGAAGATATCGGTTTAATGAAAATGTTGCCGGGAATGACCGTAATTGTTCCGGCAGATTACCATCAAACCAAAGCAGCCACTAAAGCCATTGCCAACATGGAAGGTCCTGTATACCTGCGTTTTGGCAGACCATCATGGCCAATGTTTACACAGGATATGGAATTTGTAATTGGAAAGGCACAGGTTCTTGCAGAAGGAAAAGACATCTCTATTTTTGCCTGTGGGCATTTGGTATGGAATGCTGTTGAAGCTGCCAAAATATTGGAATCAAAGGGAATTCATGCCGAGGTGATTAATATACATACCATCAAACCCATTGATGCGGAAGCCATCATAAAATCAATCGCTAAAACCGGTTGTGCAGTTACTGCGGAAGAACACAACGTGATTGGCGGAATGGGAGATAGCGTAGCCCAGGTAGCCGCTAAAAATCATCCAATCCCCATTGAATTTGTAGGCACACAGGATACTTTTGGAGAAAGCGGAACCCCGAATCAATTGTTGGAAAAATATGGATTGAGTGCCAAGGATATCGTAGCAGCTGCAGAAAAATCCATCGCCAGAAAAAATTCTTGATACGATTGTATTAAACTCTTTAAAACTTAGATGGTCTGCTCTTCCGTATGCCAATGGATAACATCAATACGGATGATCAATTACTGATTCAGTCTATTTTACATGGAAATGATCCGGATAAAGCTTTTACCATTTTAGTGAAGCAATATCAGGAAAGACTCTATTGGCATATTCGACGCTTATTGGTTGATCATGAATCAGCCAATGATGTTTTACAAAATATATTCATTAAAGTCTGGAAAAATCTGCAGCAATTTCGCGGCGAAAGCAGTTTGAGTACTTGGTTATACCGTATCGCAACGAACGAGTCCATCACCTTCCTTAAACAACTGAAGCGTAGAAGTTCGATTTCATTGGATGACGATATTCATCTGACTGAACAGGTGAAAGCAGATCCTGATTTCAGACCGGATAGAATTGAATGGAAATTGCAATTGGGGATACAAGGATTACCCGAGAAACAACGCATTGTATTTTTGTTACGTTATTACGATGAGATGCCTTATCATGAGATGAGTAAAGTATTGGACACCAGTGAAGGCGCGCTGAAAGCAAGCTATCACCATGCCGTCAAAAAAATGGAAGAATTTGTTTTAAACCATCAATTTTAAATAAAGTCAAGCGAATCGATGTCTGAAAAAGAAACCATACAGCAAGAGCTCGAAAAAATCAGTCCATGGCTGGCGCTTCAATCTAAAGAGACGCCTTATCAGGTATCTTCTGCTTATTGGGAAATTTCAACATTGCAGTTGAAGCAGAAAATATCTCATGAAGCGAATGATTATCAAGTACCAGCACAATATTTTGAAGCTTTTGCAGAGAATTTGAAAAGGAAAATCAACGATGATACATTCATAGGAACTGAGCAAGAATCACGACCAAACAATCGAGTGCAAATGAGGATGGTTTTCCGTTATGCAGTTGCAGCATCATTGCTTATCGTTTTTGGATGGTTGATTTTGCCGAATAAATTTTGGAAAAGCAATGAGGAAATTACCAAAGCAAACGAATCTGATAAAAATATAAATCATTGGGAACAACAACTGGAATCATTGAGTGACGCTGAAATGTTGGCATTCTTAGAAGAAAACGGTCACGATGTGGAAGCTGCACTGGTAGCCTCTTACAGTGAAACAGAAACATCCGAAACTGAGCTCGATTTTTTAATGTCAGATGAATGGATCGAACCCTTTAAACACAATTAAAAAAACAAAGAACCATAAAATCAAACAACATGAAAACTATATTCACGATGTTGGCTATTTGCAGTATGTTTTCAGCTGTAGCACAACCGGGCAATCCAGATAAAAAAATGGGCGGTGAACATAATCCCAAAGCCAAAGCCATGTATATCGCTTACATGACAGAACAATTGAACTTGGATGAACAAACGGCCGAGGCGTTCTGGCCCATACAGCATCAAATGCATAAAGACATTAGAGAAATCCATGACCAACAGAAAGGAAATGCATTGGCCTTAGAAGAAGCCATCCTGAATGTAAAAAAGAAATACAAAGATCGATTAGTGAAGGTACTTGGAGAAGAAAGAACAAATCTGTACTTCATTAAAGACCATGAGTTTCGTCAAAGAATGGTAGACCGACTTCAAAAAAGAAGAATGCAAAAAAAGCGAGGTCCTGATCCAATGAGAGGTGACATGAACAGACCCTGATATCATAAAAAAACCGAGATGCTAATCTCGGTTTTTTTATGTGTTTATGATTTGAAGTTTTCAGTATTTAATTCAACTAACTTTGCCTTAGGTGTTTTTCATAGGTTAGCAACGGCCAGCCCTGTCTAGGGCAGGCCTCTTTCATTTATAAACGTATACTGGGCGTTTGAATATCATGATAAAAAAGAAAGGTCCAGTTTGCTTTATTCCCTGCTTCCCACCACTCATTTCTTAACGAAGCTGCTTTTTTGCCATCATGATCATACTTAGCCACAAATTTATTTTTCATCTGTTTTAATTGAGGAGCATCGTCGCCACCAAAAAATATTTTTCCATCTCCCGTGTCTATCGTAAAAACCTGATGATGGGGAGAATGCGCTGCAGTTACTTGAAAATATATGTAATCATCAATGATTCCTTCATTGCCCAACAACACAACCTGCTCATGGTTTTGAAGCAATGCAAGTCTGGATGGATGATAAGATGGATTCCCGGGTTGAAGGGCGAAGTTCAGTTCTTGTTCATTGATATAATATTTGGCGTTGGGGAAACTGAGAAAATACTGCTGACTCATTAAATCATATTTAGTAACTCCCCCCGCATGGTCTTTATGTAAATGAGACATCAATACTTTTGTTACCTGCAGCGGATTGATATCATGGACAATGAGATGTTGATGAATTTGAAGATTATTAAATTCATCTGTAAAACCCAGACCGGTGTCCAATAGAATAATGTCTTTTTCAGTGATCACCAGGAAAGGTTGAATTTCTACTAACAAACTCCCTCTGGATCTGCTCTGCAAATCGTCTTGATCTAATTTAAAAGGAATAAATTCTTTGGTTTGATCAATAGTAAAACTTCCTTCGCTGAGTGGAATGATTTGAGTCAAGGTTCTTTATTTTTATTGCAAGTTAACAGGCAAATTGAAATACTACAATAAGTTTATGAACGAACAAATCGATTATGAAGAATTATATAATCATGGGTAAACAGTTTCCCATAAAATAAATGATGTACTTAGCCGTTCCTGAAATCTTACAAACTATGCTTATTTATGCACTGATTATTTTTCAGAATCAGTTTCATGTCCAAACCAAATCACCGCATAATTTCCATTAATACCAACTCCTACAGCACCCCATGCTCTATTCCACATACCTTCATTGATGATTAATGCATGGTGTCCGGAACTTGATTTCCATCCTTCAAGCGCACTCAGTGCCGTTGCTTCATCAGAACTCCAATGTGCAATTTCGTAGCCATAACCTTGATAAGTGCTTAATTCGCTGGGCTTAGACCACATACATGAAGCATTGGCATGATCCCGGGTATAACAACAGGTAGTCCAGTTGCCTTTTGAAGACCAACTGTGCATGTTACAAGCTTTATCGTGGTCGTAGTTTTCCATCAAGTCTTTCACATGAGTTTGTGCCACTTTGGTCAATGATTTTGAAAATGGAATTAGGGGAAGCCCTCTTTCTTTTCTGTATTGCATCATCATGTTGTAGAGTTTCATCTCTTCATTTGTACATTGCTGTGCATGCGAAATAGAAAATGAAAACAAAAAAATGAAGATGAGCAAAATGTTTTTCATAAATGATATGATTGAACTTATTTGTTGTATTTATTTGATTGTATAAAAATATGAAATGCCGACAAAACACAGTTTATATTTTGTAATTTTCAAAATACAATTGAATGGTAATGAACAAAAAAGTATTGATAACTGGTGGAACAGGTATGATTGGAAGTTTAATTTTAGACCTTTGTCTCCAAAGTAAAGAAGTAGATGAGGTGGTGTTGATTTCGAGAAGGAGTATTGGCATTCAACATCATAAACTGATTGAATGCATAGTGTCTGACCCATTGGAATTGAGTCAATTTAAAACTCATTTAAATGATGTGAACATTGTTTTCTATTGCTTAGGTGTGTATACCGGAAAGGTACCGCCGCTTGAGTTCAGGAAAATAACAGTGGATTATCCGCTTGCCTTGGCCAAAATATTAGTGGAAACCGCTCCAGGTTTGAGGTTTTGTTTGTTGAGTGGACAAGGTGCCGATCGATCAGAAAAAAGCAAGTTGATGTTTGCCCGTGACAAAGGTGCTATAGAAAATAAATTATCAGCACTAGAACATCTTTCATTCCATGCATTCAGACCCGGATATATTTATCCTGTTGTTCCAAGGAAAGAACCGAATCTGGGATATTCATTCAGCCGTTGGTTATATCCAGTCATTCGATTGCTGGGAAAAAATTTGAGCATAACATCCATACAGCTAGCACAAGTGATGTTTACGGTTGGATTGAACGGCAATGAAAAAGAAATATTGGAGAACAAGGACATGGTTGTTATTGCCGAAAGTATAATGAGATAAAACAACAAATAACTATTGCATCATTAAAAAAGATTCTACATTTTTTCTCGGATATGTAATCGTTTGATTTCAAACAAGATCAAGGTTTTAAAATATAGTGCCCGTATTATTTTGACTAACAGACATGTAATTTTCACCTAGATTGTCAATATAGCTTTATGTCTAATTCTCCAAACTTAATCTTTAATCGAGCTGAGCTTCAAAATAGGTATTCAGAAAAACCCCTACCACCCCAGGCAGTTTAGTCAGTTTTTCATACGCATCAAAAAAACGCTCATCAATCATTTTGCTTGCATACTTTAAACCGTAACGATTGTTTCCCATTTCCGCTTGCATGGCAGAAAAACCCAGTGCCATCAATTCTTTTTTCAATTCTTCCGGATGGTTTCCATTCAACTCTACAAAAACTTCATTGTTACAATAGGTTGTGGCCTCTTTGTCGGTTATAGCAATTACCTGCGAAACGAACGCAATGCCTGAGTCGGCTGCCAATACAGCTAAGAGATTTTTC
>Ga0315905_10003070_pt1 | contig 17346 bp, 19 predicted proteins | sample LakEriMetagenome_5_FD_203522 | JGI IMG/M metagenome (GOLD analysis project Ga0315905, IMG submission 203522) | Freshwater fungal communities from buoy surface, Lake Erie, Ohio, United States - Buoy 4 MA121 | ecosystem: Environmental > Aquatic > Freshwater > Lake | place: USA: Lake Erie, Ohio... | reverse complement strand
CATAACTCAAGTCAAGCACGGGTTAGCCAAAATGTGGGTCAGGCTTATTGACAATGATTCCCATTAACTTTACTATTGGGAATTGTTCCCATTAAAGGAGTTTTCATGGCTGTTCTAGTTGCACTCGTAACTGTTCTCGCTACCTTCTTGGGTGGATTCCTTGCCCTTCGCGCGCGTAAGCGGATGCATTTAGTTCTTGGCTTAAGTGCTGGACTACTGCTTGGATTGGTTTCCTTTGATTTGATTCCAGAAGTTTTTGAGCTCAGCAGCCTTGAAGTTGGACACGTTCCAGCAGTGATGGTGATGTTTGTTGTTGGTTTTATGGCTTTGCATATCTTGGAGCGTTATTCCGGCGCACACGAGCCACATGATTCAAAGTACAGCGACACTCATGAACATACTCACAACGCAACTGGCGTCATTGCTGCCTCTGCCATGGTGGTTCACGTCTTTCTTGATGGCCTTGCAATCGGTATCGCTTTCCAAGTTAGTTCAGCACTGGGGTGGATTGTTGCGATCGCAGTTTTAGCCCACGCATTTACCGATGGCTTAAATACAGTTTCGATGTTGATTTCTGCCGGTAAGTGGCAGAAAAAAGCAGTCATGCTTTTGATTGCAGACGCAATTGCCCGTATTGGTGGCGCTTATCTCGGTGCACGGGTTGTCATTTCTGACAACTTTCTTGGCCTGTACCTTGCGCTATTCGCAGGTTTCTTGATTTACCTAGCTACCTCACACATTTTGCCGGAAGCGCACAGCAGTAAACCTTCTCGAATGACGCTCCTCGCAACTGTGTCTGGCGTGGTCATCATGTTCGTAATAGTGACCTTGGTGCATGGATAACGATGGCTACGCAACGTTTAACTAAACAACGTAAGGCCATTACGGAAGCTCTTACTTCACAGGAAAACTTTAGGAGCGCCCAAGAGATTCATTCGTTACTTAATGCCAATGGCGAAACTATTGGGCTTTCAACGGTGTATCGAAACTTAACTGAGATGTTTGAGTCTCGCGATGTAGACATGATTATCGGAACTGACGGCGAATCCCAATATCGACTTTGTAGTGACAATCATCATCATCACTTGACCTGCAAAAAATGTGGACTTGCCATTGAGATAACTGGTGAAGCCCTGGAGGTTTGGGCTAAACAAGTAGGAATTGATAATGGCTTTACCGAGATTGCTCACACTCTAGAAATCACTGGTGTGTGTCGAGATTGCAAGAATAGTTAATCTTCTGGCAAGGGATTTGGGATTGCTCCCCCATAACGACGATCCCGCGAAGCATAGATTTCACAGGCGTGCCACAAGTGGCGGCGATCAAAGTCTGGCCAAAGCGTTGGCAAGAACACAAATTCTGCATAAGCGCTTTGCCAAAGTAAGAAATTACTTAACCGCTGCTCTCCGCTAGATCTGACAAAGAGATCAACGTCTGGCATGTCTGGTTCATCTAAAAACTTCTTGATAGTTTTTTCAGTAACTTTCTTTGGATCAATTCTGCCGTCGGCAACTTGCTGAGCTATTGCCGAAACCGCATCAACGATCTCGGCTCGTCCCCCATAATTCACGCACATAGTTACCGTTAACTTCGAGTTCTTTGCGGTTAACTTTTCACAAGCTTCAAGTTCTTCGATAACGGATCGCCAGAGTTTAGGGCGCCTGCCAGCCCAGCGTATGCGCACTCCCATGTCATTCATTTCGTCCCGACGCCTGCGAATTACATCACGATTGAAATTCATAAGGAAGCGAACTTCCTCTGGTGAACGTCGCCAGTTCTCAGTCGAAAAGGCATAGGCAGATAGCCAATTAACGCCAAGTTCTAGTGAGCCGTAGATGCAGTCCATCAGACTTGCTTCGCCAGCTTCGTGTCCTGCGGTTCGTGGCAACCCACGTTCCTTGGCCCACCTGCCATTGCCATCCATAACAACTGCGATGTGATTTGGAATCAAATCAGTTTGAATTGCTGGTGGCTGAACTCCCAAAACATGCGGTGGTGGGTTAAGCAACATGATGCAATTCTGTCACGTTCAAATTCAATACTTTAAAGTTCGATACTTTAACGTTAAACAAGGTCACGTTGCCTGCCGATCAACCAATGGTAAAGATCTAAGGCCACGCTCTAAGTGCCACTGCACATATGCGGCCACAAGTCCCGAGACTTCATTTTGATCTTTCCCGATGGATGCGTCAGCTACTTCCCAGTCCCCAGTTATCAGCGCCTGCATCAGGTCGAAAGATTCTGGCCGCGGTGCAACGCTGCCGGGCACCCGATGCTCTACACAAAGCGCTCCACCAGTTGCTACGTGGAAAAAGGGTTGGGTGCCCGCGACGCCACAAACTACACAGGCATTCAAAGTTGGTGAGTAGCCAGCCATAGAAAGCGCCCGAAGTAAAAAGGCATCGAGGACCAAGTTGGCTGCGTGTTCACCTGATACGAGTGTGCGTAGTGCGCCGACTAACAGTAGGTACTGAGATTCAGCTGAAATCGAATCTTCTGGTGTCAGGCGATCTGCGGTTTCTAACATGGTCTGTCCCGCTGTCCACAGCGAATAATCAAGAGCGAGATCTTGGCCATATGCATTCAATGATTCAGCTTGCGTGATTATGTCCAGGCTCTTGCCTTCAAAAACTAGTAAATCCACGCGGCTAAATGGTTCTAATCGAGCGCCGAACTTACTTTTAGTTCTGCGTACCCCTTTTGCAACAGCGCGAACTTTTCCTCGTTCGCGAGTAAGTAAAGTGATGATTCGATCCGCTTCACCCAATTTATGTGTGCGCAAAACAATGGCTTCGGCGCGGTAACTGGGCATATGTCTATGGTGTCACGTCCATTGGCCAGGATCTTGTCAGGTAACCTCATTTCATGAGTACTTCACCGAAAGAACCAGTAAAAGTGACTGGATTTGATCAGGCTTCAATCAAATGGGTCTTTCGCACAATAATTCTTTTTACTGCAGCCGCATTGTTGGGCTTATGGGTATTTCAACAAAATGTTGGATTCATCCTGCTTCTCTTGCTTGCACTGTTGTTTGCAGTTGCCATGGAACCAGCAGTTTCTGCGCTCTCAAATCGTGGCTGGCGCCGAGGTTCGGCCGCTGGCGTAACAATGCTGGGTATCACTTTGCTTGCAACGGCATTTCTAGGACTGTTTGGTGGACTGCTATTCGCCCAAGCGTCATCATTGATCTCAGATTTGCCAAACTTAGTGACTAACTTAACGAATTGGGTCAATACAACCTTTAGTCAAAACTTGGATCCAGATACTTTAATCAATCAACTAAACGTCCAGCCATCACAAATTGCTAACTGGGCAAGTAATTTTGCAGGTGGATTTGTTGGAATAGTTTCAGGAATTGTTGGCGGCTTGTTTCAGCTCTTAACACTTGCCTTGTTTTCATTTTACTTATCGGCAGACGCTCCTCGCTTAAAGCGCCAAATTGGTGCGCTACTCAATCCGAGTGCGCAAAAAGTTATGATCACAACCTGGGACATCACGGTAAAGAAAACTGGCGGATTTGTTGTTTCGAAGTTATTGCTCGCCCTTGCCTCGACTACCGCTCACTCGATTTTCTTCGCTGCGATTGGATTGCCCTACTGGTTGCCATTGGGCTTAATCACCGGTGTCACAAGTCAGTTCATCCCAACGGTTGGAACCTTCATAGGAATTTTAATTCCAGTGCTATTTGCAGTCTTTAACAATCCAATGGATGCAGTATTCATCATTATCTTTGCTTCGGTTTATCAGCAGATTGAAAACTATTTACTTTCACCAAAACTAAGCAAAATTACGATGGACATTCATCCCGCTATTGCATTTGGTTCCGTTATTGTTTTTGCAAATCTCTTTGGTGCCATTGGAGCAATTGTGGCTGTTCCGATAGCTGCAGCCTTAGTGGCGCTACTAGACACTTATAGCAAGCGTTATGAATTGATTCCTGAACTGGTAGAAAATACTCAAAGCTCAAGTTGATGCTAGAAACCCAGTCTGGAAAGTTGCTTGGGATCGCGTTGCCAATCCTTGGCGATTTTGACTCGGATGTCTAGGTAGACCGGAACACCCAGCAGTTTGCTGATTGCAATTCTGGCTTCAGTTCCAACTTCTTTTAACCTGATGCCCCCCTTGCCAATCACAATGTGCTTTTGGCTTTCTCGCTCCACATAAATCAAGGCATAGATATCCATTAGTGGCTTATCGTCGGGTCGGTCAGCCCGCATTGCCATCTCGTCAATTACAACTGCAATTGAATGTGGCAACTCATCATGCACACCTTCGAGAGCTGATTCGCGAATTAGTTCTGCAATCATGATTAACTCTGGCTCATCCGTGAGTTCGCCATCTGGATAAAGTATTTGTCCTTCTGGCAGCATGCCCATCAAAAGATTGCTCAATAAATCGACCTGGTTATCTGCAACTGCAGAAACTGGAACTAATTCGGCCCAATCAATCCCAAGTTCTTGGCCAAGTTTTTGGACTGCGAGTAACTGCTCGCCTACTGCTTGCTTATCCGTGGTATCAATTTTGGTAACTACTGCAACTTTTTTAACGCGCGGTATTGCAGCGATCTGTTCAGCAATGAATCTGTCGCCAGGTCCGATTGCCTCATTGGCAGGAAAGCACATGACAACTACATCAACTTCAGACCAAGTATCTGCAACTAAGGCATTTAGTCGCTCGCCAAGCAAAGTCTTTGGCTTATGAACACCAGGAGTATCGATCAAAATCAATTGACCTTCAGAGTTTGTTACGATGCCACGAATTGTGTGTCGCGTAGTTTGCGGACGATCCGAAGTAATTGCAACCTTTTGTCCAACCATGGCATTTGTCAGGGTTGACTTACCAACATTTGGACGACCCACTATGCAGGTAAAGCCACTACGCATTTGCAGTCTCCAAAGATTTTTTAGTTGGGGTTCGTGATTCAACGATACCCAGAAGCGCAAGTGCCCCAATGATCACAGCGCAGCCTATCCAGCCGCGAAAGTTCATTACCTCACCCAAGATGAATACTCCCATTAATGTTGCCAGAACCGGCTCGGCCAAAGTCAAAGTTGAAACAGTGCCCGGGTTCAAGTGTGTTAATCCATTTCCGAACAAAATGTAACCAAGCGCGGTTGTTGCCAGTCCGATGTACAACACAAAACCAACTAAGAGTGCACTATTCACCCAAGCGCTAGTAACCAAAACGATTGGTAGCGATAAAACTGCCCCAATTCCAAAAGCTGCGCCAAGAACTTCGGCGCCTGTCACTTCATGAGTTCGAGTTAACTTAACTCCAAAGACCGTAAAGATCGCATACATAACACCAGATACAAATACTGCAAAGAATCCAAAGTTGTCTCTGGTTTCGCTAACGCCAGTAATCAGAGCCAAACCAGTTACACCCATCAGGGTCGAAACTGCCCAAACTCCTGAAGGCTTTCCTATTCCTACTACCCAGCCAAGTAAGCCGGCAAAAAACGGCGCTGTCGCTAGTGCCCCGAGTGTTCCCATAGCAACACCAATGCGCGCAGCTCCGATGAAGAATGAAATCTGATATACAAGCACGGCTAACGCCATTACCCAAATAATTGGAAGCTTGATTAATTTTCGTAAACCAAAAGTTCCGTACCGAATTGCAGCGTACGCGGCCAATCCAATGCCACCAAGGAATACTCGCCATGCGCCCACCGAAATGCTGCTTCCAGGGAAATCTAAGTACGCCCTAGCCGTTCCGCTGGTGCTGAACAAAACACACGCCAGTAAAACCGAAACAACTGCTAGTTGTCGACTATTCTTTGGGGATACCTGACTTGTCAAGGAGTCGACACTCGAAATCGTCACGTTAGTCGCGAATCAACGGGAGTGCCAGCTTCACTGATTACGTAAACTGGGACACCAACGCCGGCAAGCACCCGAACTAACTCAATATCAGAATCAGAAATTGCAATTTCAGTTTGTGAAGATAGAACTACAGACTCAACTCCAGTAGATCCAGAAGCCACTGCTTGGGCTACCACCATTTCCACTGCAGACAACTTTAAAGATCCAATTGAAACTTCGGCACTGGCATATGTTCGACCAGTTTCATCCCGAAGTGCTGCACTAGTTCCGGCCTGAACTCTTGAGCGGGCACCCTTAGCCAGCACTGCTAATTTTTCATCTTCAGAATTCCAACTACTCATTTGAGTCATCTTCAGTTGTAAAAGTGTCGCGCGAAATCACTACCGTATCGATTCGATGGCGACGGCCAGCTGTTGACTCTGCAGTTAGCGTCCAGTTTTCGATATCGACTGTTGCTCCAGGAATCGGCACAATACCCAGGCGTTTAGCCATAAGACCGCCAACGGTATCTACACCTTCATCTGAAATTTCAATCTCTAAGAGTTCAGCCAAATCATCAATATGAAGTCGCGAGCTGACTCGATATTCCCCATTTGCCAACTCTTCAACATCAGGTCCCAACACATCGTGCTCATCGGAAATCTCACCAACAATTTCTTCAATAACATCTTCGATGGTTACCAGTCCTGCGGTGCCACCGTATTCATCGACTAGGACAGCTAGGTGGGTTCGAGCACTTTGCATGTCGCGTAAAAGTTCATCAACGCTTCGGCTATCTGGAACCATGAATGCTGGGCGCATGAGATCGGATACTCGTTCGATGCTTTGGGATTCCTGGTGTTCGAATACTCGACGTGCGATGTCCTTAACGTAAACCACTCCAACAATGTCATCAATACCCTCACCTACTACCGGAATACGGGAGTAACCAGAGCGAAGTCCAAGAGACATGGCTTGGCGCAAAGTCTTGTGCGATTCAATCCACACCATCTCAGTTCGCGGAACCATTACCTCCCGCGCGATTGTGTCACCGAGCTCAAAAACTGAGTGAATCATTTGACGCTCGTCATCTTCAATGACTGAATCTGCGCCCGCCATGTCAACTAACTCGCGCAATTCGGCTTGCGTTGAAAATGGACCTTCTCTAAAGCCTTGACCAGGCGTGATTGCATTTCCAATCAAGATAAACAAGCGGCTCATTGGGCCGAAGATACCCGTCACCATGCGAGTGAGGCGCACAGTTGAAAGCGCAATTTTGTCGGCTTTTTGGCGACCTAAAGTTTGCGGCGCAACACCAAGCACAATGTAACCGACAAGAACCATAATGGCCGATGAACTTATTAAGGCAGCATTGTTGTCAACGAAAATGTTTAAGCAAGCAGTTGTGACCAACACAATTGCAATAGTCGACAAAGTAAGGTGCGCGAAAAGCAATGAGTTTACATACTTTGCTCGGTCATCGAGTAACTCACTTAAACGACTAGCCCGCTTACTTCCATCTTTGCGAAGTTGGTCAATAGTGGCCTTACTAACTCGGGCCAATGCAGTCTCGGTTGCAACAAACAGCGCAGCTAATAGGACCATAGCCGTAGCCAAAATCAGTAGCAATGAATTTTGGCTCAAGTTAGTCCACGAGCGTTTCGCTCACCCTCCCATTGCGCAAGCAACTGTGCTTGCAAGCCAAACATTACTTTGTGCTCATCAGGTTCAGCATGATCATGACCGAGTAGATGCAAAATTCCATGTGTTAACAGCAAGCGCAATTCGACTTCCATGCTGTGGCCAGCCTGATCGCCCTGTCGAGCCGCAACTGCTGGGCAAAGAACTACGTCGCCCAAAACTCCTTCTTCACTTACTCGATCCGGAGTTCCAGCGCGTAATTCGTCCATTGGGAAACTTAAAACATCAGTTGGACCCGGTTCATCCATAAACTTTTCGTGCAGCGCAGTCATTGCTATCTCATCCACAAGCAGCACCGAGAGTTCCGCGGCTGGATTGATGTGCAAACTACGCAGTACGAACTGTGCTTGCGAAGAGATTTCAAGTTCGTTTACTTCAAAGTCAGATTCGTTGTTTACGTCGATGGACATAGTTATGAGTTCCTACGATCTGGACGCTGATCCTGGGAGGCGCGCTTTTCATCGTAACGACCATACGCATCGACAATTTTTCCAACTAATTTATGTCGCACCACATCTGTTGATGTTAGTTCGCAAAACGCTACGTCATCTATTTCAGTCAAGATATCTCGAACCACCCGCAACCCACTGGCAGTGCCGCTTGGTAAGTCAATTTGCGTTACGTCGCCAGTGATTACCATGGTGGAACCAAACCCAAGTCTGGTTAGAAACATTTTCATTTGCTCAGCTGAAGTGTTTTGAGCTTCATCCAAAATAATGAACGCATCATTGAGTGTGCGACCGCGCATGTAGGCCAATGGTGCAACTTCAATCGTGCCGCTAGTCATCAAGCGCGGAATGGAATCCGGATCAACCATGTCATGCAGTGCATCGTAAAGCGGACGTAAGTATGGATCGATTTTCTCACTCAGTGTTCCAGGTAGAAAACCTAACCGCTCGCCGGCTTCGACAGCTGGCCGAGTAAGAATGATTCGGGTTACCTGCTTACTTTGCAATGCTTGAACGGCTTTGGCAACGGCAAGATAAGTTTTACCAGTTCCGGCGGGACCGATTCCGAACACAATTGTGTTTTCATCGATTGCATCGACGTATCGTTTTTGATTTAAAGTCTTGGCTCGGATGGTGCGACCCCGACTGGAAATAATATTTGCAGTTAAAACGTCAGCTGGGCGGACATCAGAGCGCAGCATTGCAATTGAACGCTCAACTGATTCAGGCGTTAGGCCTTGACCGGTTCTGAGCATTACCAACATCTCTGATATCAGAGTTTCGATTAAGTCAACACTTGGTTTTGGGCCATCAATTGTGATTTCATTACCGCGAACCAAAATTACTGAGTCTGAAAAAGACTTTTCGATTACCCGAATAAGTTCGTCGCGAGCGCCCGTTACCGAAACCATTGGGGTGGAAGTTGGCACAATCACAACTATGTGGGATGGCGAAGGAGACGCTGTCATTTGACTCAATTCTATGGCAGAAACCAGAAGTCTGAGTTGGCTATCCCGGTGGCCAAGACAAGCTTCGACCACCAAGAATGTGGAAATGTACGTGTGGCACAGACTGACCGGCATCTTCACCAGTGTTGGTCACAATTCGGTAACCACTGTCAAGGCCCTGCAGTTTTGCCACATCTGCGGCCAATGACAGGAGCTCACCGGCCAGGTTTGGATTACTTTGCGTCAACTCGGTCACGTCAGCGAAGTGATCCTTTGGGATTACCAAAACGTGAGTTGGTGCCTTTGGATCGATATCTCGAAACGCAATCGCGGTTTCAGTTTCCATGACAAGGTCTACTGGAATTGCCCCGGATGAAATTTTGCAAAACAGGCAATCTGGATTTGTGCTCATTTGTTCCTGCGCTACGACCAGCGCTGGCTGCGCATAAGGAGGCCACCGACTGCGATTGCACCTGCTGTTGAAGTGCGCATAACACTTGCTCCCATGTGAACTATCCGCGCGCCAGCATTTGAAAATGCCACGAGTTCATCGGGTGAGATTCCACCTTCGGGGCCAACAACAATCATGATGGTTCCTTGCTCTCTGATTGCACAGGCAGATAATGCTTGATCGGCACTTTCATGCAGAACAAAAACGCTTTGCGCTTGCGACATCATTTCGCAAACTTGGGCGGTGGTTTGTAAATTAGTAATTTCAGGAATCCAAGCTCGCCTGGATTGCTTGGCAGACTCCCGCGAAGTGCGGCGCCATTTTTCTAATCCTTTTTCAACCGAATCCCATTTGCCTATCGAATGTTCAGCCCGCCAAGGAATAATCGCATCCGCACCAACTTCAGTGAGCATTTCAACGGCCAGCTCAGCACGTTCACCTTTAGCAAGTGCCTGCACAACTACAAACCGAGGTTCCGGTGCTTCTTCGAATGTGAATTGATCGAGGTTTAGATCCAAGCTCTGCTTGTGCACCTTAACTACGGTTGCGACAACTCGGCTACCTTGGCCATCACACAGGTGGATTACTTCACCCTCGCGCATTCGCTTTACGGTTGCCGCATGCCTGCCTTCGTCACCGTCAAGTGTGAAGGTTTTCGTATCTTTAGAAATCTCGCCTGGGTTAACCAGAAATTCTGCAGCAGTCATCGGGTTGTAAACGCATCCTTAAGCTTTCCAAACAAACTCGATGATTGTTCGTGAAATTGAGCTGAAGGAGATTCTTCGCCACGGATACTTGCCAGTTGCCTAATCAAATCTTCTTGCGCCTGATCCAAGCCAGTTGGTGTGAGGATTTCTAGATGAACTACCAAGTCGCCTCGTCCTGAACTGCGAAGCCTTGGCATACCCTGTCCGCGCAAGGTGACAGTTGAGCCAGATTGAGTTCCTGGCTTAATGTGAATCGGCGCAGTGCCATCTAAAGTTTCAAGTTCCATAGTTGTGCCAAGTGCAGCTGCCGTCATAGGAAGTGACATGGTCGCATGCAGTTGATCACCATTGCGTTGGAATACCGGATGTGGCAATTCGATTAGCTCTACATAAAGATCGCCAGCTGGTCCACCACCCGGTCCAACTTCGCCCTGACCAGTCATTTGAATGCGAGTGCCACCTTCAACTCCTGGTGGGATTTGGACCGACAAAGTGCTTCGAGTGCGGACTCGGCCATCTCCAGCACATTCTGCGCAAGGATGTGGGTTTAGCGATCCAAAGCCTTGGCATTGTGGGCATTGACGGGACGTCATGACTTGACCTAAGAATGACTTTTGCACTGATTGCACTTCACCGCGACCTGCGCACATTGTGCAATTCACAATGCTAGCTCCAGAAGAAGTTCCTTCACCCGTGCAAGACGAGCAAGTAACGGCAGTGTCCACAGCAAATTCTCTGGTTGATCCAAATGCTGCTTCTTCTAGAGTTACTTGAAGTCTGATTAATGCGTCTTGACCTCGACGTTTGCGTGATCGAGGTCCGCGTTGCCCACCACCACCAAAAAATGCATCAACAATATCGCCAAATCCAAATCCTGCTGCAGAGTTGAAGCCACCGCCAGAGGAAAACGGGTCGCCGCCAAGGTCAAACATCTCGCGCTTTTGCGGATCAGAAAGCACTTCGTAGGCAGATGTCACATCTTTGAAGCGTTCGCCAGCTTCAGCACCAGGATTAACATCTGGATGGAGTTCGCGGGCAAGTTTTCGATACGCGCGCTTAATTTCTTCCGGAGTCGCTTCCCGGTTTACGCCCAAGACTTTGTAATAGTCAGTCATATTTACTGTTCCTTCAAAATCTGGCCGACATATTTAGCAACTGCTCGAACTGCGCCCATAGAACCTGCGTAATCCATTCGGGTTGGTCCCAGCACGCCCATAGTTGCTAGAGCTTGATCGCCAGAGCCATAACCAACTGTTACCACCGAAGCACGTTGCAATTCTTCAACTGGGTTCTCATGACCAATGCGAACTGTCAGTGAATCTGGTTCTGCAGCTTCGCCAAATAATCTGAGTAGAACTACGTGCTCTTCTAGAGCTTCGAGCACTGGACCAACTGCAGTTGTGAAGTCCTCTCCTACCCGAGCCAAGTTAGAAGTACCACCGACAACAACGCGTTCTTCATTTTGGGAAATCACTGCGTCCAGAATTGTTGCCACAACAGAATTAACTGCAGGCCTAAATTCCAATGCAAAATGTTCGGCTAATCCGACTAAACGATCAGGCACTTCAGTAAATATTTGACCATCTAAAGCAACATTTAATCTAGTGCGCAAATCATGCAGGAAATCTTCTGTTACTTTACTCATCATTTCAACCGTGCGTTGTTCAATTCTTCCGGTGTCTGCGATCAGAATTAATAAGAGTTTGGTTCCACCTGAACTAACTAATTCAATATGTCGAACCGAACTTCGACCAAGCGATGGATACTGAACTAAAGCAACTTGCTTTGTTAATTGGGATAGCAAACGAACAGTTCGATTCATAACGTCATCGAGATCAACTGCTTGATCTAGGAAAGATTGAATAGCTTTACGCTCAGGTTGTGACATCGGCTTGATTGAATTGAGTTTGTCGACAAACAGCCGGTAACCCTTATCAGTTGGGATTCGCCCCGCGCTGGTGTGTGGCGCACTGATGTAACCATCTTCTTCCAGCGCTGACATGTCATTGCGAATCGTGGCCGAAGATACGCCGAGAGAATGGCGATCTGCTAGAGCTTTAGATCCAACTGGCTCATGAGTTTGGACATAGTCGTCAACAATGGCTCGCAAAACCGCTAATTTACGGTCTTCCATAGCAACTCCTAGCACTCACATGTATCGAGTGCCAGTCTAACCTTGGTTAGGCCCACAGACGCGCGACTAAGCCATCGGCTAATAGTCGGCCTTGAAATGTAAGGACTGCTTTACCTTCAGTAAAACTAGCCGGGTCTAGCAACCCTTCAGTTACTGCGAGCTGGGCCTGGGTAAGACCTGCATCACCCAAAACCGAAAGCGCTAAGCCTTCTCGCAGTCGTAAGCCAAGCATGATGTCTTCGTGGTTTATGTCTGATGCATCCAAAACTTCAAGGTCTGCAGTAGCGGACACGCCTTCATCCACTCGGGCGGCCCAAGCAGCTGGGTGCTTTAGATTCCAAGACCTAGTTCCTGCCGAGTGGGCATGAGCGCCAGGTCCAATTCCTAGCCAGTCTTGGTTTCGCCAGTACGCAATGTTGTGTCTACATTCCCCACCTGGTTTGGACCAGTTGCTAACTTCATACCAAGTCATGCCGAGGCTTCGAAGTTTGGAATCAATCAACTCGTAGCGGTGGGCTGCAACATCATCACTTGGATTGGGGATCTCACCCCGCGCCACGCGTGCAGCCAGTCGAGTACCTGGTTCAACAATTAAAGAGTAGGCACTTACATGATCGACGTCGGCCGATGCAACTTGATCTAACGTCTCAATTAAGTTTTCATCGGTTTCGCCAGGACTGCCATAGATCAAATCCACGCTTACATGTTCAAAGCCTGCACTTCGAGCATCGCTAACGGCTTGCCAAGTTTTTCCAGGAGTGTGAGTTCGTTCTAGTAAGGCAAGTACATTGGCTGCGCTACTTTGATGTCCGAAAGATATTCGAGTGAATCCGCCAGCCCGAAGGATTTCTAAATCTTTTTGGGTTACCGAATCAGGATTGGCCTCAGTAGTAACTTCGACGTCATCGGTAAATCCATAAGTTGATTTAAGTGACTGCAAAATTCTTACAAGTTCGTTTGAGTCAATCAAAGTTGGTGTGCCACCGCCAAAAAAGACAGTGCTTAAGGCACGATCATCAACTGCATTACTTTGACGTAACCAATTAACTTCGGCAATAACTCGATCTGGGTAAGTTACTGCGGTAATTGAAGTTCCGTCTCGCTGTAATTCGGCCGCGGTATAAGTATTGAAGTCGCAATATCCACATCTGGAAGCACAGAACGGGATGTGAACGTAGGAACTTAGAGTACGCATTAGTTACTTGTTGTAACCCGAAACTTGAGTGCGCATTTCTTCGGGCAATTCTGGACAACTTAGAACTCGAGCCATGCGTTCAGGATCTCGATCACCGGCAACAAGTTGATAAACATCACTTACGGTTACGCCATGCTCTGGTGTTGATTCAATCTTGATCTCGTCCCCGGCAGCAATCTCTCCAGCCTCAAGAACTTGAAAGTACGTACCAGGCATGCCTTCAGCCATAAAGCGTTTAACCCATTTCTCTTCATTCATCCAACGAGCAAATGTGCCACAAGGTATGCGTGGGCCGGTGACTTGCAAAAGCGTGGTGCCAATGCGCCAAGTCTGTCCGATAACTGCATTCGTTACATCGATTCCAACAGTTGTTAAGTTCTCACCGAATTTTCCAGCTGGGATTTCAGTGGTGAGCTCGGCTTCCCACCATTCGTAATCCTCACGCGCGTAGGCATAAACCGCTTGCGCTGGCATACCGTGATTAGGAATGTCTGATCGCTGATCGCCCGCAACACCAGCAGTCGTAACTTGGCGTGAATCTGATACTGATCGTTTATCAATTGCAGTAATGCCAACGGATCCCCCAACATCAGGAATAACGGCATTAACCACATTTAGCGAGAGAACTTTTGCGGAACCAAGTGATTCTGACATTACTTCGCCTTTGCCTTTGCCGCGTTGTCATCAGTAGAAAGCGCAGCGATAAATGCCTCTTGTGGGACCTCGACTCTTCCCACCATCTTCATGCGCTTCTTACCTTCTTTTTGCTTTTCCAGAAGTTTGCGCTTGCGGGAAATGTCGCCACCGTAACACTTTGCCAAAACATCTTTACGAATTGCCCGAATGGTTTCGCGAGCAATGATCCGAGCCCCGATCGCAGCCTGGATAGGAACTTCGAACTGTTGTCGTGGAATCAAATCCTTTAACTTGGCTGCCATTGCTACGCCATAGTTGTAAGCCTTATCTCGATGCACAATTGCGCTGAAGGCATCTACTGGATCGCCATGCAGCAGGATGTCGACTTTTACAAGATCTGCTGACTGCTCACCGGTTGGTTCATAGTCAAGCGATGCATACCCACGAGTTTTTGACTTAAGTTGATCAAAGAAGTCAAAAACAATTTCAGCCAGTGGAAGTGTGTATCGCATTTCTACGCGATCTTCAGACAGGTAGTCCATACCTAATAAGTTTCCGCGACGTGTTTGGCAAAGCTCCATGATGGATCCGACAAACTCACTTGGGGTAAGAATCGTTGAGCGCACAATTGGTTCGTTAACTTCCGCGACTTTGCCACCTGGGAATTCACTCGGGTTAGTAACAATGATTTCTTTACCATCATCCATAACAACGCGATAAACCACATTGGGAGCAGTTGAAATCAAATCCAGATTAAATTCTCGCTCCAGGCGCTCTCGCACAATTTCCAAGTGAAGTAGACCTAGGAAGCCACAGCGGAATCCAAAGCCAAGTGCTACTGAAGTTTCCGGTTCGTAAACCAAAGCCGCGTCATTGAGTTTTAGTTTGTCTAGCGCTTCGCGTAGTTCTGGATAATCCGAACCATCAAGTGGGTAAAGGCCCGAGAAAACCATCGGCACTGGATCGCGATATCCGCCTAAAGATTCTTCGGCAGGTTTGGCAGCCAGTGTGACTGTGTCACCAACTCGGGACTGTCGCACATCTTTAACGCCAGTAATTAGGTAGCCAACTTCGCCAACGCCAATTGCTTTGGATGAAACTGGATCAGGTGAAATCACACCTACTTCTAAAGTTTCATGAGTTTCGCCAGTGCTCATCATTTTGATGCGATCTCGCTGTGGAATTCGGCCATCAATTACCCGGACGTAAGTGACAACGCCGCGGTAGGTGTCATAAACCGAATCGAAAATTAGCGCACGCGCTGGCGCATCAGGATCTCCAACCGGAGCTGGAACTTGCTTAACAACTTCGTTAAGTAGTGCTTCAACTCCAACGCCAGTTTTAGCACTTACCTTAAGTACTGTGGCTGGGTCACAGCCAATGATGTGAGCAATTTCGGCAGCGTACTTTTCTGGCTGGGCTGCTGGTAAATCAATTTTGTTAAGCACCGGAATAATCGTGAGGTTGTTTTCAAGCGCTAGGTACAAGTTGGCTAGAGTCTGGGCTTCAATACCCTGGGCAGCATCAACTAACAGAATTGCGCCTTCACATGCAGCCAGACTGCGACTGACTTCATAGGTGAAGTCAACGTGACCAGGAGTATCAATCAGGTTCAATACATATGTTTCGTTATCGTCAGCCACGAACGGAAGGCGAACGGCTTGGCTCTTAATCGTGATACCACGTTCACGTTCGATGTCCATGCGATCCAGGTACTGAGCTCGCATGTGCCTTGGGTCAACAATTTCAGTGATTTGAAGCATGCGATCTGCCAAAGTTGATTTGCCATGGTCGATATGGGCAATAATGCAGAAGTTTCGAATAATTCTGGGGTCTGTGGCGCCCGGCGCTGGGGGGTTAATTGCCTTTGACACTCGCTCATAATCCCACACTTGGAGACAATTTGAGCATTCGGGTACTTGGCAGGTACTCTTGAGGTTCGAACACCGATAAACGAAGAGGCAAAAAGTGGCCAATATCAAGTCGCAGAAGAAGCGTATTTTGCAGAACGCTGCTGCCCAGGAACGCAATAAGGCAGTACGTAGCGCGCTAAAGACAAAGGTTCGTCGTTTCCGCGAGGCCCTAGCAACAGGTGACGAAGCAGCAACTGCTACCGCACTTCGTGATGCCAGCCGTGCTTTGGATAAGGCAGCCTCAAAGGGTGTCATCCACAAGAACCAGGCAGCTAACCGTAAGTCATCGCTAGCCTCAACTGCTGCGAAGAAGTAATTGAACTCTTAAAAAACCGCCTTCGGGCGGTTTTTTTATTGCTGTTTTCTAGCAGCCATTATTCTTTGGAGAACTTACTCTTTTGGTGCTCGGATCGCCATGAATTCTTTTTCCATGTGATACAAAGTTTGCGATGGTTCCAGTGACCGTCCACCAGGAATTGCAACGTTATAAACCGTACCTTTACTTGACCTATCGGCAAGTGCCAAAAGTCGAGCCGCAGCGGCTAGTTGATCTGGATGCCATTTGGCTTTTTGCGCTCGCAAGAATCGCAGTTTCCAAGGTGGCACTCCTACCAAGGGTGCTAATTCATTTTCACTCATGTTTGCGGGTGCACTTGCGTATTTAATTAGTGATCGCAGGCCGTTGCTGATGGCAGATACTGCTGGCACCGCTGCGCTTGAATCATTGGCCATTACCCAGCGAAACTTTTCCAGCAATTCAACAGGCTGCGCATTCCACATTGCATCGCTTAAATCCCAACCCATCACGCCAACCACGCCTGCGTAATACTGTGAAACTTCTACTTCGTCTATGACGTCGGCCTCGGTGTCTGCGCAAAGCTGGGAAACTGCAGCAAGTAACTCGCCTAAGCCCGAACCGATGGAGGATTGCAAGGCAGTAATCGCGCCAGGGGTTGCTTTGCGATTATGTTTTCGAAACTCTGCAATCACTGCAGCTTCTAAATCTTTTGCCTTTAACTCTCCACAGGATGCTTCGAGAACTTTGGCTTTTTTTATTGTGTCGAGTAATTTCTTTCCCTTAACACCACCAGGATGAGTGATCACCAGGCGAACATGTTCGGGTACTGCCGCTATTGCAGTCAACAGTATGGCGCCTACGTCATCTGTGGCTGAGTCAATTCCTTGCACCACTATGACGGTAAGTTCCCCAAAAAGTGATGGTGATAACGCATTAGCTAATTCGCCAGCTGCAGTGTCATCTCCCGCCACAATGTATTGGCGAACAGCTGCTGGATCTGCTTTGCGCGCAGAAGACATAACGCCTTCAATTACTCGCTGGACCAAAATGGTTTCTTTGCCTACTGCCAAGACCACATTGGCTTGGTCGGTAGCGGATGTCTTAGCCATAGTT
>Ga0315905_10003069_pt1 | contig 17349 bp, 24 predicted proteins | sample LakEriMetagenome_5_FD_203522 | JGI IMG/M metagenome (GOLD analysis project Ga0315905, IMG submission 203522) | Freshwater fungal communities from buoy surface, Lake Erie, Ohio, United States - Buoy 4 MA121 | ecosystem: Environmental > Aquatic > Freshwater > Lake | place: USA: Lake Erie, Ohio... | reverse complement strand
TCCCCAGACTCGAATGGCGTCTACGGCGTCCGATGCGGGCATGTCTTCTTCGCTGGAGCCTGTGTTGCAGCAGCTGCCGCATCGGCCTTCCGCTTCCCATCCCCCGTGGTAACCTTCCTCGGCATTCAAAAAAAGGCGCACTTGTCTTTTTTTTCCCCTAGTCGATATATCGGGGATAACCAATATATCGGGGTATTTTCACCATATTGGTTATCCCCGATAACCAGCTTTCCGAGTCACCATATTGGGGATAACCGATATTATCGCGATATTTTGGAATCGATCAGCAACCTTAGTTCTGATGAATGATAAGAACTAGGATTGAGGTCGCCCAGAACCTGTTCTCTCCAATCTAGGCGGGTAACTATTGAGTCATGGGCCAATTAGTTATGTCACGGTCACTGCGGTGAAATACCGAGTGGGAATAACCGGGGGGTCTTGGTCACGGCGGTTGACAGTTGGGATTACCTGGTTTTAGGAATGAACATGAAGAAGTGAGACCCGAGCGTGTGGCAGCCGTGCATGCGTCGCGCTTGCTCGGACAGGCACACCGTTAAAACACGTGATTCCAGGCGCATGTTTTATCAATGAAGAAGCAGCGGGTGCTACCAGACATCGTACTCCCAACCACATTCAGTGAGTAGAGAATACACACAGATCAGACCACATCCCCGACTTCTGGAGCGGCTGCAGGTGCATTGTGATCAATGTTTGCAAAGTCGACTGGTACTCCGAGCCCTATATACCGCTTTCCCCTACATACCGCTTTTATTCCAATCGTTAAATAAATCCTCACGCCACACTCTGGCGTTTCTCGTTCTGCTCCTCTCGCTTATCGATCCTTTGGAGTATGTTCCGAATCAATGGACATTACGAGAAGAAATAAACCACGGGGCACCCGAAGCTTGACGACTGAATTCAATTCGGTAAGGAACTTAACATGACGAATGCTCAATCAACCCGACCCTCGAGACAATCTAACCATTTTTCTGCCACAACAATCTCCGTTTCCGTCAACACTAGTCCTAAATTCTTCATTTCTTCGCGAAACGCCACGCTTTTCGTCTCCTCGTTCTCATTGGCACCAAATGCGGACGTTGCCTAGCCAGCGCATAGTGTGATTGTTAGTGTTAACACACGTTCGCCACGCATACAAGATGGATCTTCGTAGCCACGCATACAAGATGCATCTTCGTAAGAGCTTACCTGTCGTTCATGGGAATGGGAGTACTCGAGCGCGTGCCTCGGCAGTATTGATATCAGGGGACAGTTAGGTCCGCGCGGGCACAGGGACTTGCATACTGTCATGGAGGACATGGAGGACGCTTCTTCTGACGATGAATCTAATTACACGCAGATGTAGTGTATCAGCGCAGAAAACAAAACAGTTCAGAGCGAGACATATCTCGATAAATATTGCAGAATCGAAACCAACAACTACTATAAACAGACCATGAGCTGCCAAAGAGCGTCGAAAGGCCTTACGCTCTTGACCCTTGATTTTGATATTGATGTCCTTGATTTCATCATCATCATCAACCGGCAAGTCGTCTGCCGGATGACCCACCGGCAAGTCTGACGGTTGACCCCACGTCTCTATTTTCGGATCTTCAGCGCTGGCATTTACTTGCCCACTTTGTTCCTCTTCTCCATCGCAGTCATTCTGCAGGTGTTGCAGGAGAATGTTGCACACGCGCCACAAGCTCATGAACGGTGGTAGTGCCTCTCCTGTGTCCGCCTGCGTTACCAGCCCGAAACATCTCAGGCATCTCATCGGTGCGCAACGAGACAAAAGAAGGGGAAAGTGCCGAGGAAGAAAAAAGAAAGAGCAAAGGGCGGAAAAGGAACAAACGGACAGCCTTTCCGGCGCAGACAATCAAGAGTGAGTTTGGAAATACCGGGAGGAAGCAAGAAGGCCGAAGGCCAAGAAAGGATGCGGGACGAGTGGGAGTCATAAAAAGACTGTCATTGCCATTCTTACTCAGAAACAGCGTGGAGTTGTCCAACACAATCCTGGACGCATCCCCATATTGCAGCCACACTGAGTACTCCTTACTCTTATTTGCGCAATCTTTTTCGGCGCGACAGTCGGACTGCAGCTCCTGAAGACGCCTCTCTGTGTATTCGCGAGGATAACCCCAACGATCTGCCTGTTGTGTGATGGTGTGCAAAAGTCTGGATAACCCCATTTGCCATGCAATATATATATGTCGTGCACAAAAAAATACCTTTTCTGCTAAGCGCAGACGCTCCCATTCTCGACTGCCCCACTGGACTTCCGAATCATCTTCACTCACGTCGTCCTCTTCATCCTGCGTTTCCAACCCGACTCCTGCGCCGCGTTGTCTTCGGTGAAACTGCACAGGCATGTCGTCGCTGTTTCCGGGAAACATTCTCTTCTCCCACTCGGGCTGAGGGAAACAGTTGCAAAGGACCGGTTCGAAAACAAATCAACCGTCACAGCCTCTGCCCAGCATATCCATCTTGCCAAACAAATGGCATGCAGCTGCATATAGAACAGCATGTCTGACATGCATGCCAGTGGTGACGACAAAGGTCACAACTGTCAGTGTGACTACAAAAGAAGCAAAATGTTGACATGGAGATGACCAGGTTCACTAGAAAGAGCGCTGCAAGACATGGGTGGACCACGGAGTCCGAGAGCGTCAAATGCGCCGCCATGTCGATCTCAAACCCCAAATAATTGTCCTTTAGCCAGCATCGGTCCAACGCCGCTGGCACACCGCACAAGCACGCAGACATCAAGACTGAGGAGGAGTGATAAAGATGTGCGAGAGCAATGCAGCATGAAACTGCATGCCATGCAGGTGTACAAGGCTTTGCAGGGGCCCTGCAAAGCATTAAAAATTGCAGGTTCCCTGCATGTGCCCTGACACAATAGCCCGCTTCGCTGTCACTCGGCTCGGTGACCTTAAACACTCAACACACACATTATAGCCCGCTTCGCTGTCACACAATAGTTGACATGTCCGGAAAACACGCGAGCGAGGAAAAAAGTGACAAACGACCAGGAGGACAAACCGGAGGCTTGGTGCGTGAGCTTCATGGCAGCCGACGGCGCCCAATGCCCAGTCAACGCTAGAGCACTGTCGACAATGGTTAGGCACGAGCACTGATGTGCCTCCACAGCGATACGTGCCCTTCGTGCCCCCTTGCCTTGGCCCCCTACCACGCTGTTCATTCGCAAATCCGTAAACATGATGCAGAACAAGACAGACATTGAAAATGTACAAGGAGAAATGTAGCGCGGAATACAGAGTTGAACACTGGAGCGCGACTCCGACATGGAGAAAGTGGCAACAAAGAGAAGAGGCAAAGGAGAAGCAAGCACACAGACCAGCGATCGAGCATGGAGCGACCGTCAAAGCAGAGGCGCAGAGCAGTGCCAGCACATGACTGCATCACGCAGTCTTCAAACGTCCACTCTCCCCAGCTTTCCACCGTCGCATCGAACAGCATTGGGGCCTCGCTCACTGTATTGAAATCCATTGTGCATGTGTTTGCAAGTGCAAAAGATTTCAGATTCGGACTCGGCGGACGTCTCAGGTTTATGGTTTAGGGTTTAGGTTTAGGGGACAACACGGACTCGGCGGAAGTCTCAGGTGCGGAGACTGAGACTACCTAAACCCTGAACCCTAAACCCTAAACCCTGCCGCAGATTTGCTGGACAACACTGTTTCTTTGAATAGCATGCACAACAAATGTGTTCGCAAGGGGGTTCCAAATCAAACGAGCGAGGAAGAAGACGAGCGAGGAAGAAGATAGGACCAACAGAGAGACTTCGGAAGAGGCCCGATGATTCATTGCGCAGCTGCCAACGCCCCCACATCACTGTCTTCTCTCGCTCCTGTCCTTGCAACACGTGAGCGCAGCTGCTCGGGACGACGATAGCGTCCTGGTCGTGCCACGAATGATATATCTCTTGCTTGCTGTAGAGCGAACGTGGGTCTTCCCCATCTGCTTCCTCACCCATATATGCATGCATACTCACACACACAGTTGAAACTCGCACTCGCGCATATGCGTGGATACAGCAAGCAAAGAGGCAAGAAGTGGAGCAACCGGCCAGGGAGGCGGCGGAGGCGGCCCAAGGGCGAAGGCGCTGAAACTGGTACACGCCACGCGCAATATGGAGGTGCTGGTTGGAGGGCGCGGCATGGAGCATTTGCTGCGCAAACTTTCCCGCTAGTCGCTTGCCTCCGTTGCCTGGAGGCGCAAGTCGCTGCGCCCTCCCTGCGGCCTCCTCCTGCCGCAGCTGGCCTTTGAGCTTGGCGCGCCGCATGCTCTTCATCCTGCCCCTCTCTCGTTCCCCTCTCCGTCACTTGCAGGACGGGGGCAGTGTGCGGTGAGCTGCCTGCGGCGATTGCACGAGGCGGAGAGCGGGCTCGGAAGCAAGCTAGCTTGCTCACAGACAGTGCGAAAGAGGGGAAAGCGGGTTCGGAGACCAGGCCATGGCGTCAAGGAATGAGAGCGCGCCGGAGGACTGCACGTCGCGGGCTATGACGCGCGACAAGCTGGTGTCTTCCAACACCTCCCGCTTCTCCTTGCCAAAGTAGCGCTGCATATTTCTCCACCCCGTCACCCAGTAAGCGAAAACACCCCGTCACCCAGTAAGCGCCGTTTACCTGCTCCTCTTTTGGCGCACATGCCAAGAGACAAAGGCGCATGGTGGTCTGTTGGCGCATGGTGCGTTGCAGTCCCATGCGCATGCCAACGGCATGCATGGCAAGAAGGCGTGAATGGACCCCACGGCCGAGGAGGCGTCCCTCAAAACATGCACGCTGCCCTCCTGCTGGCTCCCGCACAGACCAAATGGAAGAAGGGGGGCAAGGGGAGAGACCCGGAACTCAGTCTCGGTGAGATACTCGAGCGGGTTGCACAGCCCCGTGCAGCCCTCCAAGCTGTGCCCAGGTACCTGTGCATGTGTGTTTGTGTTTTGTCAGTGAGTGTGTTTTGATTTGTGTGTCCGTGCGTTCATGTGTGTGTGGGCGCGCGTGTGCACGAGTGGGAGCATGGAGTCTACCAAAGCGCGATCTCCTAGCACATGAATGTGTGAGTGCTCCAAGTGTGAGTGCTCCATGTGCATTTGCGTGTATGCACGGAGGCGAGTGGCTGGGAAGCAAGAAGGCAGGCACGCGCAAGGGCGAAGCTGGCAAGAAGCACGCCAGGCCGCTCCAGAAGCAAGCCAAGCCAGGAAGGCACGCCAGGAAGGGAGGCAAGAGGTTATGAAGGGAGGCAAGAGGGCAGGAAGGGAGGCGGCTTGGACCTGGCACTGGCCATACTTGATGCCCACCGCCCCAGGGTATCCAAACACTTGTGCAGGCCGGGGGGCGGGAACAAGGCTCGGGGTGGGGAGGTTGGTGAGCAAGACCGCCGAGGTTTTCGCGGCCACGAGCGTGACGAGCGGATACACCTGTGGTGATGAGAGATAGACTGGACGCGTCACGAGGTCTTGTCGTCTCACCTAGCGGCTCGCCGTCTAGTGGTCGTGCTGTGGTCAGAAGACCGCCGTCGCACTGTGGGCATAGGCTATAGCGCCACGAGGTGGTGTGGTCTCACACACTCGTCTGTCGCACATGGTCACAGGGCACGTGGTCATGTGTAACCCTCGTCACGCACCAGGCGCCAGGCCAAGGGTTGTGCACCGTTGCGTCCAGGGAGCAAAGAGGAGCACCTGGGCGGGGAGGTTGCGGAAGGCGACACCCTGGTAGACTTGGTTCACATAGACATGGCAAACACGCTCATCCATGTCCACCAGCAGCCCCACAGCGTCGTTGTCTCCAAAGGACGCCCCTCGCGCCCACCTGTCTGCCTGGCAGTGCACGTGTGGTGTGTGTGGCGTGTGTGGCGTGTGTGGCGTGTGGCGCGTGCAAAGACGGTTGAGCTCTACAAGTGCGCCTCACGCCTCAAAAGTCTGTTGCTGCCCCCTGTGCGGGAACGCCCCCCCTGATTTGTTGAGCGGCCACGTCTCTATTCAACGAGCGCCGGAACGCGGGGCAAACCCTGGACGTCTTGACAGGGCCACTGTCCCGCCGCTTCGTCCCGCAGCACGCTCTATCGTGCGCCTCTTGCCTCCATCGCTGCCGTGCACGCGGTGCACGTGGAGCTGACGGGCAGGGCACCGACTGGAGGGCTGGACCTGATGCAGGGGCGAGGAGATGCTGACGTAGGCCTGTCGCATCGAGTCATGCACGCCCCACGTGTGCGAGCGCCGCTCGTCCCGCCACCACCAACCATTCATGTCCGTTTCCCCTGCCGCCACCAGGCCAACTGTGTTCCAGCCCTCCTCGAGCGTGTCTGCTGCTAGACCCTCGGGCTTGTCTTCTTGCCACATCCGGACCTGTGTCAGCAGCCGTGTCAAGCACAGAAGAGAGCCTTGTCGCATGTGATGCACGAGATATGGCTTGTGGCATGCGAAGAAGAGAGGGGAGCCAAGGCCTTGTCATCTTGCCACATCCTCACCTCAAAGTAGTGCCTGCCCTGGCTGGGGATGGGGGTGTCGGCACGCACGCTCCACGCCTCAAAAATGACGTCGTGCCGTTCTGTGTAGTGCGGGTTGTACACGGTGCTGCCGTCGGCGCTCAACACCAGAAAGCTCGCCTTGCACTTTTGTGACCACTTTCCACGATACGCCCCGCACTGTGCGTCGTCGCGCCGACCTCCTGCCCCGCCTGTCCTTGCGCTTGCGTCCCTGTCTGGCTCAGCGGCTGCCGAGTGCGCTGGTTGCTTGCGATGTGCGGGTTTGGGGGAGGCGTCTTGCTCCCCCCCCCGCAGCCGCAGGACCCTCCTGCCGCCCTGCCTCCTCACCCCTGGTGGTGCACACACACAGATGGCGCCTGGAGCACCGTGCTGCACGGTATACACGCAGGTGGCCGCCACTGCCAGTATGAAGCCGGTCCAGCAGAGGGGCCGAGCCCCCTGCGGACATCTGCCGGTCCAGGTCCAGCAGCCGACATCTGCAGGCAGACATCTGCCTCGCCTTGCCTCTGTTCTTGTCATTGCCTCATGATTGATTGCCACCTTGACTTTTTTTAGACGAAGAAAGCGGTGAGAGGGGGCCGGGCTGTGCGTGATGTGGTCGTAGACCACGCGTGGTCCCCCCGTTCGCCGATCGGGCCGAAACCTGATGCGTTAGACGCGGCGGAAAATTGTGCGCATTTTGCCGCCCGTGCCGCGCGCGCGCGCGGGCTGTGAGCCCGTCGGCCGCGTATGCCCCGACCCTGCTGTTGATCCGAGTAAGGTTGCTTGTGCCGGCTCCGCCGGCGTGAGCGCGTGGGCATGCACGTGAGAGATGGGGACAGTCAGCGTGCAAGTGCCAGCATCCAAGTGCAAGTGCCTGCAAGTGCATCCATGCTCTGTCGCGTGAGGGGTGCCTGCTTTTGAAAACGGAAGCTGTGCGGGCGTCCAGGACCGAATCTTGACCTCCTCGTGCTTTCGCACCCACGCACGCAGGCCCGGAGGACGGATATGGGATGCCGCACATCCCGCAGTCCGAGAGTGCGGCGATGTGCGGCCCTGGCGTCTGCGTGCATGTCGTCTGCGCTGGCGTCAGCGTGGATGTCTGCGCTATGCAACCAGGCCCGCGCTGCGTTTGTGACCACGCCGCTGCCCTTGTTCCGCGCTCCCTTTACCGCCGGTACCTTCTGCTTGGCTTGCTGCTTGGCTTGCTGCTACCCCTTCTTTTCTTCCTCAACGGTGTGGAGGTTCACACCCATAAAACCCTGTGTTTGCGTGGGCAGAACGGAGTCAAGGGCCAGGTAGCGCGCGTCACCAGGTAGCCCGCGTCTTGCACATGTGCGCCGATTCTCCCTGGCCATGTGCCTTTGATGCACTCATTCATATGCCTTTGATGCACTCAGTCATATGCCTTTGATGCACTCAGTCATATGCTTTTGATGCACTCAGTCCTTGGTGTCATTCGTGAGGGGGCATGTTTGTGAAGACTCGGCCGCCCAAAACAGTGAGATGCACATGAGATGCACATGAGCCCCGCGCTCAGCCGGACTTGAAATGGCTCAGCCTGACTTGAAATGCGACCCTTTTCCTTTTGCGACCCTTTTCCTTTTTCCCAGAGCGGACTACTCATGTTTCGAATGTCGGAAAGCAGGCACGCCACGTGTGGCAGCAGTCCTCACGCCGACAGTGACACGAGTCAAGGTGGCGCGGAAGGGCTAAGAGGTGGCGCGGAAGGGCGCGAGCCTTGGTTTGCCGACGGCCTTCGCTTTAGTTGTACCATGTGTGGGCACTGCTGCTCTGGAGGGAGGGGCAGCGTGAAGTTGGAGGCGCACGAGGCTGCCGGCATGGCTGCCAAGTTGCAAGTGAGCCAAGACACCTTTTACGACAAGTACACGCGCAAGTCTCGTGGCCCACCGCCTCCGCATTCCCCTCCTCTTCGTGAGGTCAAGTGTTGCCCCACACGTCACACTCACCATATACGCACTTGCCATCCCGCACGGCGCCCGATTCCTGCCCCAACATTTGGTTGGGTTTGTGGTCAAAACTTTTTGTCTTTTGTGGTCTTTGCTTCTCTTTGCTGCTTGCTTGGCTTCTCTTTTGCTGCTTGCTGTGAAGCCATGTCTTTGCTGCTGGCGCTCTCTGTGCCTACAATGTGCCTACACAAGCTCGCGATCATGTGCCTACACAAGCTCGCGATCATGTCTCGAGGTGCCTACCCTCACACAAGCTGCCTACACAAGCTGCCTACACAAGGGCGCTACCCTGGCGCCAGGTTGCCTCAAGACTCTTGAGGCAACCCGCTGTCTGCGTTGTTGCTTCTTTCTAAAGATTCGACTTCTTGTGTTGTGTGGCTTCCTTCTGGTGCGACAGCTGAAAGAGGTCAAGGCGGGAAAGCATGGCTGGGATTGCATCATGCTTGATCGTGCTTCTGTCCCCGGTTCGTTCATGTGCAATGGCACTGCATGCTTGTTGCTGCGTCTCTAAAGACGCAGCGCACTGGATGCATGTGTCTCTAAAGAGTTTGTGTCTCTAAAGAGTTTGGCACTCGATCCATGTTGCTTCATCTCCATAGCCTCTCCATTGCCTCTCTTCCACGCGATGCGCCTCAGCGCCCTGCCTACCCTCTTGCGCCCGTCTGTTTGCTACAAAAAAAAGAAGCATCGCAGCTCCTAAGGGAGGAGGGCGCTGGAGGGCAGGCAAGGCGCTCTGCAAGCTCTATGACGCTCGGCCCATGCAATGCCGCACATGGCCCTTCTGGCAAGAGGTAGTTGAATCTCAAGAGAGCTGGAAGGAAGCGGCGAGCGAGTGTCCAGGGATTAACGCCGGCACCCTGCACAGCGCCGACGACATCCTGGCCTCGTCATCTCTTCCTTATCCCCTCTAGTCCCGTTGTTCACTTGCAAATGCTCGCAACAGGTTAGGCCCCTTTGAGCTTTCAGGGAGCGTCAGGGAGGCGCCTCAAATTTCCTTTTGAAAGTTCAGGACTGAATGTCACTGAAGACTGAAGGCATTTTGATACAATGCGGCGGGGCTTGTTGAGAGTGGGCCTCAACTCTATTGCGAGAGGGCCTCCACGCTATTGCCTGTGCCTCAACGCGATTGCTTTGGAGCAAACAGACGCATGCTTCCACCAACAGACGCATGCTTCCACCTGCCTCTCATACCCCACAGACCCTTGGCCAAGTGTTGAAGCGAAGTATACCCACAGACCCTTGGCCAAGTAGACCCGCAGGACCCCCGGTGCTCACCAAAAACAAATCCTCAAATCCAAACCGGACACGGTGTGTGTGTGCGCGCTGAGAGTGTTTTGAGCAGATTTTCGACGGGGCTGGCTACCGAGTCAACATATCAGGCGGCACCCCTTCCCTCTCAACAAGTCCAGCGGCAACAGCCGGCTGTTCCAGACCAGCAGCGCAAGAGCCAAAATACGAAAAAAGCATCCCTTTAATTGAAGGTCAGGGACAGTCGTGGAGACAGCAGTGAGACGACCTACTCGGGACCTTGAGGAGACGCCGCCTCAGTTGATGAGTTGAAGGCAAAATAGGTTGGCGCTAGGTTCTGTTGACTAAAGCTTTGGCGCTTCCTGCCTACCCATCTCAAACATCGGGGAGCGAGGGCAAGGGCGAGCAGGTTTAGTGGTGCTCATGCACGTTCTCGCCATTGCAGCGCTTCTGGAACTTGGAGTTCTTGGCGTACTCGGAGCTCGAGGAGGGGGTGGCCTTCCAGAGGATAACGCCCGTGATTGCCATGCCCGCTGCCCAGCCACCCGCCACCCGCCACCCGTCATCAACTCTTGCCCTTGCAGCTAACAGGAAACTGTTGGCACAGAGACGCGTTGCACCAACGCTCCTGCCCTGCCTACCCACCCTCAGACCTTGCCGCCTTGCTCCCTCTTGCGCGGCGCGTGCAGTGCGTGCTGCGAGTCTGCAGATGGCAAGAGGGCACCACTAGCACCTCAAACCAGGCTCCTCATGCTCACATCATGCAAAGCAAAGCCGATGCGTGGTACCAGAGCAACCTCACACCCACTCCTCCTTTATCGGAATCCACTTCCTATCTGGAATGCACCACAGCCAACGCCTGCTTGCTCCCGTGTTGCCCACTGCCTTGCACAAGCCTCGTGGCTTCCCCCCTCTCCCGCACGCGCAACACAGAAGAGGCGGGCACAGGACGCACCGAGCCACGACCAGGTCTCCTCGCGTCCGCAGTCCTTGAGGAAAGTCGACACCATGGACATCTTGCGCTGCTCGCCCGCACATTACAGGTCACCATCGGCGGACCAGGCTGGGCTGGCGGCACTGGCATTTTCAACACGAGCGCATTTTCACGAGGGCGTGGGTTCACCTGTTGGGGCGCTGCCACCGTCAGGCGCCGGCTGGCTGTGCGCAGGGCATTGGAGAGAGGTGCCATCTGCACACCCCACCCACCGTAACGTCAGCGTCAACGATGCGGGCTTCAGGACGCCGCGCGATTCCTGCCCCCTCGTCAGGCCGCAGCCATGCCTTGGCGCGAGAGCTGTCGCCTTCGCACGCGGCGCAACGTTCTGGGCTTTGGCCCCCCCTCCACAAGAGGCGCTTCGCGCACGTTGCCACCAGCGTCAATGCACTGATGGAGCCACCCCGCATGCGCGCAGCTATCGGCGCCGCCAACGGCATCTCTCTCCTGCTCACTGCCCCCCCCCCCGCCTGCGCGGCGGTCCGGTGCCATCCTCGACGGGATCGGCTGGCCCCGAAAAGCGGCCCGAAGCGCACGCCACGGGCATCCGCGCCAGGGCTGCACGTCGGCTCGGCACTGCTGCCACGCGCCCTTGGGACCCGCCTTCACCCCTCCGCCTCGCCCGCCGATAGACCAGCTACCCACCCTTCCTAGAGCAAAAATCTCCATTTACCGAACTGCTTGCGCCCGACCCCGTGGTACAAACATTTGAATTTACGTTTGCAAAAATTACCAGTATACAAGATTTTTTTTGGTTATTTTTAAAAAAAAAATTGTATTTTGGTTTCAATGCAGGCTGCCCGTGGAGAGCAGCCGCCGCCTGGGGACCCGCTGGGGTCCGGGGAGAATGTGGCGGCGGAGTTTGCCGTGTCTTTTGAGGATCTGATTGTCAACGTGCGTTGCAACGGCGAGCGCGAGCGTGTGTGTGGGCCAATTACGGGCTGCGTCCGCTCGGGTCAGGTGCTCGCAGTCGTCGGCCCCGCCGACAAGTCAGGCGTCGTGCTGAATGCACTGCGCGGCGTGTACAACTTTTCGTCGTCACCCGTCGCAAATAGCGTGGGCGAGGGCGTGCATGTGGGCGGCACCATCACGTGGAATGGGCAGAAGCCGCAGGATGTGGACCCGCGCGTGCTCTCTTACCTCGACTTCGAGCACGCCGATCCCGTCCCGGAGGAGGTTACGTGCTGGGAGCTGCTCGCTTTCACCATCAAGGTGCGCGTGACGTTTCTGAGCGCAACGGAGCAGGTGGCGATGGTGGACCAGGTGCTCGATATGCTATCGCTCGCCGAGTTCGCGCAGACGCCCTATCTCCACCTGTCCCCGGCGCAGCAGCGCCTCGCCCGCATAGCGCGCGAGGTTGTGGGCTGTGCGGGTATCGTCTTCCTGCACGACCCCTGCAACGGGCTGAGCGCGATGGACGCGGTGGCGCTTGTCCAGACCCTCCAGCACCTGGCCCAGAAGCACGGCTACGCTGTAACAATATCGCTGCCGGACCTGTCGCCGGGGCTCGTCTCCGTCCTGTCGCAGGCCATTGTACTGGCCACAGACGGCCGTGTGGCGTATCAGGGCGCAATGCAGCGGGCTTCGGCGTGGTTTGGGGTGCAGGGCTTTGAGAAGCGCGCCGACTTCTCGCACAAGACTCCCCACGACCTTGTGCCGCTGTATGCCGAGTTTTCAACAGGCGACTTGCTGGTGCATGGCGTGCGCCTGATGCCGCACGCCCTCCTGGATTCACTGGTCATCGCCAACGCAGATTCGGATGCCGCAAGAGCCATGCGACGAGCGGCTGTAGAGGTGCGTGCGGGGAGGGTAGCGCTGCCGGCCCTCGTGGAGCGCGACGGGATGCCCACGACGGAGCCCGGCGACCTCCGGTGGATGGTTGCTATGTTCAGTTGGGAGTGGAGTATGGTGCGCAAGGACCCCTTGGCGCTGCACCGCTACTTGGCAGCGCCGCTCGTGGTGGGCCTCACCCTCGGCCTCCTGTACTCACGCTTGCCGGGGCCAGGGGATGCGCTTGGGGTGCAGGAGCGCCTCGGACTCTTCACAATCATCCTCCTCATCTTCATGTGGGACGGCATTCGGCGGCGCGGCGCCATGGAGGAGCGATTGATGTGGGAGGACGTGGTGGCAGGCAGAGTGTCCCTGGCTACCCATGTTGTCGTGGTCTTGTACGCAGAGGTGCTTCTCAAGGTGACGCTCCCAGCGCTCCTCCTCGCCCTCAGCATATACCTGACAGCGGCACTGGAGCTGGACGTGTGGAAGGCACTGGAGTTTGTGGTGATCTGTGTGCTGGGCGCCTGGTCCTTGGCTATTCTCCCCTTGGCCTACCAAGTCTTGTGCGTAGGCCTCAGAGAAGTGGGGGGCGTCTCAGGAAGTGCCAGTGGGGTGTCTGTCCTCCCGCGTTTCCTTTCCTGGGCAGCGGGGATCCTCTTGGGGGCGCTCTTGATGGTGGGCGGCTTTCCGCTCGCCCCCGCAGACTTGCCTGCTGTCCTCCAATGGCTCCGGTACCTGGATCCTGAACGCAACATGCTCAACCCTAACAACATGCTCAACCCTTACAAGCTCAACGCGCCTCTCGTGTTGCTGGCACACTGCGCTTGCCGTGCAGTGTTGCAGCCAGTGTTTGAGCCTGTGGCTGGCACACCTTGCATGCCGTGCCGTGTTGCAGCCTGAGGCTCTGCTCAGCTACTTGAGTCAATGGCTCCGTGTGTGGAGAGGTGTGGGGCTGGTGTGTGGAGAGGTGTGGAGACAGACGGGAGTTGAAGACTGACGGTTGCCTCGTCCACCCGAAGACTGACGGTGGTTTGGTCCACGCGTGCCGTGCCGTACGCCGTCTGCGCAGGCATCTGTCGCCTTTCGCGTACTCTATGGATGCCTTTGTGACATCGCAACTCAAGGCCGGCGCCACTGGACAGGTGAGTTTTGTTAGCGGCGTCACATACTCGGGTGATGGACTGAATGTTGCTGCAAGGCAGCTCTTCTGGCACTCCCCGACCAGGCTTCTCCTTGACTCCTTGACTCCTTGACTCCTGATTCATGCGCAGCCGCGTCCTTACTTGACGCATGCACACATGGACCTGCACCTGGCAGGGGTTTGCAGAGGTGAATCCCGGGTTGCACATGGTGAAGCTGACCCTCATGACCCTCGCCCTCATCCTCCTTGCCATCGCGGCCTCCGCCTCTGGTCCTCTTCCCTCCCCGTCGCCTGTGGCTCTGGCACTTGCTTTTACTTGCTTTACTTTATAGCAAGACTCTAGCGCCCTGCCGCCCGAACCTCCGCTCCCGCCCGAGCACGCTCACTCGAGCACCCGCTACGTGCGCACCCTAGTCCGTAGTGGGGTGGTGGGCGCTGTTGCTGCTTTCTCAAGATTGACTGCTGCCACACTAATACGAGTGGCATGTGGCGCGCTTGCCTGAGCGCTCGCCTGCTTTGCCTCTTGCCTGTGCTCTCACCTCCTCTGAGGGCCTAGCTAACCCTCCTGCACTGGCACGTGGGCAAGCAGAGTACCTGACGTCCATGGCCGGGCCCAAGGCCATGGAGGGTGTGCTCTCGAGACTGCATGCGGGCATCGCATTATGTCAAGAGTGCATGGGGAGAGGCTTTGCCCCTGCCAAAGGCGCCGGCCGGGGGGCTGGTTTCACTCCCGGCTTTGCACCCGGTGAAGGTGACGCGCTCCATGACACTTCGCCGTACCACGATCCGTATCAGGCGTCCGTGCCGGGGGAGTTTGATGATCGGGGTGTGGGGGGGCAGAGGGCCGTCACGTCGTACGTCTAACACCTCTGACCACGTGGAGCGGCTGACGGTGCAACGCGTGTCTCCATTAGACAAAGTCATAACTATCTTTCTACTGCTTTTCTCGCGTGCAATCTCCTCCCTCCAAGCCTACGCCACGCATCTCCTCCCTCGCACCCTACCCCTCAACGGTGTCTCCTCCTCCTCCTCAGAAGCCGAAAGCAGAAAAAACAAGCAGCACATGTGACTTGCATGCGGTAGAAGCAGCGGTAGAAGCAGCACATGTTAGGCGCCATTCTCAACGTTGAGAAATACCCAACATCTTTGAATCAACACACGAATCCCTTTTTTAAAACAAAGATGGAAAAACGGCTCCCACCTCTCACGAGATAATATGATATGAGCTTCGGGGCTACTGGGCAGCAGTGCCAAATATGTCAGAGACATAGGCACCAAAAAGTGTTGTCGCATGCCCAATAACTTCACAAGACCATCACGGGCCAAGGACTCGCGTTTCACTTTTCGGATTTGTGTTACTCTTCATTGTATTAGTGTCAATTTAAGCTGCCAATCATTACTCAGAAGCTTGAACCGATACTCACTTGAACCGATACTCACTCCTCTCTCTCTCAGGTTCAGATCGTGACACAAATAAACACTCCAGACACACTCTTTCTCACGGAATGTATCTGGAGCCTGAGCCTGAGTCCCAGCCGCGCGTCCCGCCTCAGCGAGAGCCTGCCAGCCAAAGTTTGAAATACCCAGCGCGCCGCGGCGCTCGACGCGGGCATCCATCCCTACCGCCCTCCCCATGTCTCTGTCCTATCCGCCCTCCATACCAGCCAAGCTCGTCAGCGAAAAATGGATTCGAGGCGCCACCCCAAGAAGGAAGGTGCTCTGGAGACCGCCGCTTTTAGCGTTTGGCCGCTGAGCTTGGACAGCACATGGTCTTGCGACGGCTGCCGGCGAGTCGACGGCGGGCTGGAGCCGAGGTTCTTGGCGAGCCGCGAATTCGCAAGGTGCTTGGCAAGCGGCGGCGTGTTCCACCACACGCTCTTTCGCTCCAACTCGTGCTCGTAGATGTTCGTCATCCTGTTGCTGAGCTCTTCGTCCCCGCCTGTCGCCGCCTCTGGCTCACTGGGCCACTCCCGGTCTCTATTTTTGTTTCTCTCCTTCGCGGTTTGCACCCACTCCTCAATCTCGGGCCCCTCCCGGCCGTCGTTTTTGTTGCGCCTGCTGGCCTCCACGACTGCTGTCTTCTCCTCCTGCAAATTCACCTTCCAGAGCTCCTCCTGCTCGTGCTCGTGCGCGTGGAACTGGCACGCGAGCGTCCGCAGGTGCGCGGCCGCGCGAGCCTTGGGCACCAGCTTGGAGCAAATTGGGCAGAGCCACTGTGCGCACAGACTCTGTTTCTGCGCCGGCCGCCCATCTCGTGCCCTGGGGTTCGCGCCGTGCTGGGACACGGGGGAGCCCGCGGGAGAGTGACCGTCCTGCCTGTAGTTGTTGAAGGGCATTTTGCAAGAGCGTCCAACTCTCCAGACCTAATTCCACAATTAGATACACCTCAGATACATAATTTACTACTGACCCGTTTTCACGGATTTAGGTTCAGACGGTATGCAAGTCTCTTTTGAAAAGAGCTATCTTTTCAAAAAAGCCCTGCATACCTATTTGGGGTTCTGAAAATAGAAGTACCTCTGCCGATTGCACATCACATCTTGCCAATGTTCGCAATCCTCCGCCATGCGCATCAGGCGGGTGCCTGGGCTGCTGCGGGCGCCCTGGCCTCCGCCGGACACATGCAGAGCCTCGCGGCCTCCCAGGACCTGGCGGCGGGCGACGAGTTTGCGGGCCACGCAATGGTTGCCGTCTCGCCCGAGCTGCTCGAGAAGGAGAAAGCAAAGGCGAAGCAGGGCTACTGCGAGACCGCGCTCTGGAACTGCAACGACCTCTGGGGCCCCTAAGCAGCGCGCAAGGGACCCGGGGGCGAGGGGGGGGATGGGGGGGCGCGGGGGCGGAGGTTCGGGTCTGGTTCTCGGTGAGATCAGGTGCGGCGCACTGCAACCGCAACCGCGACGCGAATCCACCATGCATACGCACGGCCAAGCCGTGGCCGTGCGCCTTATTCGAAAAGGAGCCTTTTCATGGCTGATCCGAGTAAGGTTGCTTGTGCCGGCTCCGCCGGCGTGGACGCACCCGACGCGAACCGTTCTCTACCGCTCTGTGGTGCCGCCCGTTCCCCGTCGTCCCGGGGAGGAGGCAGGGGCGACGTCCAAGGAGCAGGGGCCCACCTTTCACGACGTCCAAGGAGGGATTGGCTAATCCCAGGAGGGATGCTTAGTGCCGCCTCCGCCGGCGTGACAGCTCACACACACGACCAAGGCGCACGACAGCGCAAACAATGACGCACCACGACGCACACCCTATTTTTTTTGGGACGCAAGCCCCATCGATTCTTTTCAACGACTAAAGTTAATATGCTAGGTCCTAATAAACTTTCAATAGCAGTTCAATCAACTCGTGTGTGTGTTGAGTGTTTAATTGGAAAACAAAAGAAACCAATTCTGTGTGTGTTGATTGTTTATTTTTAGGTCACCGAGCCGAGTTCCATACCGTACAGAACTCATCCCGCGTGCGCCAAAAGGGCGGCGTACCCGGACCCCCCACCCGTAATCCCGCTCCCAGAATTCATCGCCGCCCAAGCGGTCTACTGCGCTACAAGAGCACTGAGTATTGTTCCTGGGTCAGCTCCGGCCCGAAATGTTTCCAGGTATTGGGGCTCTCCCCGAGCCTGCTACCGAATCCCATGTTGTGAAGAGGGGGACCCCAGTAGCCCCTTGTCGGCTAAAGGCCCAGAGAAAAAGAGCCACCCGCGTGGGAAGCCCCCGCAGTCCAGGTTTCCCAAATATCATGAGCTGTTT
>Ga0315905_10003068_pt1 | contig 17350 bp, 15 predicted proteins | sample LakEriMetagenome_5_FD_203522 | JGI IMG/M metagenome (GOLD analysis project Ga0315905, IMG submission 203522) | Freshwater fungal communities from buoy surface, Lake Erie, Ohio, United States - Buoy 4 MA121 | ecosystem: Environmental > Aquatic > Freshwater > Lake | place: USA: Lake Erie, Ohio... | reverse complement strand
GGGAGGTTCCCCGCGGCGAGGCCGGCAAGGGCGAGGCAGGAGGCTCGGAGAAGGCGGAGGCGCATGCGGAGAGAGGCGATGGCCGCGCGAGGCGGCAACGCGGCCGAAGGTGGCAGCAAAGCGGAGTGGATGTAAACGGTCTTGTCAGGGGGGAACCACTCCCGCCACCGGGTACGACCCCCTATTTTCGCGCAACCCCGCCGTGGACATCGCGTCTTCCGGTTGTTTCAACACCCCCGATGCGCCCCGGATTCCTCGCTTTCTGCCTTCTCGTGGTCGTGACCTCCCTGCGCGGCCAGGCACCCCTGCCCCCCGTTATTTCCGGCCAGCCCGAGGGCGCCAGCGTCTATCCAGACGACGTCGTCATCCTGCGGGTCACGGCCGAAGGGGCGAACCTCTCCTTCCAATGGAGGCGCGAAGGGGCCGACCTGCCCGGCGAGAACGGCCCGTTGTTGATGTTCGCGGCCTCGCTCGCGATCCCGCGGGCCCGGTACGAGGTGGTCGTGACTAATCCGGGCGGGAGCGTCACCAGCTTGCCGGCGTGGGTCTTCGTGTCCCAGCGCCCGCAGACCATCACCCTCGATCTACCCGCGCTGGTGGTCGCCGCCGGCAGCGGCGTGCGCCTCACCGCCACGGCCTCGTCGGGACTGCCGGTTTCGGTCACGCTGGTGTCGGGCGCCGCGTCCCTCGCGGGCAACGTCCTCACGAGCCAGGGCGGGGACGTCATGGTGCGGGCGACGCAGGCGGGCAACGCCACCTACGCCCCCGCGGATCCCGTGCAGCGCACCATCCGGTTTTTGGTCGGCAGCCTCGCCCCGTACCTCACCGTGCGCCTGAGCGACCAGTCGCCGCTGGCGGACACCACCCTTATCCTGCGTGCCTCGGCCGTCGGCACGCCCCTGCCCGCCTTCCAATGGAGCCGCGACGGGGTCGCGATCCCCGGCGCCACGCGCACCGAGCTCTCCTTGGCCGCCCTCACCCTCGCCGACACCGGCCGCTACGCGGTGACGGTGACCAACCTCGCCGGCAGCGACACCAGTACGGCGCAGGTCACGGTCCGGGCGGCCCCGGTGTTCACGCGCTCACCCGCAGCGCAGACCGTGCCGGCCGGGGATGAGGCCTCGCTCTCCGTGGAAGTGGCCGGCTATCCCGTCCCGGCGCTGCAGTGGCGGCGCAACGGCACGGCGCTGCCTGGGCAGACCGGCGCCACCCTTCGCCTGACCCCCGCCACCGCCGCCGCGGCCGGCGCCTACGACGTGATCGCCACCAACGCCCTCGGCACCGCCACCAGCGCGCCCGCGACCCTGACGGTGACCGTGCGTGACTTCACGGGTACCTATGCGGGCCGACTGTCCGGGGGCACGGAAGGATTCCTGCTCGTGCGCACCGACGGAAGCGCCGCGCTACTCGCGCCCCTCTCCTCAGGGAGCGCCGCGGTGGCGCTGCTCAACGCCACCGTGGACCTCCGCGGCAACGTGCGCGGCGCCGGCGCGACCAGCGAGGGGACCCCGCGCCCCTTCGTCGCCACCGGGACGCTCGACGAGGTCGCGGGCACGGCCCAGCTCACGTTCGCCGGCCTCAACGAGACCTTCACCGCGACGCGGATCCGCGCCGCCACCCCCGCGGCCCCGGCGGGACTGTACCGGCTGGCCCTTGTCGGCAGCGCCGGCGGCCGCGGCCACGCGCTCGTCGCCCCCGACGGCCAGGTCCTCGTGGTCACTTCCGGCGGCGCGGCCGCGGATGCCGCGATCGGACGACTGGAGGCGCCCGGCCGCCTGCGGGCGAACTCCGCCGGCGGGGCCGCGCTGGACCTCTCGTTCGCGGCGGGAGCGCTCCGGGGCACGGTCCGCACCGCCGCGGGCGCCACGGGGACTCTGGCCGGGGCGGTCGAGGCCCTCCTCGGCCAGGAGCAGTTGGTGAACCTGTCCGTCCGCGGGGTCACCCTGCCGGGCGCGCCGCTGATCGTCGGGTTCGCCACGGGAGGCTCCGCGGCGAAATCGGTGCTGCTCCGCGCCGTCGGACCGGGCATCGGCCGGCCGCCCTTCAACGTCGCGGGCGCGCTGCCGGACCCGAACGTGCAGCTCTTCCGGGTGAACACCGCCCTCGCGCAGAACAATGATTGGGGCCAGCCGCCCGCCGAGGCTGCCGCCCTCGCCGCGGCCGCGACGGCCACCGGCGCCTTCGCCCTGCCGCAGGGCAGCGCCGACGCGGCCCTCCTCGCCTCCCTGCCGGCGGGCGTCTACACCGCGCAGGTGGGCGGTGGCCAGGGCATCGTGCTGGCCGAGCTTTACGGTGTGCCCGCCGCGGGCGAGGCCCCGGGGAGCCGCCGGTTCACCAACGCCTCCACGCGCACCACCGTCGCCCCCGAGGCCGCGCTCATCGCCGGCTTCGTCATCAGCGGTACCGCCCCCCAGCGCGTGCTCATCCGCGCGGTCGGCCCAACCCTGGGCAACGCCCCGTTCAACGTCCCCGGGGTCCTCGCCAATCCCCAGCTCAACCTCTTCCGCGGCGCCACGCTCGTCCGGACCAACGACGACTGGTTCCGCGACCCGGAGGCTAACCTGATCCGCGAAGCGGCCGCCGCCGTGCGCGCCTTCGCGCTCGGCCCGCAGAGCCTCGACGCCGCCCTGCTGGTTTACCTCGAGCCCGGCGCCTACACGGCGGTGGTCAGCGGCCCCCCCAACGCGGGGCCGAACGCCCAGACCGGCAACGCGCTGGTCGAGATTTACGAAGTCGCGCCCTGACGCGGCTGCGAGGCCGGCGACGGGACGCGTTCCGCCGCCGGCCGCCTGAAACGGGGCCGCCAAGGCGTGCGGCCAGCTTGGCAACCCGCGCGCAGCGGCCCGCACCGCGTTCGGGCATAAAGGGGGCCGGCGCCAGCTGCGCCCCGCCCCCGGGCGGTTCTCCGGCCTCCCGCAGGCTATGAAAATCCGTCCTTTCCCCTCCCGGAGCGCCCTCGTGTTCGGCGGCACCGCCGCGTGGGGCCTCCTGCTCGTATCCTGCGTGCTCGTAAACCGCACGGTCCTGATGCCGCCCTCCATCCCCGGCGCGACTTTCGTCGGGTCCAAAGACTGCACTCAGTGCCACGAAGACATCACCCGCGCCTTCGATTCCGCCACCCACGCGAAGCTGATGACGCCCGGGGACAGCCGCAAGGAGATGGGCTGCGAGGCCTGCCACGGGCCCGGGAGCGTCCACTCCAAGGCGGGGAGCGGCATCGACAACATCCTCAACCCCGCCCGGAACCCCGATACCTGTTACCAGTGCCACACGGACAAGCGCGGCGAGTTCGCGCTGCCCCACACGCACCCCGCGGGCCTCGTGACCTGCACGGATTGCCACGACCCGCACCGCGGGGACGCAATCCTCGGCGGCGGCACGCGGATGGCCGCGGCGAACGAAACCTGCCTGAAATGCCACGAGGCACAGCGAGGCCCCTACGTCTTCGAGCACGAGGCCCTCCGCGACAACTGCACCGCCTGCCACAACCCACACGGGTCCGTGAACGCCAAGCTGCTCAAGGCGCGCAACGCCACCCTCTGCCTGCAGTGCCACTTCCAGCAGCAGACCGCGACCGGCCTCTTCATCGGCGGCCGCGACCACTCCTCGTACCTCGTGCAGCGCGGGACCTGCTGGAGCGCCGGCTGCCACGAGGCGGTCCACGGCTCCCACGTGAGTTCCTCCCTGCGGTTCTGAACCCTCGCCCGTCCCGCCATGAATTGCCTCCGTCTCCTCCTCCTCCGGACGGCCCTCTTGGCGCCCGCCCTGCTCCCCGCGCAAACCGCAACCGTTTCCGGCACCCTCTCCGCCGGCGCCGGCGGCGCCCTGCTGAAGGGCGACCGGCCCGCCTTTCAGGAACTCGTCCAGCAGCGCAAGACGGGCGCCGGCGGCATCGAGGAGCTCCGCGTCACCCGCGAGGCGCCGGACTCGCTCTTCCGCTTCGCCGCCACCCTCGTGCCCGGCGATGACCGCTACCGCCTCGCGCTGCGGCAGGAGCGCACCGGGCGCTTCTACGTGGATGCGGGCGTGGAGCAGTTCCGGGTCTGGTACGACGGTTCCGGCGGCGTCTTTTTACCCCTCGGCACCTCCTTCGTCGTGTTCAACGAGGAGCTCTCCCTCACCCGCCGGAAGGTCTGGGCCGAGGTTGGCGCGTGGACGCCGGACCAGACCCTCTTCGCCTTCCGCTGGGAACGCCGGATGCGCGACGGCACCAAGAGCTCCACCCACTGGGGCGACTCCAACCTCGTCGGGACCTTCGGGACCCGGTCCATCGTCCCCTCGTTCTACGAGCTCGACGAGGCCACGGACGACTACTCGCTCACCGTCCGCCAAGACGCCCGAGACGACGTCCGCTGGGGCGCCCGGCTGCGCTACACGGAGACCTCGCTCCACAACCGGCGCCACGAGCGCCGCCGGCCCTTCGAGCCCGCTGACCGCAGCGTCACGCAGAAGGACGAATCGAGCAACGACCTCTTCACCGCCACCGCCTCCTACGAGCGGCGCCTGAGCGAGCAGCTCACGGTCACCGCCGGGGCGCTGCGGACAACCTTCGACGGCATCCTCGCCGGATCCCGGATCTACGGCCAGACGCTCGATCCGGTGTATGACCCCGCCTACCTGCGGCGGCAGCAGCGGGACGAGGGTTATACGGGGCTCCACGGCACCGCCGACCTCCGGCAGACGGTGTTGACCGCCAACGCGGTCTACCTGCCCGCACCCCACTGGTCCGTGCGCACCAGTCTGCGCTTCGAGAACACCCACCAGGCGACCCTCGCCGAGTTCGTCGAAACCAACATCGGAGCGGGTCCCGCGTTCGCCGCGATCCTCGAGGACGTCGAGGGCGAGCACCGAAAGACTTGGGACGAGTTCGGGGGCGCGGTGGAGGTACGCCATACCGGCCGGCCCGGATGGATCCACAGCGCCAAGGCCGAATGGATCCGCGGCGAGGGCAACCACGAGGAGCAGCGCCTGCTGCACCACACTGGGCAGCTGACGATCGACCGCGAGATGGAGTACGCGCGCTCCAGCCAGCGCTGCGCGTTCACCTCGACCTGGTTCCCCCGCCCCGGCGTCACCCTTGCGATCCAAGGCTACTACAAGTCCAACGTGAACGACTACGACGCCCGGCGCGACAACACCGTCTCGCCCTCGGACCGTTACCCCGCGTTTATCACCGCCCAGGACTTCGAGACCTACGACCTCAACGTGCGCCTCACTTGGCGCCCGCGGCCGGGACTCAACCTCGTGACCCGCTACGACCACCAGCAATCGCGGATCCGCTCGCAGGACGCCGGCCTCGAGCCGGTCAACAGCGCCCGCGGTCGCGCGCACGTGCTCTCCCAGAGCGCCACTTGGAGCCCCGCCGGCCGCCTCTACGTGACGGGCAATCTGAACCTCACCTACGACACCCTGCGCACGCCGACGCTCCAGTTCGCCCAATATCAGGACAACAACTACGTGAACGCGTCCCTCGCCTGCGGCTATGCGGCCGGCAAGGTGGATGATCTGTACCTCGACTGGTCGTGGTTCCGGGCGGACAACTTCATCGATCGCTCGGCAACCCTGATCCCGTTCGGCGTGGGCCAGAAGACGAACCAAGCCTACCTGACTTGGATGCGAAAGCAGACCGCGCATCTAATCTACACTTTCAAGTATGGGTACGTGGGCAACCGGGACGAGACCTGGGCGGGGCTCAACGACTTCGACGCTCAGGTCCTCTATGCCCGGGTGCAGTATCGGTTCTGAATTTCTTGGTTACCCCCAAAGCCGGCCGGGGCGCAGGTGGGTGCGTCGCGGCCGGCACCGTTTTCCCGGCGTCCCAGCACGCCCCTTGACTCCCCTCCGGCGCGCCCCAGCCTCCGCGCGATGCCCGCCGCCCTGACCGCCCCCCAGCGCCGGCGCTTGGTCGCCGCCGCCCGCCGGGCCGCCACCGCCGCGTACGCCCCTTACTCCCGGTTCCCCGTGGGCGCCGCCGTGCTGATGGCGGACGGCCGTGTCTTCACTGGCTGCAACGTGGAGAACGCCTCCTTCGGCCTCACCAACTGCGCGGAACGCACGGCGATCTTCAGCGCGGTAGCCGCCGGCAGCCGCCGTTTGCGGGCGGTGGCGGTCTTCACCCCGACGCCTACCCCCACCCTACCCTGCGGTGCCTGCCGTCAGGTGCTGCACGAGTTCGGCCCGGGGGCGCCGGTGCTCAGCGTTTGCGCCGGCGAGGGCCGCGTCGAGACCACGCTCGCCGCCCTGCTGCCGCACGCCTTCGGTCCGGCGGACCTTTAACCGTTGCCCGCCAGAAAGTCGCGCACGTGCGCCACCACGGCGTCGCGCGGCACCTCCACCTCGCTGCGCTGGCCGAGGTCGCGGACCTTGACCACGCCGCGAGCTAGCTCGTCGCCACCGAGGATCAGCGCCAGCCGGGCGCCGGACTCCGCGGCGGCCTTGAACTGCTTGCCGAACGCGAGATCGCGCAACGGGTACTCGACCCGAAAACCCGCCGCCCGCAGCGCGTGGATTTCCCGAAACGCGGCTAAGCGTTCCGCCGCGCCCCCAATCACGCAGTACACATCCGGGGCGCTCACTAGGGGCGGCAGCAGGCCCCGTTGCTCCAGGAGCAGCGAGAACGTCATATCTCCGATCGCGAACCCGACCGCCGGCAGGTCCGGGCCGCCGAGCTTCTTCACCAAGTCATCGTAACGCCCGCCTCCCGCCAAGGCGCGCAGGTCGCCGCGACGATCGAAGGCCTCGAACACGAATCCCGTGTAGTACGCCAAGCCCCGCACCACGCCGAGGTCGACCGTCACGAAGCTCCCCAGGCCCATCGCATCGAGCGCCGAGAGCACTTGCCGCCATTCGGCCAGCCGGGCCGCCAGCTTGTCGCCCCCGAGCGGCGCGAGCATCGCCTCCAGCGCGGGCAGAGACTTCACCCCGAGGAACGCGAGGATGCGGGCCTTGAGGTCCTCCGGCAACGGGCCAAACGCCTCGGTGTAGGCCGCGAAGGCGGCGTCGCCGTGCTTCTCGTATCGGTCGACCACCGTCAGGACCGTCCGCGCGCGGGGCTCATCCAAGCCCAAGGCCTCAAGGTAATAGAACCACAGGTTGCGGTCGCTCAGCCGGATGTAGAAATCGTCGGCCGTGAGCCCGAAGGCCGCGAGGCACTGCACCAGCAGCGCGATCAGCTCAATTTCCGCCTCGGGTCCGGCCTCGCCGAAAATGTCCGCGTTGAACTGGTGGAAGCAGCGTCCCCGCCCCTTCTGCATCCGTTCGTAGCGGAAGAATTCGCCGATGCTGAACCACTTGATCGGTCGCCGCAGGGTATTCGCCCGCGCGCCCACCAGCCGGCACACCGTCGGGGTCATCTCCGGCCGCAGCGCGACCTCGCGACCACCCTTGTCCGTAAAACTGAAGAGTTGTGCCTCGATCTCGGACCCCGACTTGGCGCGGTAGAGGTCGAGCGGCTCGAGCACCGGCGCATCGTACTCCGCAAACCCGAAGACCCCGGCCGTCTGCCGCCAGCGGCGGAAAAGGTGGCTGCGGAGGGCAAGGTCCTCCGGGTAGAATTCCCGGAAGCCGGGCAGGGTCTGGAACGAGGCCATCAGGCCTCACCTCAAGGCGCGCGCCGCGGCAGGGCGAACCAAAAAACCGCGCCGGACGCCGGCCAGATCAACCCTCGTCCTTCTCGTCGGCCGGGTTAAAGGGCTGGATCTTCGCGAGATCGATCTTCTTGAGCTGCTGCTTCAGCACCTTACCGGACTTAAACTTCACCACCGCCCGCTGCGGGATGATGACCTCCGCCTCCGGCTTGTTCGGATTGCGCCCGACGCGCTGCTTGCGCACTTGCACCTCCAGAACGCCAAAGTTGCGCAATTCCACATTCCGCCCATCCGCCAGCGCGGCCTGAATGATGTCCAGCGTCTGCTGCACCGTGTCCACGATCTGCTTCTGCGCGAAGCCAGTCTGCTTGTAGATCTCCAGCACGATCTCACGTTTGGTCAGGTTCGCCATGGGGGTGTATCTTTGTTGTTCGGAACGTTTCGACTCCGCCTAAAGTATTTGCCGGTCAGGAATTACGTCAACTCTTATGACCGGCTTGCCTTCCGGGCGGTTTTCGATGCCTGTCGCGACGTGTCTTCGCCGGACCCCCAGGCCGTCCAATCGATGTTCGGGCGCATCGCCCGTGGCTACGACGTGGCCAACGTGATCCTGTCCGGCGGGCTCGACCGTTGGTGGCGCCGCCGGCTTGTCGCCGATGTCCGCCGCCACGCCCCTGGCTCCGTGCTGGACGTCGCGACGGGCAGCGGCGACGTCGCCTTCGCCCTTGCCCGCGCCCTCGGCCCCTCCGTCCCCGTGCTGGGGCTCGACTTTTGCCCCCCGATGCTGGCGCAGGCCGAGGCGAAACAACGGGCCGCGCCGGCCGGCCGTTACGATCACGTCAGGTTCGCCCCCGGCGACGGCCTGAATTTGCCCCTGGCCAGCGCCACCCAGGACGCGGCCACCATCTCCTTCGGGCTCCGCAACCTGGCAGACCGGGCCCGCGGCCTCAGCGAACTGCGGCGGGTCCTCCGCCCCGGCGGCCGCCTGTACATCCTCGAGTTTTCTCAGCCCTACCGCTGGTTTCGCCCCCTTTACTACCTCTATCTGAGGAACTTGCTACCGCACGTGGCGGGCTGGGTGACCGGGGACCGCGCCGCCTACGATTACCTGAACGCGTCCATCGGCGCCTTTCCCGATCACGAGGCGCTCGGGCGGGAAATCCGCGCCGCCGGCTTCCAGTGCGTCTCCGCCCGCCGCCTGACGCTGGGCATCGTGGCCCTGCACGAGGCCCGGACCTGACCCCCTGCCGGGATGAAATACCTGCCCGCAAAAGCTCCGCTGACCGGAGAAACCCTCGAGTCGCTCACCGCCCGGCTGCGGGAGCGCAGCGAACCCGCGTTCCGGGCGCGGCAGATCCTCGATTGGTTGTACAAGAAGCGCGTCCGCTCCTGGGAGGAGATGACCAACCTACCCAAGCCGCTCCGGGCTTGGTTGGCGGAAACCTTCGAACTCTTGCCGGCCCGGCTCGTCCTGAACCGCCAATCCGAGGACGTCACCGACAAGCTGCTACTGGAGATGGGGGATCAATCCCTGATTGAAACCGTCATCATTCGCGCCCCGCAGGAGGGCGTCGGGCTCGAGCACTCGCGGAAAACCATCTGCATCTCGACCCAGGTCGGCTGCGCGATGGCGTGCGCGTTTTGCGCCAGCGGCCTCGCCGGGCTCAAACGCGACCTGCTTGCCGGAGAAATCGTCGCGCAACTCCTTCAGGTCTGCCACCGCGAGGACGCCCGCACCCCCCGCGCCCGCGCAGAACTCGCCTCGTTCGACAACATCGTGGTGATGGGGATGGGCGAACCACTCGCCAATTACGACGCCACCCTCCAGGCGCTCCGAATCGTGAACGCCGAATGGGGCCTCGGCTTCGGCGCACGGCGCATCACCCTCTCCACCAGCGGCCTAGTCCCCAAGATCCTGCGCTTGGCGGAAGAGGACCTCGGCTTCCGCCTCGCGATTTCGCTCCACGGCGCCACGGACGAGGTCCGCGAACGGATTATGCCGGTGAACAAGGCCTACCCGCTCGCGGAGCTAATCCCGGCCATCCGCACCTTCAGCGCCCGTCACGGCCGGATGGTCACCCTCGAGTTCATTTTGATCGAGGATGTGAACGACAGTCTGGAGCAGGCGGGCAAGCTGCGGGACATCGCCCTCGACCTCCACGCGCACGTCAACCTGATCCCCTACAACACCGTGGCCGGCCTGGACTGGCGCCGGCCCAGCCTGACCCGGCAGGAAAGGTTCGCGGACGTCCTCCGCGCGACCCGGGTCTCGGTCACCCTGCGGCGAGAGAAAGGTCACGACATCGACGCGGCCTGCGGGCAATTGCGGCTCCGGACGGAGCGGGAAGGCCTCCCGGCGACCCCGGCATCCAGTCCGCCTTAACCCGAATTCCCGGTTTCGGGACTTGCCCTTTTTTCTTGCACGGACCGATCTCCTGAATTTCTGGCGTCTTCTCCCAGCCGGCGCCCGTCCTCCCCGGACGGCCCGGCCGGCAAACCTTCTCCTCCACCCCACACCTGTATGATTGAAGTCAAAGGCTTGGTTAAAACGTACGGATCGAAGCGCGCCGTCGACGGCGTCTCGTTTTCGGTCAAGCGGGGCGACATCCTCGGCTTCCTCGGCCCCAACGGGGCGGGCAAGTCGACCACGATGAAGATGATCACCGGTTTTCTCCGGCCCGACGCGGGTTCGGCGACCGTGGATGGGATCGACGTGACGCGGGACCCGGTGGCGGTGAAGGGCAAGCTGGGCTACCTGCCAGAAAGCGCCCCGGCCTATCCGGAAATGACGGTGGAGGAGTTCCTCGGGTTCATCGCCGAGATCCGCGGTTACCGGGAGCCAGCCGCGCGGGCGGCGCAGGTCGACCGGGCGGTGCAGCTGACGCACCTGACCCCGGTGCGGAAGCAGACGATCGAGACCCTCTCCAAGGGCTTCAAGCAGCGCGTCGGTTTCGCGCAGGCCCTGCTGCACGATCCGGCCGCGCTGGTACTCGATGAGCCGACCGACGGCCTAGATCCGAACCAGAAGAACGAGGTCCGCGCCCTGATCAAGGGGATGGCGGAGGCCAAGGCCGTGATCCTTTCCACGCACATCCTCGAGGAGGTGGAGGCGATTTGTAACCGCGTGATCATCATCTCGCAGGGCAAGGTGGTCGCCGACGAGACCCCGGCGCAGATGCGGGCCCGCAAGCCCGGCGCGCGCCTCGACGAGATCTTCCGCGAACTCACCCGCGGCGACCTCTGAACTCCCTCCAACCCTTTCGCCCCCCGCCATGCGTCACATCGTCCCGATCTTCAAACGTGAGTTCCTGGGCTACTTCCGGTCGCCCGTCGCCTACGTGTTCCTGATCGCCTTCCTCTTCATCTCGGTCTCCCTCGCCTTCTCTCGCTACGGCGGCTTCTTCCGCGCGGGCGTGGCCGGGATGGACAGCTACTTCACCTTTTTTCCCTGGTTGTTCCTCTTCCTCGTGCCCGCGGTAGGGATGCGGCTCTGGTCGGAGGAGAAGCGCTCCGGCACCGTCGAACTGCTCTTCACTCTCCCGATTACCACGCTGGAGGCCGTGCTGGGCAAGTTCCTCGCCGGCTGGGCGTTCCTGACCATCGCGGTCCTGGCCAGCTTCCCGATGGCCCTCACGGTGGGCTACCTCGGGGATCCCGACTGGGGCGTGATCTTCACCACTTACCTCGGCGCGGTGCTGATGGCCGGCGGTTATCTTGGGGTCTGCGCCCTCGCCTCTGCCCTGACCAAGAATCAGGTGATCAGCTTTGTCATCAGCCTCGCTGCCTGCGCCGCGCTGCTGTTCCTCGGCTTCAGCAGCTTCACCGACACCCTCGAGGGCCTGTTGCCGATGGCACTCGCGGACGCCCTGTCGAACTTCAGCTTCATCACCCACTTCGACGCCTTCACCAAGGGGATCATCGATCCGAAGGACGTCATCTTCTTCCTCTCCCTGATGGGCTTCACGCTCTTCCTCAACGTGGTCGTCCTCGAACGCTAAACCACCCTCCCCGCCGCCCATGAAACCTGGAAGCAAAACCCTCGCCATCGGCCTGCTGCTCGTCGGGCTGGTCCTGATCAATTTCCTCGCCTCCTCGGTGCCCGTGCGCCTCGACGCGACGGAGGAGTCGATCTACTCCCTCTCGGACGGCACCCGGCGCATGCTGGGCCGCATCGAGGAACAGGTCACGGTCGACCTCTACTTCACGAAAGACGCCGCAGGCCTGCCGATCGCCTACAAGAACTACGCCGCACGCGTCCAGGAGACCCTCCGCCAGTACGTCCGCGCCTCCCGGGGTAAAGTCACGCTCAACGTGATTAATCCGCGGCCCGACACGCCCGAGGAGGAAAAGGCCACCGCCGCGGGCCTCACCCCACAGGTCGCCCAGCAGGGCGGGGAGCAGTTCTTCTTCGGCCTCGTGGTGACGCAGGTCGATCAGCAGAAGAATCTCCCCGCTTTCACCCCCCAGAGAGAGCCGTTCTTGGAGTATGACCTGTCCAAGCTGATCTATTCCGTGCAGCAACTGGACAAACGGAAGCTCGGGCTAATCACGAGCCTGCCGCTGCAGGGCACCAGCCCCCAGGAGATGCAGATGATGATGATGATGCGCCGGCAGCCGCAGCCCGCGCAGACGGTCATCACGGAGCTAGAGCAATCCTTCCAAGTCGTGACGGTGGAGGGCTCGGCGACGGAGCTGCCCGCCGGCCTCGACGTGCTGCTCATCGCCCACCCCCAAGGGGTCTCGCCGCGTCTGCAGTACGCGATCGACCAGTTCCTCCTCGGCGGGAAGCCGGTGATCGTGGCCGTCGATCCTTCGTCCCAGCACTTCAAGCGGCAGAGCAACCCGCAGCAGATGATGATGGGCGGCGGCGTCCAGAACGTCTCGAGCGACCTCTCCGTCCTCCTCGGCGCGTACGAGGTGGCTTATGACTCCCAGAAGGTGATCGGCGACCTTGAGAACGCGACCCAAGTCCAGACCGGCGGCGGCGGCGTCACCCGCTTCCCGGTGTGGATCAGCCTCGCCGGCCGCACGCCCTTCAACTCGAAGTCCCAAGCCACGGCGCAGCTCAATTCCGTGATGTTCATCGAGTCGGGCAGCCTCGCCCACAAGGCCGGCGGCTCGCTCACCTTCACCCCGCTGATCGAGACCTCCGCGCAGACCGGCGATATGCCGAGTATGATGCTGCAGTTCGCGCAGCCGGACGACGTCGCCAAGCAGCTGACCCCCAGCGGCCGCAAGACCGTCGCCGCGCTGGTCACGGGCAAGTTCAAGAGCGCCTTCCCCGACGGCGCGCCCAAGGACGACAAGCCGGCGGACGCCCCGGGCGCCCCGGCCCCGGCCACGCCCCCACCCGCCGGCGAGGGGCTCAAGGAGTCCAAGACTAGCTCCACCCTATTCGTCATCGCGGACACGGACTGGCTCTTCGACGACTACAGCGTCCGCAAATTCAACTTCTTCGGGCAGACGGCCGCCCAACCCCTCAACGACAACCTCGCCCTTGCGGCTAACACCGTGGAGCTGCTGGGCGGTTCCCCGGACCTCATCTCCATCCGCGGCAAGGGCTCCTCGATCCGCCCCTTCACCGTGGTGCGGAAGATGGAGGCCGCCGCGCAGCAGCAGTACCAGTCGAAGCTCACCGAGCTCGACGGCCGGTTGCAGCAGGTGCAGACGAAGCTCACCGAACTCCAAGGCAAGAAAGGCGAGGGTAATCGCCTCGTCGCCACGCCCGATATGGCCAAGGCCATCGAGGACTTTCAGAAGCAACAGGCCAAGATCCGCGGCGAACGCCGGGAGATCCGGCGGGCTTTGCGCGAGGACATCGATCGCCTCGAGAACCGCCTCCTCGTGCTGAACCTGCTCGCGACGCCCCTCCTTATCGGCGGGTTCGGGGTCTGGTTCTACCGCAACCGCAAGAAGTAAGCCGCCGCCCAACCGCACCCACCGCGATGAAACTCAAGTCCCTCGTCGTTGCCGTCCTCGTCCTCGCCGCGCTCTCCGGCGGCGCCTACCTCCTGAACCGTCCCGCCCCGCCGCCCGCGGCGGACACCCGTCTCCAGCAGGCCCTCGTTGCCGCGAACCTGATCGAGCAGGCGGCTCGCGTGCGCCTCTCTGATGCCGGCAAGACCGTCGAGCTGGCCCGGCAGCCGGACGGCACTTGGAAGGTGCCGAGTTACCACGATATGGCCGCCGACTTCAGCAAGCTCTCCGGCTTCGTCGGCAACCTCACTGAGGCCAAGTTGCAGCGCCTTGTGACCTCGAACCCCGAGCGGATCGCCCGCCTCGAGTTCAAGGACACGAAGATCGAGCTGCTCGGCACAGACGGCAAAGCCACCTTCTCCGTCACCTTGGGGAAGAATCCCGAGACCGGCGGTGGCCGCTTCGTCCGCTTCGGCGACGAAAACAAGGCCTACCTCGCCAGCCTGAACGCCTGGATCGACGGCGAAGCGCGCAACTGGGCCAACCCGGAGCTGATCAGCCTTAAGCTGGACGACCTCGCGCGCGTCGAGATCCCGTTCGCCGAGGGCGGCCCCCTCGTCATCTCGCGGGCCAAGAAGGAGGACCCCTGGACCGCTGACCGCACCCCGGAGGGCCAGCGCGTGAAGGCCGACAAGATCGGCTCGCTCCTCAGCACGCTCGCCACCGTGCGCTTCACCGAGTCGACGGCGACCGATGACGCCAACGCCACGGCGGCTAAGGCCAACCAGCGCACCTTCAAGGTCGCGACGTTCGACAACAAGACCGTGACCCTCGCCCTCGGCCGGAAGCCCGAGGAGAAGAAGCTCAAGGCCCCCACCCCGGGTGCGGACGGCAAGAGCGGCCCCGCCGCCCTCGGCAGCGTGGCGGATCTGGCAAAGAAGGACGACGCCAAGGCCGGGGAGCCCAAGAAGGACGACAAGCCGCTGGCACCGGAATTCGAGACGATCCCCGCCGGACCGGTGTTCGCCCACATCACGCACAGCGAAGGCAGCCAGCCGATCAACGCCCTGATGCAGAAGCGCGCGTTTCAGATCGCGGAGTATTCGCTCACCAGCCTGCCCCAGAAGCCGGAGGAACTGTTTGAGCCGATCCCGCCGCCGCCATCCGCCCCGGCGCCCGCCCCGCCGGCCGAGGCCCCGAAAAAACCGTGAATCCCGCGGCCCGGCCATTCGCCGGGCCGCTTCGTTTGCGCCTCTCCCCAGCGGCCGCCCGCGGCCATCGCCAAGGCGGACTGAATCTGGAGCGGGCCCCCGGGGCGGTAAAACTACCCGCGAGCCCGGCCTTTACACGCATCAACGATTCCGTATGCGTTGATGCATCAGCTTTATGAACCCCGACCGACCGATTGCCGAACTCTTTGCCCGCGGCCGTCCGTTACGTTCCTTAGAGTTCTTTCCGCCGAAGGATGACGCCGGCGTCGCGGCGTTGCGTGGCGCGGCGGAAGCGCTGCGCCGGATGGCACCCGACTTCGTTTCGGTCACCTACGGCGCGGGGGGCACCACCCGGGATCGGACGGCGCAGGTGAGCGCCCTGCTGCGGGGCGAATTCAGCTTTACGGTGATGCCGCACCTGACCTGCGTCGGACACACGCGAGGCGAACTGGAGGTGCTCGCCGATCAAATCCACGCGCAAGGGTTCCGCAATATTATGACTCTGCGGGGCGATGCGCCCAAGGGTGCCACGACCTTTCCCGTACTGCCCGACGGCTTCCGGCACGCCACGGAGCTCGTCGCCCTGCTCAAACGCCGCCACCCGGATTTCTGTCTTGGGGTGGCTGGCTACCCCGAGAAGCACCCGGAGGCGCCCTCGCTCGAGGCCGACCTCACGCACCTCAAGCGCAAGGTGGACGCCGGCGCCGACTTCATCACCACCCAGCTTTTCTTCGACAACGCGGTTTACTACCGCTTCGTGGAGCGCTGCCGCGCCGAGGGCATCACCGTCCCCATCGTGCCGGGAATTATGCCGGTGCTTTCCCTGAAGCAGATCCAACGCTTCACACAGCTCTGTGGCTCCACTCTGCCGGCGCAACTGGCAGCGCGGCTCGAGGTCGCGGCGGACAATGCCGACGTGGTGGAAATGGTGGGTATCGACTGGGCTCTACACCAGATCCGCGGGCTACTGGCCAACGGGGCGCCCGGCTATCACCTCTACATCCTGAATCGCGCGCGCGGCGCGCTCGCGCTCTCCGCCGGACTCGCCGCCTGAAGCGGCGCGCAGCCCAGACTCCCCGCGGCACACGGGGCTGCAGAACCGAGCCGCAGGTCAACCACCCGCCATCACCGGACGAAAACCGGCGTCCGACAGGACCTTCGCCACGGTCTCGCGGTGATCCCCTTGGATCTCGATCCGACCCTCCTTGACGGTGCCGCCCGTGCCGCAGGCCGCCCGGATCCGCTTCGCCAGCTGCTCCTTCTCGGGCAACCCGATCCCGACGAAGCCATCCGCCACCGTCACCGTCTTGCCCGCCCGCCCGCCGGTTTCACGCCGAATATCCACGCGTCCCCGATTCTTAGCCGGAGCGGGTTCGTTTTTGGGCGCGGCCAGCGGAGATGGCAGCGGTCCAGCGGGCAGTCCGCTGCCGCTCAGCTTCGCGAAAGGATTTTGCGCGAGCCCCTCGCCGCCATTCGTGGGTACCTTGCCGGAGTTCACTGCGCCTCCTTCCCCGCCCGCCCGCCGCAACGGCCGACCGGGATGTCCTCTGCGCCCCCGAGGAAAAGCAGCGCCTTGGCGTAGCTGCGTTGCTCCAGAAAGTGCACGAGTTGGGGGTGCAGCCCCGCCCGGTTGGCCTCCAGCACGGCCTCCACCTGCCCCATCGCGGCGATAATACCAGGGCCATCGCCATCCTTAATGGCTTTCATCAAGAGGGTTAAGTGATCCTTGAGCTGGGCGAGCATAGGCGGGGAGCAAGCGGCTGCTTATCCGCCTGCTACGGAAGTTAAGCCTGATTGCAATCCCCCTGAAAATCCCGGCCCCGCTTGAGCCCCCGTCCCGGTTGTGGTTGCCTCGCCACCCTTTTCCGCGGACCCCGGTCTCTCCGGCTCGGATTTCCCGCGGGACCGCCCTCTCCTTCGTATGCAACGCCCTTCCCTGCCGCTCAACGCCAACGCCGCGCTGATCGAGTCGCTCTACGCCACCTGGCTCGCGGAGCCGGATCAGGTCGACCCGACCTGGCGGGCCTTCTTCCAGGGTTTCAGCCTCGGGGCCAACGGCCTGCCCTCCGCCAATGCGCTCGCGAGCTTGGCCGCCGCCGGTGAACCGGCCCGCGCCAACGCTCCCATCCTCGACAGCCTGAAACAGTCCCGCGTCCACCAGTTGATCAACGCGTACCGGACCCTAGGGCATCGGGAAGTGCACCTAGATCCGCTGGCGGATCCGCCGCCAGCCTACCCCGAGCTCGCGCTCGCGCGCTTCCATCTTGGCGAGGCGGACCTCGAGGCCAGCTTCGACGTGGGAACGTACCTGGGCGGCGGGCAAATGAAGCTCCGGGAAATCCTGCAGAACTTGCGCGCCACCTACTGTGGGCGGATCGGGGTCGAGTACACCCACCTCCAGGACGTGGAGGCCCGGCAGTGGCTGGAGACTCGGATGGAGCAGACCCGCAACCAACCGGACTTTTCCCCCGCGGAACGCATCCGGATCCTGCGCCGCATTCACAAGGCGGAGCTCTTTGAGCGCTTCCTCCACACCAAGTACGTCGGCCAGAAGCGCTTCTCCCTCGAGGGCGGCGAGACGCTGGTCGCGGCCGTCGACGCGCTGTTCGAGGCCTGTCCGCGGCTGGGCGTGGAGGA
>Ga0315905_10003067_pt1 | contig 17351 bp, 15 predicted proteins | sample LakEriMetagenome_5_FD_203522 | JGI IMG/M metagenome (GOLD analysis project Ga0315905, IMG submission 203522) | Freshwater fungal communities from buoy surface, Lake Erie, Ohio, United States - Buoy 4 MA121 | ecosystem: Environmental > Aquatic > Freshwater > Lake | place: USA: Lake Erie, Ohio... | reverse complement strand
GATGCACGAGCACGTGAGACTGTGTGGCGAACAGCAGACTCTTTAATTCCAAGTTCTGCTGCGATCTCCTCAGTTGAGCGACCTTCCATTTCCCACATCACAAGTGCTGCGCGCTCTGCAGGAGAAAGCAGGGCGAGGGCTTGTCGAATGATTGCGGCATCTTCTGCAGCAGACATTGCAGCTGAGTGATCACCATTGTTTTGCCATGCAGCTTCAACTTCAGCGGTGGCATCATCTAAAACAACAAGGTTGGGGCGTCGGCCCTCTAGGCGGAATAGATCAATGCAGAGGTTTTCAATGGTGCGGTGGAGATAGGAAAGTGCGTGCTCTTCTGATTCAAGCTCTGGGGCAGCCAGCATGAACTTGATAAGTGCGTCTTGAGTGATCTCTTCAGCTTTGATTTGATCCTTTAAAACACGGGAGGCATGGGCATGGAGCTCTGCGCGGTGCTGGGTATAGAAAGCCCCCAGGTCGCCAACAGTCCACGCAAGTGGAGCTGTGCTCTTTGATGCCATTTGATAAATCCCCGTTCGTAGAAGCGTCCTTCTATCTGCTTCTACGAATTGACCGGTCATTTGTAGCGGAGAACGGACAAAACGGACATATCTCTAAGTTATTACCCTTAAATCAATGCGGTGAGCGTGGGGAAGGGGTTTACAAGTTGCGAAGGTTACCCCAGGAAATGACCATTAATGACCATTTGCACCATACTATTACCGTATTTTTGGAGTAATTCTTGTAAACTGGCGGCGCATCAATTTCGTTCCCAAAAATCTCACATTACTTGCGGGCTGCATCGGTCCCTGAACCTGCTCTCGCCGCTTTCGACTTCATAATGCCGTTTGAGTAACTCCCGCACTGATCACCCATGACTTTCTCAGTAGATTGGGTAAATGCTCATCCCTATTGAAGAGTTATCTAGTTTCTATCAGACTCAACCTAGTGGCGTGTTGCACGTTGCCGCACATTCAGCTGAAGAAGAAAGGAGTATCTCAAATTCAATATGGACGGCAAAAGTAAAATTTATTGGGTCGAGTGTCAGCCTGAATTAGTGAAATAGTTAAAACCATAGTTAATCCAGGTAGGTCTGAAATCATACAATCTACATCCTGGGATAAGAATGATGTTGATCTTGTTTTCAAAGTTACAAATGATGCACAATCCTCAAGTTTGCTCAATTTAGGTACTCACAAATCTGATTATCCAGAAGTCCTGGTTATTTGAGAAACAAATGTTAAGACTAAAAGATTAGATAGATGCGTTTCAGGAAAAAATGTATTTAGGATAATTGAAACCAGGTGGATACTTTTCAAGGGCTGGGGTGATGCTCTTTAGATTAAATCTGAAATCTTCGAGCAACTCAGATTGCAAAAATCTGGCATCACATACAACCAATGGAAATTCTATTTCAAACAGATTCTTAGTATTTTAAAGTTGCATAGCAGGAAGATGATTCTTCACTTACTTAAGGGCTGACTCGATCATCTCATCAAAAGATTTGGTGCTCTCAAAAGACAGGAAATCCCTTGCAAGGTCTACTGATGCTATGAGAGATGCCACATCACCTTGTCGCCTTTCAGCAAACTCTACATCGATACTTACTCCTACCACTTCCTCTACCTTACGAATCACCTCAAGTACTGAATGTCCTTTACCGGTTCCAAGATTCATAACTGGCGGAAGATTCGTACTTAAGATTTTTGCAGCAGCTAAGGTGTGTGCGTAAGCGACATCTTCAACATGGACATAATCACGCACACATGTGCCGTCCAGAGTTGGATAATCCGTTCCAAATACTTTAGGTCTTTTTCCATTACTGATTGCGTCAATTATCTTTGGCAGGATATTTGTCCGGGACTTATCTCGCAGACTCTTCCCACCGGAACCTAGAACATTAAAAAATCTAAGTGAAGTTGAACTGATATCTGAATCTGCGGTGTAATGTTGAAGTCTTTCTTCGAATTCTAATTTTGATTTACCATATGGCGAAATTGGCAAAGTTGGAGAATTCTCGTCTGCGAGATTCCCTTTGAAATTTCCATACACTGCAGCCGTAGAAGATTGAATAAAATATTTAATTCCATACCTAGAAGATTCTTTCAATAAACTCAGTGGGGCCTCACAATTTACTCTGAAATAACTTGAGGGGTTTTTTATTGACTCTTCTACAGACTTTAGCGCAGCCAAATTCATAATGCCTTGGCATTTTTCACTTTGAATCAATTTCATCACTTCTGGGGTATCCAGGAGATCGATCTGATAATGTTTAATCTTTGGGGCTACAGGAGAGTATTGATCGGGTTTGATTGCATCCATACCAACAACTTCGAAGCCATTTTCCAACATACTTAAGATCACATGTTGACCGATATATCCAGAACTACCCGTTACTAGCCACTTCATAATTCACCATTTTCAATGTTTCCCATGTTCGAATCTGAGCATTTCACATTCTAGTCTCGAAAGACTGAATACTCACCACTCTATCTTCAATATTCATAATATAATCAAAGTCATTAATGAACTCAGCATCATGTGAAATAGCAATTATCGTAATTTCTTTATCTAGGCCTTTTATAGTGTCGAGAAATTCTTTTTGTACATCCCTATCCAGAGCGCTCGTGCATTCATCTAGCACTAGGAGTTTAGGATTTAAGATTAATGCTCGAGCAATTCCTAAACGTTGTCGTTGACCTCCGCTTAATTTTCCACCCTCAACTCCAACTTGCGAATAGATCCCTTCATCTAACCCACGTACAAAATCTGCTAATACACTTTGGGTTAGAACTTTCCAAATCTGTTGCTCTGAAAACTCCTCTTGATCAAATCCTAGACAAATGTTTTCCTTGATTGTTCCATTAATTATTTTAATTTCCTGTGGTACGTAGGCTATGGCCCCGGGAAATTTCTCGATAGTTTCTTGAGGCTTTAGACCTGAAACGAAGATATCCCCTGATTGGGGAGTCATGACACCTAAAACAAGATCAACCAAAGTTGATTTTCCCGCACCTGATGGACCAACAATTCCAATACGGCTTCCTGCAGGGAAAACTGCACTGAGATCGTTTATGACATTATGCGATTGCCCTGGATAACCAAAACATAAATTGCTAATTTTGATGTCTGGTACGAATCCCTTGTGTTCAAGATCTGCACTAGCCGGGAGGTCACGAAGTGGCTCGGTTTTGGTTAGCTCCTCTATCAAATCAAGTGTTAATTGCCCTGCCACCAAATTACCTTGGATTTGCATCGAACTTTGTTGAATCCTTAGAAGCGCAGGGGCAACTCGGCTCCCAGCTGCCATAAATATCGCCAAATTTGCTACCGCGTGAGCAGCGTCATTCAGCGCGAACTGAATTCCCGTAGTAAGGAGTGCGCCAAGTAGCAAACTTGTTTCAATAACATATTTGCTTATATTAGGTAAAAGCGTTTGTTGTGCATTTGCATTTGCTAAATCATATCTTTGCTCACCAATTTTAGTTGAATAGAAACCCCTACGATTTCTAACAATTAGTTCTCGATAAGTTGCAATAGCTTCTAAAGTCTTTTCTCCAGATTGAATGCTTAATTGCGTGATTTTTTTTGATAATGAATCAATACTATTCCTAAATCTAAAGTGCAATAAGAGAACTACTAAAGAAAAAAATGCAACAGTTACAAAAGCGGTCTGCGGACTTACCACTATTAGGCCAACACTAATCGTGATAATTAAAAACAAGTCTGAGATGATAAGCGTCGTGGTGCCAATTATTCCGACAGCGACAATCGTGACGCCACCTGTTACTGAATACAAAGTTTCTTGAGGTGTAAGGCGCCGTAGTCCTAGTAAGCCTTGGTTGAAAACTTTTTTCAATAATTCAGTAGATAACGCAGCACTTCTGTAACTCAAAAAGAAAAGAATTTTCTTATTTATCAAGTAGCTCAAGAATGTTTTGAGAATAAGAAACACTGTTGCAGTTATGGCTAAAAGTCCAACCTGTTGCTGAATAGTTAAAGCACCAAGTCCAACTAGCTCTAATAACTTTTGAGTACGTACTCCAGGTGTAGTGGACTTAATTCCATTAACAGCCAATGCTCCAATTATTCCAATTAGGACAACACTTAGAAGATCCAAAATGGTTAGTACGAGCTGAGCGAAAATTAATCTGAATATTTTCTTTTGTTCATTTTTCGAAAACAGTGACAAGGAAGAAAGAAGTGTCCGCATGTACTTGCTTTGCATGGCAATCCTTTCTGTGTGAATTCTACAAATCTCAATAGAATAAGACTACACTTCCTTACATCATGGAGTCATATAGCGCGCTCATTCCCATAAGAAATGGGTTGAGTTATCTGCCTAAATTGAAAAGTTATTTTGATGCTATTCCGAGTAACTTTGAAATTGTAATTGTAGATGACGATTCAAGTGATGGAACCTCTAGCTTTTTAAATGAGTGGGAGAGAACGGACGAGCGAGTTTGCCTTGTCAAAGCTAAGGGAGAAGGCGTGGCGAAGGCTCTCAATCTTGGATTAAGCGCATCCCAGTCTGATTGGATCTTCCGCTTTGATGTAGATGATACCTACCAACCCGAACGCATTGCATCTCAATTGTCATTGATAAATCAGCCGAATTTAGTTGCTTGCTTTAGCGATTATGAAATTGTTTCAGAAAGTAATTATAATTTGGGTTACATTCCGAGTGCAATCAATTCATCTGCAACGTATCTATCATTGATTTCTTCAAGTCGCACTCCGCACCCGAGCGCCATGTTGCGCCGCGAAGCCCTTAGTGAAATAGGTGGCTATAAAGATCAAGATCTTCCCTGCGAAGATTTAGGCTTATGGTTGCGTCTAAAGAAACTAGGTAACTTATCCTCAATCCCTCAGCCCACATTACAGTGGCGTATGTCCGCCAATTCACTTACTGGCGCTAATCGTGCCTCGATGAAGCATAGAAAAAATCAATTGATTGCAGAGTTTTTTGACTTCGAATTTGCAAGAAATAGTTACTTGAATGAATCTGAAGAAATACTTGTGTCATACGATAAAGTAAATTATGCGGTTGAAAGAAAACTTCTTTACATATTTGATTTAATTAGAATTAATAACTTTAGGGACGAATTACGCATCGCGGACATGAAATTTTTATTTCGCGCTCTTGCTCATTTTGAAAACCTCAGCGGATTGACACGACTTTCTCTTGAGCGATTTAGGCGAGACATTTATCGATACCAACAAACTAAAGCCAATCGCTATTGATTCGTACCCAATCTAGCGGTATGAGATTTTCTGGTTCCTTTACAGATTTCATCCACGGGTTTGGTGCAACCACAAAGGAACTATTTTCGGATGCGTAGGCAGACCACCAAGAAAATGTCGAATTTGAAATAATGTGGGCAATTCCGTACTGCATTAATATGAATGACTCCTCTGAAGTTGAACTTGGAGGAGGTGAAATCCATTCAAAGTTCTCTTCAAAACTTTCCGTAAATTCTTTGCGTGTCTCATTCAGCTCATCGGAAAAAACCCATATTGGATTGCTAGGAAAGGATTCACGGACCAAAGAAATTGCTTTTTCATAATATTTTGTGCTGAGCATTCCGAAGTCATTCATTTGGTTCCTGTAGTCGCCTCTGCGAACATGAAGTACAATTGGCTTTTCAGATGTCGCCTTTAATTTCATCGCATAAAGCCATGTTGATTCATTCTTCACCTGAAAGGATTTTCCCTCCATGGAATCCTTCAATGCGTCAGCATAAATACGCGATTGAAAATACCCTTGAATTCGCCGTTGGGCGATATTGCTTTCAAGTACTGAATCATAACCAGTAGTGCTAGATCTATAAATACCAAGTAGCCCGCGAGAGAAACTACTATTCTTCGAAAAAGTTCTATCCATCTTAAATACAACACGTCGTATAAATCTTGAAAGTTGCCTTTTTTTGAAAGTTACTTCTACCAATTCGGAAGGCAGATTTAAATTAGCAATGGACACTCCATGTGCGGTGATTCCCTTATCCACCTCGCGTAAACTTACTTTTAACCTTTTGTGATGTTTTTTCTCAAAGTATATACCGGCAGACAAGCCAAATAACTGGTTGCCAAGTCCCCCTATCACCTCGAAGATTGCTTCATTGTTCGAATTTTTCAAATGAATTTCCTTGCTAATCTCAAAAATAGGCGAAAGAATACGAATCTACTGTTGGAATTATTTAGAGCCCAACTGACGTAATCAAATAATCCGAAATATTGCATAAATCGATTTGTATCCAGCTTGCTCAAATGATCTATTGAATCTGAATTGTTGTAAAAGGTTAATTCTTCACTGATCATTACGTGCTTTGAAACTCTGCAAAGGCGAAGCCAAGTTGCATAATCCTCAGCGCCCACAACTAGATGTGAATGTGCATATCCACCGACAGACATCAATAGTGATTTTTTCGCCATTACAGAGCTGTTAGTAATAGTATTTTGACGATACAGTGAACGCCTTGTTAGCTTCTTTAGACCAATTTTTTCAAATTCAAGGCTTTTCATGGTTATCGAACTTGAATTACATAAAGTTGATAAAAAACCCACATTGGCTTTTTCGGCAACGCGCAATTGAGCTTCCAATTTCTGTGGATGCCAGAAATCATCATCATCGAGAAATGCTACCCAATGCCCCTTTGCCTTTTCTACACCCACTTTTCTAAGCAAGCCTGGATTTCCAGTATGCTCAAATTCAATAAAAATGATCTTTTTTAACTTTGCTAAAGATCTCAGTTCTTTTTTGAAACTGGTGTAACTTCCATCGTCAATTACAATTATCTCGATCGGTTTATGCGACTGCGATAAAGCTGATTCAATCGCCCTAATAACTTGTTCCGGTCTGTTGAAAGTGGGAATAACAACGCTCACTGTGTAATCGAGTTGACCTTTCATCTTGTCCGATTATCCCCTTTTTCAAGTGCTTTGATCAATGGTTTGACACCTTTCAATTGCGCATATTCATCAACAAAACAGAACTCTGGTCCAAGAATTTCAATATTCTCTAATTTGGTTAAATACATATTTAGAAAACTCTCATCATGCCATTTGGCCAAGACGCCATTTTTATAGTCTTCCTTGACTAATGTTGAAAGTTCATTACACATGCTAAGAAATGCCTCTCGATTTCCTAACCAAACACCACCACAACAATAATTACGTCTCTTCGAGTACGGAACAAATGCACCAGACACTCTATCTGTCTCCCATGCCCCAATTCCTCCTAGTTTTAAGTACATATAGATATCTTTTGCTAAATAGATTGGTTTATTACTATAGAAATCAAATCTTTTTAGTCCTTTAGGCCGAAAGAATCCAGGGTGAGTAACAAAATGCAAGCCCTCTCTCAGGCCGAGAACCCTATTTTGCATTTCTTCAAAATCAATAAAAAGCATGTCAGCGTCAATGTGCGCATAAATTCCAGGCAATTGAAAAATGCCTAGGCCAGAAAATATCTCATATCTGAGAATAGTGGCCTCGGGCCATGAATACCCAGGAATTGCTATTACCGATACGTTTGAAATGTCATATTTCTTACAATAATCCAATGCTTCTGATTCACGATCAGTAAAGACTTGGAAAAATACGTTGTCCAGCTCAAGATTATGAGTTTTATAACTCTCATACATCTTGAACCAATAATCAAGATAGCGATTAGTAGCCACACTCATAAAGGTCAATGGGGTCACGAGACACTCTCTTTCCTTAGATGGCTACTTTACGTATCCCACTAAGATACCCCAATGAACGCGGAAACTGTTTCACCAAGGATCTCCTTAATAATGCCTGTTTTCAATTCCATGACTGACTATGAACGCGGAAATGGAAGTTTCCTTCTACCTCATGCAATCGCATCTTTATTGGAACAAACTTTTACAGATTTTGAGCTGATTATTTTGGATAACGTTTCTGATGATGCCACCTTTGATTTCTGCGTCGAACTAGCAAAAACTGATACCAGAATTAGGGTTTTCCAAGATTCTCAAAGACGCTCACCAGAAGAGTCAATTTTTAAATTAATTCAACTAGCAAATGGGCAATTTAGTGTGATCGCCAATGATGACGATAAATGGGATCGAAATTTCCTAACCACTTTGCTACGAAATCAAGATCTCGGCGATTACGATTTAGTTTACTCAAATGGAAAATATCTGAGTATGGAAGATAAACTAGAAGGATCGCTTACCGAAGATGATAGTTCGATTTACTCATTTGAGTTTAGCCAATTAAGTAATTTCTGTCGATATATTCACAAAAGAAATCCGTTCCCAATTTCATTTGGATTGTTCAAAACTGAGGCATTGCGTGCTAACTACCCGGAAATTCAATTCCATAAGTACAAAGCAAATATGGATAATTTATTCATTAGCCAATTTTTGCTAAGTACCAACAAGATTAGATTCGTGGATGAAGATTTGTTCTTCTACAGATCTAAGTCCAGAAGCCATGTACACAATTTAGAGTTTAAGCATGACTCAAAAGTTACTGCAAAGTTTGAGTTATTCGAACTCCTTGAGCATCACAGCCAATTCTGTAAGGTTGTATCCGAAAAAATTCAGAAATCTAGATTAAGTAAACTAGAAATAGCTACTGCGGATACTGCAAATCTCAATGCTTTTATAAACTATGCACTACGCATGTTTAATTGGCAGCTACAAAAACCAGGTTTAAGTGCCGCTGATTTCCGCGTAATCGTAAAAATCATGAAAATGCTTCAAGCGCTGTTATCGAAAACTCTAATTAAAGCAGAGCGCGACTTAAATTTTGAGTTTGATCTTAAAAATCAACTCAAAATTCATCAGCTTGAACGAGATGTAAGAGTAATCTCAAGGGGCATCTTTGATTATTTGGATTCCTGTCTGGAAGAATTCTCAATTAATTTCTTAGGTGAGTTTGAATCTCTTCTCCAGTCTCATTTAGACCGTTTTGATATAACAACGGAGACCGGTCATTTTTATGCTTTAAATCAAATAAAAAGTAATTCAGGAGATTTATTTCTCTTAGGTCTGAAACGCATGTTGGGTAATTCTTTTCTGTACTATAAATATGTCAAAAGCCGCTGACCTGGGCAGGAGCCCAAATTACAATTGAATATCCATCAATAAAGAAGGACCCTACATAAGTTCTTTTTACTTCGGTGATTTTAACTTCTTTATTCTGCTCCTTTTGTTCAAGGTAACGAATTAAACCGTTGAGATAGTTCCTTTTCTTAAAATACCTAATTGATAAATTGTCTAGTAAGTGCTCGGGATCTAATGGTTCCCACATTGGTTCGATGTGCACCACTAGTCGCGGCGATTGAGTAACTACATAATCGATAAATTCTTTAAACTCATTGCCAGTTTGCTCAAGTGACGCGACAGTTAGTACTACTGCATTTTTTCTTAATTTAAAGTTTGTGTCAGGATTGAAGTAATCGAAATTGGTAGCTTCTAGCAAATCATCGGATGTGTCAAGGGCAATTTGCTTAATTATCCCTTGAGATGATTTTGCCCAATCCAGCCCATGTAAGTAAGCGGTTTGAAATACATTTCTAATCCGGAGCAGATTGTGACCAGTGCCGCATCCAAATTCATAAATCGAATCATTTTCTAAAAAATAGTTGTCAATGATATATTCAAGGAGTAAACCTAAGAGGTTGTATTCCATATCCTTTTGTTCTGGTAGGATCCACTCCTGCTTCCAGCGAATATAAGGAATTTTCCCAAAATATTTTGGCAAGCTATCCTTTAAATCCCTTGACTCGTCATAATCCTTGAGATTTTCACCCCAACCCATCTCCCAATCATCTGCACGATGTGGGCCGGCTTTGATCAAATTAGAATCTAGAGTCTCGATGAATTTTAGTATCGCTTCATCTCGATCCATATCAGATAATTCCGAGTAATTTAAATTAAGCTCCGAGAATTTCTTTGCAAATCTGGTTGTTGCTTTAAAGCCCCAAAGTTGCTCGATATCTGTTAACTCAATTTTTTTCAATGATTCACCCATTCGCATAATCTACATTCTCAAGTTCGGATAATTATCAGTGAACCACTCAACGCTGTCCTTTATACCCGCCGATAAGGAAGTAAATTGAAAGCCAGGATGTAGGTTCTTAAGAGTTTCCGCATCTGAAGGCTTCCGAAATTGCCCATCCGGCTTTGATGCGTCAAATACGATCTCGCCTTCGAAATTCATGTCTCGAGCAACCTGTAAGGCCAAATCCTCGATAGACGTCTCAACCCCTGAACTCAGAATCAATGGTTCTTTGTCCGTGTAGTTTTCAAGCATCCAGAGTGTCAAATGTGCAATGTCTGAACTGAAAACAAATTCTCGCAAAGGTTTCCCTGATCCCCAAATAACTAGGGGTGAATTTGTTTTTTGTGCCATAAATGTCTTGTGAATAAGCGCGGGGACGACATGACCCTCTGTTAAATTGAAATTATCGTTTGGACCATAAATGTTGGTAGGAATAGCTACCGAATATTCCAAGCCCCACTGTGCTCTATATGCGCGACTTTGGACTTCTAACATCCTCTTTGCATAGGCATATCCAAAGTTAGAAGGGTGTGGTTGACCATTGTGAAGGTCTGTCGACTTAAGCGGGTAAGGACCTTCATTCGGAAATACACAAGTTGACATGAAGGAAATGAGTCGATCTACCCCTGAAATTCTCGCTGACTCCAGGACATTCGCATTAATCAACAAGTTGTTACGAAAATAATCTCCGGAATGCATTAGATTCCCCCCGATTCCACCAACCAAGGCGGCAAGATGAATCACTTTGTCCGGTTTAACTCGATTGAAAAGTTCCATTGTTTGATCGAAATTTGTTAAGTCCGCATCTTGCCTACTTGCGAAGTAATAATCCCCTGAAGCTATTTTTTGTAGGGCTGAGCCCACAAGACCTGGTGATCCGGTCACTAAAGTAGTCATAAGGAAATCCTATCTGAATTTAATTCTTAACTTGCAAAGCAGATTTTCGCCACGAAATAGTACGTGCTATCCCATCCTCAAGAGTTACAAGATGCTCCAAATTTGATATCTGTCCGATTTTACTCAGGTCGAGCCAAACATCGTCAGGGGCACCTAGGAATGAAGAATTAGTTCCTTCAGGAATTTCAACGGTTGCATCTGTCAATTTACCGATTAGGCGAGCAAGCTCTTTAATTTGAATTCTGGACTTACCGCCAATGTTATAAATATCTGAGTCCCCATGTAACGTCGCATCAAGAATCATTTGAATAGCATCGGAAACGTAACAATATGTCCTCCACGCATCACCTGAATCGCGTAATTTAATTGACTTGCTTTGAAGTGCTTGTTCAACAAATGTATTAAGGACTCTTTGATCTCCATCTTTAGTACCCGGGCCATATGCCAATGCCAGACGGAGAGACTTGGCATCTAACCCTAATTCTCTTTTGGCAATCGCAACTATAGCTTCGCCAGATCTCTTACCCTCGATGTAAGAGGCTCTCGGGTGATTAGTGTTTGTTGTACCTACTTGATCTTCATTAAATGGTGGCTTTGTCAGGCCCGAGTAAATTTCTGAAGTGCTCATAAACACAAATGTTCCATTTGGATCCATCTTTTCAATCAAACTGGTAGTCAATCCAACATTTAGTTCCATGGTTTTGAGTGGTGCGTGGAGAAATTTTCCGGGTTGCCCATAACCCGCAGCATGCAAAATAAAATCATATCTACCTAATCGAGAGACTTCTATCGGATCAGTTAAGTCCATCACTAACGGCTTAACTATCTCTGAAAGCTCTACGGGAAATTTTCCTGACTTAGTTATAGCATGAATTTCTGCAGGCTTACCTTGACTTTGAGAATCAAGAACAGACAAAAAATTTGCACCAATAATTCCACTAGCTCCTGTAACAAGAATTCTCTTGTGTTTAAAAAAGCTTAAATCAGTTCGATCTTGCACACTGCGTGCATCAATTCCAACTTGATCAATCACCGATGAAGCCTTTGATTCTTTGATAAAGGTCTTTTGGGTCAAACCCTAAACTTGAGTAATGTTCTTCTGGCGTGCCATAGTTGGTGAGAAACTTACGAGGTATACCAAGTTGAAGGACCCTAAGATCATTTGATTCCAAATACGAAGACATGCGCTGTAACACTGGGCCAGAGTAATAAGGCTCAATAATCACCACTTTCTTACCTTTAATTTCTATTCCTGAAAAATCTATCTCCTCCGAGCCCAAATTATTTACATAAATCAGGTCTAAGTCCAAATTCTTTGTGCTTTCAATTACACGATCAAGTATTGGACCAACCACAATTACTGTAGCTGATTCTCCTGACTTCACTAATTGCAAATTGGACTTTGAAATGTAACTTACAGAATTAACATTCTCCGACAGCCTAAAGTAATTAAGCTTCCCGTTGTTCCAGTTTGAGCGAAACAGTTGCTCAAATTCGCTTGCTGTGCCTGGGATGAACAAATTTGCCCCCGGTATGTCGGACAGAATCGAGATATCCGCTGGGCAGTGGTGCGTGCATCCGAGCGCAGCATAATCAAAGGACGCACCTACACTCACAAAGTTTCCAGCCAACCGTTGATATCCAAAATCAATTTTGATTTGCTCTAGTGCACGCTCAACCATGAAAGGGGCAATGGTATGAACTATTGGCGTGAATCCAGCTAGTGAGAAGCCTGCTGCAACCCCCACCATGCTTTGCTCAAGGATTCCGATGTTTATGGCACGGAGTGGAAACTCGCTCAAAACCTGGCGAAATCCAAAAACACCAATGTCGCCGAGCAAAAGTGCAGCGTTTTCATTGTTTCGGACAATCTCTGATGCAGATTCACAAAATTCTCGCCTCATTTTTGCAACTCATTAACAAAAACTAAGAACTGTTGAGCAGTTGGTGATGCGTGATGCCAAGCAGGATTGTTCTCCATTTCTGGAACCCCATATCCCTTTGTCGTATTTGCAATGACAACTTTCGGAGTCTTACTTTCGTTCGAGAATAAGGTGGAAATGATTTGTTGATGGTTATGTCCATCAATTTCAGAAGTTTGCATTCCGAAGGCATTGAGCTTCTCCAAGAGACGTTCCATCTTGATCGCACGTTCAGATGACTGATTCTGGTCAATAATGACAATCAAATTCGATAAAGCGTGATGGTGTGCTATCAGCAAGCTCTCCCAATTAGAACCTTCATTGAGTTCACCATCGCCAATCAAAACGATAACAGTCTCTTTAGAGCCGCGAGCTTTGTGCGCAAGCGCCATCCCAACTCCCATCGGGAGTCCATGTCCTAGGGATCCTGTTGAAGCAAGCACGCCTTTAACTTTATTCCTATCCGGGTGCCCACCAAAATCGGAATTAAATTTTCCAAACTCGTAAATCCAGTCCTCAGAAAAAAAATTAGCTTTAGCGAGCACAGCATAAAGTCCCAGAGATGCATGGCCTTTAGATAAGATAAAATTAAAGTCGCGAGGCTCTAAGTCGAACTCCTTCAAATCCTCTAAAAAAATACAATACAATATATTTAGAATTGATAGGGCGCTCGGGACATGCCCCTCCCTCGCAACAGATGCGGCTTCAAGGATAGCAATTCGAAGTTTAGTTATATCTGACTCTACGCCAGCTGAATTTCGCACAGGGGGAGCATACACCTGTGATTTCGTTCGCATTAGAGATTGGCTTCAAATCGCTTAAAGTCAAAATGGTTGGCTTACCTGGCAATATCTGATCCGGGGCATAGAGTTTAAGTAGGCTGGGAGACTATTCCACCATGCGGAGAATTTCACTGCTCTTAACAATCACGAAAAAAAGATTTACTCAATTTATTTTCTAGTAAAATTCTTTTCAATAATTGTTTTTCAAATGAGTTTTAGTAGTAATGATGATAATGAAGTAAGGGCTATTCTCAATGGGGCACGTTTTGGGAGACCAGATTTTATATTCCATGGATACGCTCTTTAATCACCCACCCAATCAGCAAACTATATAAATTTGCTCCTCAATTTTTTTCTTTACCATTTATAATCTTAGAAATAATTTAACGACACTTTGCTCTACTTCAGTGGGCCCAGACGGGCTCGAACCGTCGACCCACGGATTAAAAGTCCGTTGCTCTACCGACTGAGCTATAGGCCCCACTTGATAACGCTGTAATCTTAACGGATAACCCACTTGAAATTTACACGGGTTAACGACCTTGGGCAGCCTTCATAAGTCTTTCCGATATAGCTATGGCAATTCCATCGCCTTTCGGAGAATCAACTACCAAGGAAGTAAATCCTTTTTGATCTGCCAGTCGGAATGTCGAGTACAAGGTCCGAGCGAACTCTTGAACCGTCACTGGAGCTCCTAGGCGTTCCATTCTATTTGGCGTTTCAATATCACCCATTGCAAAGAATGCCGCACCATGAATCTCTTGTTTGCCTAAATAGATTTTGCACTTTGGTGCGTAGTGTTTTTCAAAAGACCCACTAAACTTCACTTCAGGTGCTCTTACCAAATCGGGGATGCAAATTTCTAATTCTGATTCAATATTTTCCTTAGTAACAAAGCCATGCCTCAAAACCATTGGGCGTAGCCTTGTGCAATCAATAATTGTTGACTCAATTCCGATAAAAGAATTTCCTCCATCAAGGATTCGATCATCATCATTTAAATATTGGCCTAACTCCTCTAACACATCTGAACCAGAGGTAGATGAAACCTGACCAAAGCGATTTGCACTTGGCGCAGCAATGGCCGAGTTTGAAATCTTCTCGAATTCAGTAATCAGTGCTTGTGCAATCGGGTCGCTTGGGACACGCAAACCCACAGTATCTTGACCACCCGTTATAAAGTCTCCAGCGATTTCACTTCTTTTTAGAATCAATGTCATCGGTCCAGGCCAAAATTTTCTCGCTAACTTGATGGCGTACTCAGGAATATCTATTGCCCACTTATCCAAGTGATTTAGCGACGAAATATGAACAATTAGAGGGTGGTCTGTCGGACGTCCTTTTACTTCATAAATCCTTTTGATAGCTTCTGGATTTCTCGCATCTGCGCCAAGTCCGTACACGGTCTCGGTTGGGAATGCCACCAGATGCCCAGCCTTTAGCGCGAGGGCAGCATCACGAATGGCATCTGCAGTGCAGTTTGAAATAAATGGTGAGTTGCTCATAACTTGCCCAATTATCCATTGTTTTGGGGGAAGATACAGCCATGAATTCAGGGCATCCGATGAGAGTTATGCAGATCATTGCCCGCATGAATGTGGGTGGCCCAGCAGTACTTGTAGCTGACTTGATGAGAAACCTTGATCCCACAATCGTGAATGCAGTTCTTGTCACCGGATATTGCGACGAGAATGAATCTGACTACCTGGAAGAAGTCGCCAAAGACGTGAAGGCGATCCGAGTGCCTGGATTAGGCCGATCTATTTCACCGCTTAGGGATTTGAACGCCTTTTTACTTCTTGTTAAAGAAATTCGAAAATTTAAGCCCGATGTCATTCACACCCACACGGCCAAGGCTGGAGTACTTGGAAGAGTAGCCGGACTAATCGCTGCTCCATCGGCTAAGAGAATCCATACCTTTCATGGTCACTTACTTCGCGGCTACTTTGGCAAGAGTAAAACAAGCCTTGTAGTACTGGTAGAGAAATTCCTTGCTCTCATGACATTTCGAATCATCGCTATCGGAAATAGCGTTAAGAAAGACTTGGTCAAGGCCGGAATCGGTGCAGATTCTAAGTATGTTGTCATTTTTCCTGGTCTGCAGCCTCTGAAAACTTATGCCAAAGAGGAAGCCAAGAAGTCATTAGGACTAGAACCGAACAAAACCTATTTAGTTTTTGTTGGGCGACTCACACAGATTAAACGTCCAGATCGATTGCTTGCAATAGCTAGGTACTTAAAAGTGAATCATCCTAATTCTCATATACTTATCGCTGGCGCAGGCGAACTTCTAAAAACAGTTGAAGGTGTGTCAGCATCTGAAGGTCTTCCGATGACTTTTCTGGGGTGGAGAAGTGATATTGATTTGATTCTAAGCGCCGGCGACATTGCGATCTTATGTAGCGACAATGAGGGTATACCTCTAACTCTGATCCAAGCCTCCCAGGCAGGTTTACCAATAATAAGCAGTGATGTTGGCTCGGTAAGCGACATCGTAATTGACGGAGTTACCGGCTTCTTAACTGAGGTTACCCCCGAAGGTTTAATCCAAGGGATTACAAGACTTTTGGAGAATCCAGAACTCCGCCACACTTTTGGAAAAGCTGGCGAGCAAAGGGCTAGGGATTTTTTCTCTTCTCACTCGATGGTTGAGCATCATCAAAGGCTTTATTCACAATCTCTTTAAGTACCATTCTTGGTTAATTCACAGTTAACAGTGGATACTTAAGGCATGAAACTAACAAAACTTCGAACACTCACATCCCTCTTCACCGTCGCTTCAGTCGCAGGCGTTGTGGCCCTTGCAATCCCAGCCAATGGCGCTGGCACCACAGATAATCGCTTCATCACCGTCACAGGTGTTGGCACGATCTCTGTTGTCCCAGATGCTGTTCGCTTTAACGCAACAGTCTCAGCCCTTGCCTCAACAAATGCTGCTGCACTTTCATCTGCCAGCAAATCAGCAGCTGCTGTGCGCGCAGCACTTAAGGATGCAGGAATTACAACAAAAGATATCCGCTCTGCAAACATCTCTGTCTATCCTGAATACAACTGGACACAAGAGGCAGGCACAAAGATCACCGGCTACCGCGCCTCACAATCATTTGATGTTCTAGTCCGCACCGCATCAAAGGCTGGCACAATCATCGAAGCAGTTGTCACAGCAGGCGGCGACAACGTCCAACTGGGTGGAGTAGTACCAACAACTCTTAACCCAGCAACAGCCACAGAAGATGCACGAGCTGCAGCTGTTGCTAATGCAAAATCAAAAGCTTCTTCTTATGCAAAACTTCTTGGCACAAGCATTGGCAAGGTCCTGTCATTGGAAGAGCAATCTTCTCCTGTCTACTCATCACCTTTCCCAATGGCAAAGGCAGAAGCAGACTCTGCGGTGCAGATCGATCTAGGAGAGCAAGATGTGACAGTGACGATCACTGTTCGTTGGGCTCTTAACTAAGCCAACAAATACCTTTAAACAAGAAAGCCGCTACCCCTCATCCGAAGGGGATAGCGGTTCTTTTGTGCTTAATTATCGAGTTTGTTTGCACGCTCAATGGCGGGTAAGCTTGCGAAGCCTTAGAACGTCCCCATCGTCTAGGGGCCTAGGACATCGCCCTTTCACGGCGGTAACACGGGTTCGAATCCCGTTGGGGGCACGCAGTACCAGTTTTACAGAAGTAAAGGCTTTAAGGTGACATAAGAGCCACTTATGTTTATCAAT
>Ga0315905_10003066_pt1 | contig 17354 bp, 13 predicted proteins | sample LakEriMetagenome_5_FD_203522 | JGI IMG/M metagenome (GOLD analysis project Ga0315905, IMG submission 203522) | Freshwater fungal communities from buoy surface, Lake Erie, Ohio, United States - Buoy 4 MA121 | ecosystem: Environmental > Aquatic > Freshwater > Lake | place: USA: Lake Erie, Ohio... | reverse complement strand
GGCCCGGATACGGCAGCCTGCAGCGGCACGCCCATCATTCTGGGAGTACCTGCTCAGCCCGGCCTGAGTTATCAGTGGACCGGCGGTGCTACTACTTCAACCATTTCGGTGAATGGCAGCGGAGAGTTCTTCCTGACCGTTAGCAATGCGGCCGGCTGTAAGGCAGTTGATTCGATTACCGTAACGCTTGGTACTTCTCCGGTAGCCATTCAGGTACTGAAAGGTTCGCAAACCATATGTGAAGACAAATCGACCTGGTTTAAGATTCAGTCAAATTCGGGTGAACTATACAACTGGTCAGGTCCGAACGGATTTACGGCCAGCGGGGATTCCATTTCTGTGGGTGCCGGATTTACTTCTTCAGGAACCTTCACGGTTCAGGCAGAAAGAGATGGCTGTACCGGAACTGCCCAGTCGATTGATTTGGTATTTAAGGTTGTGCCTTCGCTTACAGTTACATACGATTCCCTGGTTTGCAAAGGCAAATTCAAGCCTGCGGTTGCAGTTTCTACGATTGGTGCCAATATTTTCTGGTCAAATCTCGTTTCTGGTCCACAGACCAATCTTACCGTTGGTCGTCAGTGGGTAACAGCAGATCTGAACGGCTGTATCAGCAGTGATACCTTTGAGGTGAAGAATGCAGGTCCAACGGCCGCCTTCACCACCAATCCCGCGGATAGTTTGCTGGAGGTTTATAAGGAAGTAACTTATCTTGATCAGTCTTTGGCAGGAATATCACCCCTGGCGGGCTGGAACTGGGAGCTTGGGTTTGCAGGAATCAGTACAGAACAGAATCCGGTGCAGACCTACAGCCAGGAGGCCTTGATTGATGTGAAACTGATTGTGCTGGATCAGGTTGGTTGCTCTGATACCCTGCGGAAAACCCTTACCATTGGTCCGGCAAGGGGCTGGTTTATTCCAAACCTGTTCACCCCGAACGGTGATGGCGATAATGATGAGCTGGTCATCCGTGATCTGGAAAAATACCCTGGAACCTCCATCCGGATTGTAAACCGCTGGGGTAGGGTAGAAGCTGAAATTTCAGATTATAAAAACAACTGGACAGGCGCAGGTCTTGAAGATGGCGTGTATTTCTATACCATTCGTCGTTCGGATGGCAAGGAATACTCTGGATTCATCGAGCTCCTTCGCTGATAAATCTGTTTCTATGAAAAGGCCTTCCACCGGAGGGCCTTTTTTTTATTCCCGGGGACCATTTGCAGGAGACCCTGACCATGAATTGCTTTAGAATTATTGTTCCCGTTTTGTGCATTGGAAACACAAAATGGATGTTAGCCTTTTGGTTTTCTTTTCTTGTGGCCTATTCCGTGGTTTGTTCGAAGGAGAAACGAAAGTGTTGAAAATCAAAAACTTCTTGCTCTAATGCTTAAAACAGATTTAAATAGTTTAATCAGGATAAATTACTTCAGGAAAGGCTCTGCGCCAGGGGCTGACGCGGAAATCCTCCGTGAGGAGATTGCAGCATAAGACCCGGTGCCGCCAAAGGTGGCAGGCGCCCCAAAAATCAGGCTGGTCCCGGATTTCCGGTACCGAAACAAACTTTTCCTGCAATGCTGCCCTTGAATTACATTTGCAACAAGTACACCAGCCAAAAATGGAAGAATTTACCCACCTAAGTCACCGGGTTCTGGTAATGGAAGAATCCCAGACCATCGGGATGGCAAAGCGGGCGAGGGAACTTGCTTCGCGGGGATTTGATGTAATTAACCTCAGCTTCGGTGAGCCCGACTTTCCAACTCCTGAACACATTAAGGAGGCGGCCAAAAAGGCCATTGATGAGGGATTTACTTTTTACACCCCGGTTGCAGGTTATCCTGAGCTGAAGAAAGCCATCTGCGAAAAGTTCCGCAGGGACAACGGAATGGAATTTCTGCCTGAGAATATCGTTGTTTCTACCGGTGCCAAGCAATCCATTGCCAATGTTATTCTCTGTCTGGTAGATCAGGGAGATGAGGTGGTGATTGTTGGTCCTTACTGGGTAAGTTATCTGGAAATTGTCAAGCTGGCCGAAGGGGTTCCAGTGGTTGTTTCCGGAAAAATTGAAAATAAATACAAGCCGCTGATTTCTGAAATTGAAGCTGCCATCACGCCTAAAACAAGGGTAATTCTGTATTCTTCCCCATCCAATCCTACCGGAGCGGTTTTTGAAAGGGAAGAGCTGGAGGAACTGGCCGATGTGCTGCTCAGACATCCGGGTATTACTGCGGTTGCTGATGAGATTTATGAATACATCCGCTTCGCAGGAAAGCATGAAAGTCTGGGCGCCATAGAGCGCGTAAAGGACCGGGTAGTTACCGTGAACGGGCTTTCCAAAGGATTCGCCATGACCGGCTGGAGGCTGGGATATCTTGCGGCGCCAAAGTGGATAGCAGATGCCTGCGATAAGATTCAGGGGCAATTTACCTCCGGCACAAATTCCATCACTCAGCGGGCTGCCATCACGGCACTTACCGGTAGTCTGGAACCCAGTGAAGAAATGACCCGAAGGTTCCGGATTCGTCGCGACCGTGTTCTTGAATTATCTGCCGGAATTCCCGGATTCAGCAATATGATTCCAGACGGTGCCTTCTATCTTTTTCCTGAAGTAAGCAGCTATTTCGGAAAAAAAACTCCCGAAGGCTCTGTGGTACAAAATGCCGGAGATTTGTGTTTTTACCTGCTCGATCATGCAAATGTATCCGTTGTTCCCGGGGAGGCTTTCGGTGCTCCGCAGTGCATACGGATTTCTTTTGCAGCGGCGGATGAGGTACTGGAAAAGGCCTTCGCCAGATTAAAGAAGGCTCTGGAAGAATTAAAATGATCAGTTCTTTTTATTCGCTTTTTGAGAAAATGAACGGCCTGCGTGTGCTGGTCGTAGGAGACATTATGGCTGATGCCTATGTGCGCGGCAGGGTTGATCGGATTTCACCGGAGGCCCCTGTTCCCATTATTCACGCACGGCAGCACGAGTTGCGTCCGGGCGGAGCAGCCAATGTTGCACTGAACCTCAGAGCAATGGGTGCAGAAGTGGATATGTGCGCGCTGGTTGGTAACGATGAAAATGGCGTAAAGCTTCTGGATCTCCTCCGTGCGGAAGGGATAGGTGTGGATGGAATTGTTTGTTCCGGCGATCGGCCGAGTACGGTGAAAACCCGCATCATTGCCGGTAGCCAGCACTTGCTTCGCATCGATGAAGAAGACGACAGCCCGGCTGGTGAAACCGAGAAGCAAGCCCTGCTCCTGAGAGCAATGGACCTTGCTGCTAAAGCCGATGCCATTCTTTTCGAGGATTACGACAAGGGATGTGTATTTCCTGATTTGATTACCAAGCTTACCACATTTGCTTCCGGAAAGGGAATTCCGGTTACGGTGGATCCGAAGAAGCGAAACTTCATGGATTACCGGGGCGTGAGTTTGTTCAAGCCTAATTTGAAGGAACTTCGTGAGGGACTGAAAATTGAGGTGGATGCCCGGAAAAGCAGCGACGTTCAATCGGCCTGCGACCAGTTGAAATCCGCGCTGGATGCCAAAGGTGTTTTACTTACCCTGTCGGAATATGGAATGGCCCTGTCTGCAGAGAATTTCTTTCAGCATATTCCGGCCCATCCCCGCGACATAGCCGATGTAAGTGGGGCCGGTGATACGGTGATTTCCGTTGCTACACTTTGCCTTGCGGCCGGGGCAGATATGTCCACTACACTTTTTCTTGCCAATTTGGCCGGTGGGCAGGTATGCGAATATTCGGGCGTGGTGCCGGTTCGGAAAGACCTTTTGCTCAGTGAAGCCATAGAGAAATCAAATGGCTAAACCACGGATAGCTGTTTTTACTGGTGCAGGTGTTTCCGCGGAAAGTGGTCTGGCTACCTTCCGGGCATCTGATGGCCTTTGGGAAAACCATCGCATCGAGGATGTGGCAAGTCCGGAAGGCTGGCAGCGGAATCAGGCGCTGGTACTGGATTTTTACAATCAGAGAAGGAAACAGGCCAGAAAAGCAGTTCCCAATCCCTCACATGCGGGCATTGCGGCCCTGGAGGAGTGGTTTGATGTTACAGTGGTTACCCAGAATGTAGATAACCTGCACGAGCGGGCCGGGAGTAGTAAGATTATTCATCTGCATGGCTCACTTTTTCATGCGCGGGGTACCGGAAAAAGGGAGGAAATTCTGGAATGGAATCATGACCTTCTCCCGGGCGATCTTGCTTCAGACGGCAGCCAGCTCCGGCCGCACATTGTCTGGTTTGGCGAAGCTGTGCCTATGATGGATGCTGCAATTGAGGTGGTTTTGCAGTCGGAAGCATTGCTTGTGGTGGGAACTTCCCTGCAGGTTTATCCCGCAGCTTCTTTGCTGAGTTATCTGCCGGCCGGCAGATCCATCCTTTACCTTGATCCGAATCCCGCAGCTACCGGATCCGGTAGGGTAGAGGTTTTTGCCGAAAATGCCTCTACGGGAATCGGGAAGGTAAGCGAAAGGCTGAGGGAAATTTTTGGTGTGCAGCTTTGAAGGGATAAGACATTTTTTTCCTGTGTGCTTTTTTCGAAAATCCGAATAATCTTTGCCGGACTTTCTTTCGTGCCATTCATCTGAATACTTTTTATGAATCAAACCAAATCTTCGACCAACTGGAGTGCCTTTTCGGTGCTGATTTCTGTTTTCTTTTTCTGGGGTTTTGTTGCTGCGAGCAACGACATTCTTATTCCCGTTTTTAAGGAGGCCTTTAAGCTTACCCAGAGTCAGAGTCAGCTGGTTTCAGTAGCATTTTATGTGGCCTATACCGTTGGTTCTCTGTTATATCTGGCTGCGTCCCAAATCATCGGCGAGGATGTTACCAACCGTCTTGGATATAAAAATGCCCTTTCGCTGGGTCTTGGAATTTCTGCTCTGGGAACCCTGCTTTTTTATCCGGCCGCCAATATGGGTTCTTTCGAACTAATGCTATCCGGCCTGTTCATTGTAGGGCTTGGTTTTTCCCTGCAGCAGACGGTAGCAAATCCTCTTGCCATTGCTTTGGGTTCCGTGCAAACGGGTTCTCAAAGGCTTACTATGGCAGGAGGTATCAATAATCTGGGTACCACCATCGGTCCGCTGATTGTGAGTTTTGCCATATTCGGCTCCACAACTTCAGCCAAAACAGGTATTGATGTTCAAAGTATTAAAATTCCTTATCTGGTATTAGGCCTGGCTTTCCTTCTGGTCGCTGTTATTCTAAAATTTTCAGCCATTCCGGATAAGCCCCAGAGCCAGGAGTCAGAAAGCAATTCAAGTGATGCTGATGGCCGGACATCAGCACTTCAATACCCTCAATTGCTTTTGGGTATGATTGGGATTTTTGTTTATGTGGGCGTGGAAGTTTCTACCGCCAGTAATATGCCGGCCTATATGGAAAAAGACCTTGGATTTCCTATCAACGGAATTGCACCCTATATTTCCCTGTACTGGGCAAGTCTGATGATTGGCCGTTGGACAGGTGCCGTGGAGGCTTTTGGCTTTGCTCCAGTTGCAGAGAAAATTGTAAAACTTCTGGCCCCCTATCTTGCCTTTGGTGTATTCCTGATGGTTAATGCCATTGCAGGTCATGAATTATCTCCTTTTTATGTATATGGGCTGATTATTTTGATTCTGATTGTGGCTGATATGGCCAGCAAAGGAAATCCAGCCCGGATGTTGCTGATTTTCTCCCTGCTCGGGATTGCAGCCCTGATGACCGGAATGGCTACCACCGGCATGGTCAGTGTTTATGCCTTTACCAGTGTCGGCCTGTTCTGTTCCACACTTTGGCCATGCATTTTTACACTCGCTGTAAGCGGACTAGGTAAGAAAACCAGCCAGGGAAGTAATTTCCTCATTATGATGATCATGGGAGGCGGAATCGTAAGCTGGGTTCAGGGTTTGGTGGCCGACGCTTCCAGCATTCATCAAAGCTACATCATCGGCGTTCTCTGCTTTGCCTATCTTGCCTTTTATGCCTGGAAGGTGAGCGGTATTCTCAAAGCTCAGGGCATTGATTTTGATAAGAAAATTTCCGGAGGTCACTGATCTCTAAATCAATATGAATAAATTCATCTTTCTTTCAGGCTGCCTTTTTGCAGGTAGCCTTTTTCCACTTTCGGCACAGAAGAAAAAGCTGAGCCTTGAAGAATCCATGACCAATCCGGCTTTCAATATGCCGCTCAGGCAGGTACATGGATTTGCCGATGGTTCCTGGGGAGAAGTGGTTTCTGCAGGTCAAAAGGGAGATGCTTTTGTGAAGCGCAATGGCAGCCGTACCGATACCCTCCTCTTTGCAGGCGACTGGAAAACAGGGAAAAAAAGTTTTCCGCTGCTGAACTGGAAGAGCAGCACTGAGCTGACGGCTTTCTGGGGAAATGAATTTTCTGCCTATAATCTGGAGACGAGAAAGGCGACCGGCATCTGTTTTTTACCGGAGGAAGCAGAAAATAATGATGTGCAGGAGAAAACTCTGGCGGTAGCATTCACTCGGAAAAACAATCTCTTTATCAGGCAGGGGGAAAAAGAAATTGCAGTTACCGCCGAAACAGATGAAAACATCATCTCAGGTCAGGCGGTACACCGCAATGAGTATGGAATCAACAAGGGAACTTTCTGGTCGCCTGATGGAAAAATGCTGGCCTTCTACCGAATGGACCAGCGCATGGTGACGGATTATCCCATTGTGGACATCAGCGAGAAACCGGCGAAAGTTAAGAACATCAAATACCCCATGGCCGGCCAGACAAGTCATGAAGTGAGCCTTGGTGTTTTTGAACCTGCAAGCGGAAAAACTACCTGGCTTTCCGTGGATGGACCAAAGGATCAGTACCTTACCGGCATTACCTGGACTCCCGATTCTCGCTACATCAGCATTACGCTGCTGAATCGTGAAACCAGTAAGCTTCAGCTCAATGTGTACGATGCACTCAGTGGAAAATTTGTAAAAACGCTGCTGGAGGAAAAATCAGAAACCTATTTGGATCCGCAGGAAGGTCCCCTGTTTGTGAACAACACGCTGGATTTTGTATGGCAGACCGACCGCAGCGGTAGTAATCAGCTTTACCTCCACAGCTGGGACGGAAAGCTGAAAAAAGTGCTTTCGGAGGGTCCTTCAAGGGTAACGAAGGTGATGGGAAGTGATGGCAGCGGAAAAAAGCTCCTGTTTATTCAGGCCGATGCGGATGGAATGGACCGCATGCTGAAGTCTGTAGACCTGAACAGCGGTGTGGTGAAGCTGCTCACAGCATCGCGCGGTGTGCATAATCCGGCCTGGGCCGATGGCCGCAATGCTGTGGTGGATGTTTGGTCCAGTCTTTCCTTTCCGAAGCAGCTGGATTTCATTGCACTGAATTCCGGAAAGATTTCGTCGCTGAAAACTTTTTCTTCACCCTTTGCCGACTATGATTTTCCCCGCATTGATACGCTCAGCCTGAAAGCTTCGGATGGCCAGAAACTCAATGCCCGGTTGATTTATCCCACCGGCTTTGATCCTGCAAAGAAATATCCGGTGATTGTGTATGTGTACGGTGGGCCGCATGCCCAGATGCTTACCAATTCCTGGATGGCAGCGGCCAATTCCTGGATGGCTGCTTGGGCCTCCGAGGGCTTTGCCGTATTCACTTTGGATAACCGCGGCAGTCACAACCGAAGTGCTGCTTTTGAGAAAGCGCCTTACCGCAACATGGGTACTGCCGAAATGGAAGACCAGCTGCGCGGACTCGATTACCTGAAATCGCTTTCATGGGTAGATGCTTCGCGCATCGGGGTGCATGGATGGAGTTACGGCGGATTTATGACCACCACCCTGATGGCCAGAGCGCCCGGGGCATTTAAGGTGGGGATTGCCGGCGCACCAGTGATTGACTGGTCCATGTACGAGATCATGTACACCGAGCGTTACATGGATACGCCCAAAGAAAATCCTTCGGGCTACGAAACAAGTTCTTTACTGAATCATGCCGGCAAGGTGAAAGGCAAATTCATGCTCATTCATGGCACTTCCGATGATGTGGTAGTATGGCAGCATACACAGTCTTTTCTGAAAAAAGCCATTGAAGGCGGCGTGCAGCTTGATTACTTTATTTATCCCGGGCATGGCCACGGGGTGGGAGGGAAGGACCGCCTGCATCTGATGCGAAAGATGACGGATTATTTCCGGCAGTGGTTGTAGAGAAAATCTTGATCAGCATAGACAAATCTATGTTTTCAGTCTGATTTCCTGAAACGAGGGGGCACTTACTCCCATCCCAGATACCCTTTCAAACACCACTTTGCTGCTTCCAGCTCTGCCTCGCCCACCCTTCCAATTTTCTTCAATACAATCTGCGGTGAGAGGGTAAACAGCTTGCTGATACGCACCAGCGATATACAGGTAAGTCCGTTTTCGGGTGAGGGTAATAAAATCAGATCTTCATAGGCGGCCCAGGAAATGTGGCTGGAAATAAAGGCCACCGTAATATCGGTTTTGGATACAGCCAGCACCAGCACCGGCCTCACCTTGTAGCCACTTAAATCAGTAAAGGGAAAGGGAACTTCCAAGGTATCTCCTGCCCGGAAAGCAGGCGGGGGAAAGCGTACGGAGCCGTAAAGAACCTCTTCTTCAAAGGCGATGGAAAGGGATGAATTGCCGGTATTCAGCCAGGTATTGTAGTATTGCATCATCTGAAATCCTCATTGCAATATGCAAAAATGGCAATGAATGCTGTAGGTTTTTTATGGCTGAGTGCTGCACTTCCCCGGAAGACTTGGAAAAAGTCGGATTTGTTTGCTTATTTTGCCGTTCACCTTTGTTTCTACCTTCGGAATGCACCGATTAAGTTTAAGCGGCCTGTTTGTTTTTCTTTCCCTGTTCATCTGGTCATGCTCAACCACAGAGCGCCTTCAACCTCCCCCTCAGCCATGGATCATCAAAACGCAGACGGTACTCCGGTTGGGCGGATACAAGGCCAGCTCCGGAGGAACAGTAATCACCAAAGGCAGTGACCCGGTGATGAGCAAAGGGGTGTGCTGGACAAGAACAGCCCAGCTTCCCACCATCAGCCTCGGACCAGAATTCGTAAGTAACGAAGGCACCTCTGCCGGTGACTGGTCCAGCACCATTGACGGGCTCACCCCCAAAGATTCCATCCAGGTTCGCTCCTATGTGATGACCCGCAACGGAACTTTTTACGGGCAATTGGAAAAGTATTTTGTTCCGCTGGAAACTACTGTTCCAACGGTTGTTACCAACCCTGTACCCGATCCCAGAAAAACTTCCGCCCGCTTGTCCGGCAGGATTACCACCGATGGCGGTGCCAATCTGGTGGAAAGAGGATTCTTGCTCTATAACACCGCAAATCAGGTGCAGCAGTACATTCCCATTCCCATTACCAATCCCGATTCGCTGGATGCAAATTTCGACACCCTGCTTACGGGACTAAGCACCAATACCACTTACGAAGTAAAGGCCTATGCCCGCAACAAGGATTTTCCCAGCCGGCAGCTCGGTATTTCCCAGTTTTTCTTTACCGATCAGAGCAAGGCGGATGCTTTTCCGGTGGTGCTTTCCAAAGATTCTACCCTTATGGATACCACTGCTTTTGTTAACGGACTCATTGTGAGTAACGGAGATTTTGAGGTGCTTTCCAAAGGAATCTGCTATGGAACCTCCCGAAACCCCTCCTTCAATGGCCCCAGAGTTGACGATCCGGGTTCTCCCTTTCTGCCTTCCATTCAGGTAGAAATTAAGGGACTGATTCCCGGCATCCGTTATTATTACCGCGCCTATGCCCGAAATGAGGGAGGCATCGGCTACGGGCAGGAGAAGTCATTTGTACTTTCTCCTTAGGGAAGGCTTCTCAGAGCCTCGGCATATCGGCTTTCCCCGGGCTTCATTTTCTGAAGTCTCATCAGTTCCTTCTTCGCCTCCGCAAATTTTCCGCTTTCCACATAGCAGCGGGCAAGGTTTTCGCGGGCGAGAATTTTATCGGGATTTCCCTGAAGGGATTTTTTCAGCAGCATTTCCGCCTCTGCATAATTGCCCTGCTGAAGAGCCTCAAAGCCAAAATTGCTGTTTGCCTCCGGATGCAGGGGGTTGAGCCGTAGCAAAATGCTGTAGTCCGGCTTTTTGCCGCATTCTTCCTCACTAATAATCCTGGCAAAAAGGAATTCGATTCGGTCGGGGGCAAGGCGGCAGGCCCTCTCCAGGGTGGTATACCAGGGAAGACCGGCTCTGCGTTTTACCTCTGCCCAGCGGAAAACCACCTGAGCATCGGCAGAACCGGAAAAAGTGCTTGTATCTGTCTTTGGTATTCCGGGCAGTTTTTTCAGGTAATGGTAACTAAGTAAAGATGCTGGCGGAAGATATGGTAGTAAGTCCTGGACCCGGGTAAAGCTCAGACTATCTCCTCTGGTTTCGGCCAGGAAGAGCCAGGCTCTGGCCAGTTCGCTGCGGCTGTAGTTTTTTCCGGCGAAATTCTGAAGTTCTTCCTTGGATACTGTGGTTTTTTGAAGGGCCGGATTTTTACGGATCCAGTGGTCGGTGGAACTCACATGGGGAATATCGCTGGTTCCTCCCCGCTGCATATGGCAGGAAATACAAGTAGCTTTCCCATTATTGCCGCTGCATTCCTTACCGTGATTTTCTGAAAGATGGCAGCTTTGGCATTTGTTGTTGAAATATGTATTCCGGTCGGCCGGAAGTGGTTCATGGGAATTATGGCAGCTGCTGCAATTCATTTTACCGGAACTTTTCACAAAGCAGTTGCTCATCTGCAGGCGTTCGGAGTGCGAGGCAAAGCCAAACTCCCCGGTTTCACTTTTGGGAATAAAAACTTCAAAGTAATCTGAAAAGCGCTTTCCCGGCCGGAAGTTGCCTGCAGGAGTTTTATCCCTGCTGATTTTTATTCCTTCCAGATGGCAGCGGCGGCAAACATCCATTTGAATTTCTGATGGAAGAGAAGAAAGCCGCATCACTTCGGGATCCCTTTTGCTCCCCGTTTTCATTTTTGTCAGGTGCTTATCCATGCTCCCATGGCATGTCTCGCAGGAAAGTGCTGTTCCTGTCCTTAGGAAACGGTTCCCCGATTGAGGCGCTTCCCGGAATCCGCTGGCATGGCATTCCAGGCATTCGCTTCCGATGGCCCGGTCGAAACCATGGTTGTTGCCGTTTTCATAACCCGGACTCAGGTCCCAGATGGCTTTTTTTCGGTACCAGGTCAGGGGCATTTCCCAAAGGTAGCCGTTCTGAAGCCGGAAAAAGGAAACCGTCTGGTTGCCGGATCCTACTACCTGGTGGATTCCTTCCCTGCGAAGATGAATGGTATCGCCGTTTTCCAGCCGGAACTCACGGATGAAAAACTGTTTTCCGGATTTTTCGGGGAGGTAGTAAAGGTCGCGGTGGCTGTCGTAAACCGGTTTTACATCATCCCAGCGGCACAGGTTTTCGCCGGCTAAGGCAGGCAAAAGCGACCTTCCCTTGCCGGTAAGGAAGAATGAATCCACGATGGCCTGGTGGCAGGGTCGGCATTCAGAAGGCGGAATGGATACTTCTCCGCTAAGGCTGTCAGGGTTTGCAGCAGTTTCCTTTATACCCGTTTCGGATTGCATACAGGATTGCAGCAGCAGAAAAAACCAGGTCAGAAACAGCGACAAAAGCAGCAGCGCGGAAATCTTTTTTCCTGCCATGGAGTCTGCGCTCAGAGAATAATTCCTGCTCTTTTGTAGCGCCCGTACTCCAGGATGGCATCCATAAATTCCAGCGGCCGGAGCTGGTCGATGGCGGCCTGATGGAAAATGCAGGTAGCAGGTGTCATTCCGGGCAAGGAATTGATTTCAATGATGATGGTTTCCACCTTACCATCAGGAAAAATCCGGACGAAGGCATCAATCCTGCAATAGCCTTCCACATTGAGGATGGCCGCTGTTTGCTCCAGAGTTTTTCTCACCTCCGCTGAGATTCGCTTCTGCTCTTCTGTGTTTTTGCTGAAGCGGGCCGGCGTGATGTTCTGTCCCTCGCCGGCCAGAAACTTTTCCTCAAGGGATAGAACCTCTCCGGATGCCAGGGCTTCCGAAGGTTCAAAAACCTGATAAATCCGTTCGCCTGAACTTCCTGTGCGGGTAAGCATGCCGCCGGTGATTTCCAGAAAATGTGCAGCACCTTCCGGACCAATCAGGGTTTCAATCAGGAAGCCCTGTTTTTGCGGAAATTCTTCGGCCGGGCGCAGGTCGAGCACAGCGGCTGCAGATGAAGGCTTTTCCTCACTTTCGCGGAACATCAGTTCAGCAAAGGCCTGTAATTGTTCGCGGTTCTGGATTTTTTTTACGGCGGAACTGCAGCCGTCGTCAGCCGGCTTGGCAATGAAAGGGTAGGAAAAGGCCGATTCAATCGCCAGAATTTCCTTCTCAATTTGCCCGTTCCAGTCTGTCTTATAGACCATGCGATGATCTGCTACAGAGATTCCCTTCCTGCGCAACAGGGCGTTGGTTTCAAACTTATTGATGGTGGTGGCGGAACTGTCTGCGCCGGATCCGTTGTAAGGCAGTTCAAGTACTTCCAGCTTTCGTTGCAGTGAACCATCTTCCCCGGGCCGCCCGTGCAGTGCGATGAAAATTTCATCAAAATGATGCACGAGTTCTTCCAAGCTCAGGTGTTGTGATTCAAAAACAGCACCTCTGGCAAAGCGGTTGGTAATGGTTTCGGCTTCCCTGATTACCCGGGCAATGTAGGGATGTTTTGGTGCCGGATTTTCCACCAGAGCCTTTACATCATCGGCATTGTCTTTCAGCATCATTTTCACCGGAAGGCTGTACAGCTTCCAGCTTTCATCAGATCCTGTAAGGAATATGGGGCTTGCGGTATAATTTGCGGAGGAAGATAGCTTTTCATAAATATTACGGCCGCTTTCCAGAGAAATATGCCTCTCGCTGGAATAGCCGCCCATAATTACCCCAACGCGGCGCCTTGAATCTGCTGCAGAAGCTTTGCCCCTGAGCAGCTGATCCAGCGTTCCTAGGAGTGCTGCAGATTTATAGCGCAGTTTGCCCGAATCCTGTCTTATCTGCAGGGAGCGGTGAATGATGTAACTAAGGAACTGCGATGGGTTCAGTCCTATTTCAGCTGCCTGATGAAAGAAAAACGAGGATGGCAGCATACCAGAGGTGGTGTTGGGGTCGTTCAGAACAACCCTCCCGTTGTTCAGCAAAAATCCATCCAGCCTTGCATACACCTGAAAGCCGAAGGTGCGGTACATTTTTTCGCAGGCCAGTCGGATGGCATCCAGCGATTCTTCCGGAACATCGATTGGCGTTACCTTTCGGGATATGCCAGGCAGGTATTTTGCCCGGTAATCGAAGAGGGCAGAAGACTTGATGATTTCGGTGGGCGGCAGCGGCAGGGGCGTGCCGTCTTCTTTTTCGATTACAATACAGGAAAATTCTCTTCCTTCAATGAATGACTCAATCAGAACTTCATTTTCTGCATCGTCGGGTTCCAGCCATGTATTTTCCCAGCCGGCTTCATCCAGAGAGTTCATTAGTTCTTCGGGAAGATAGCATCGCTGAAGGGGCTTTTCCGGAATTTCTCTGTAAACGGTAAGCGGAAGGCCGGGGCCGGTCCGGACATCAATCAGGCCGTTGATCCATTGAATTCTGCCTTCCTGTGAAAGCGATTTCCACCAGTTCCTGTTAATTTTATGAAGAAAAAAACTTTTGCTGAGTGCTTCGGAAACGGCTTCGGAACTGGCATCTTTCAGCACTGTAATGCCCACGGAAGATCCCTGGTGCGGAGCCTTCACCACGCAGGGAAATCCGCAGGTTTTGCTGATTTTATCCGGAAGGCTGCTGCCGCTTTCTGCTGCCCAGGTAATAAACTCCTCCCGGTTGATGATCATACTTGCAGGTCCATCAAAGCCCATAGCGGCGAGCAGTTTACGCTGCCGCACCTTGTTGATGCCGAAAGAGGAAGGAAAAATGCCGCAGCCTGAGTAGGGGATGCCCAGCCATTCCAGCATACCCTGAATACCGCCATCTTCTCCGTAAGGACCATGCAAGGCAAGAAATGCAAAGTCAATAAGCCCGGGTAATTCGGAAAAGCTGATGGACTTGCCGGTCTGGTTTCTCAGATGTTCCAGAAAAGCTGCATCCCGGTTTCCGAGCGAATCGGCATAAAGCTGCCATGGTTTGCTGCCGTCGTTTACTTCCGGGCCGGGATAAAAATCCCGTATGGTTCCTTTGTAGAGAAATGGCCAGCTGAGCAGACTCAGATTTCCGAGCTGGTCCACAAAAACCGGGACCGGCTCAAACAGAGCTTTGTCGAGATTGTCGTATACCGTGCGCCCACCGGCAAAGGAGATTTCCCGTTCACGGGATTTTCCTCCGAATAGAATTCCAACCCTGATCATCCGGGGATTAATCTTGTTCTTTGAATACCTTTTTCAGCAGGTCGCTTCCCCGTTTGCTGAGGTTTGTCCGGATGCCGGTTTCCTCATCACCCACCTTTCTGAACAAGCCATTCAGTGCTTTTTCAGTGGCGTATTCGCCAAGGTTTGGGTTAATGGTCTTCAGACCTAGTGTGGCCGCGGTAAATGGAGTCACATAGGAATTGTACTCATTGAACAAGGTGCTCCATGCTGTGCTTGCGCCAGCTTCATCCATTGCTGAATTTATTTCGGGAGCAAAGGCTGATGTTAAAGGCTGGGAGGTGGTTTGCCGCAGGTAGGCTGTGGCTGCTGTATCGCTTCCCTTGAGGATGTTCATGGCATCTTCAATGCTCATGGAACTGATTGCATTGGCGAAAATAGGAACAGCTTTGGTAGCAGCTTTTTCCGCGCCACGGTTCATTTTTTCAATAACAGTTTCCATGTAGGGTTTTAGTAACAGTTCAGCACCGGGCAGTGCATAGGCTTTTTCAATCATGTTTACTGCATCGGCCGGCAGCAGGATTTTTACGGCCTGGTCTTTAAAGTAACCATCGGTTACTCCAAGGCCATCAGAAGCCACGCGGGCGCCCTGATTCAGGGCCTCCTTAAGGCCGGCCACAATTTCTTCATTGGTAATGCCCAGTTCGGTTAGCTGTTCGCAGGAAAAGGGCAGCAGGCTGAATAACAGCAGTGAAAAAGAGAAAAGTAATTTTCGGATCATGGCGCAAATTACCAAAATATTTCTTGCCCGCCGTTGGCGCGGAGGTATTCATTACATCGGAGAAAATGACCGTTGCCTTCAAAGCCTCTGTACACACTCATAGGAGAGGGGTGGGCCGATTCCAGAATCAAGTGTCTGGACGCATCAATCAGCGATGCCTTTTGCCTGGCCGGACTGCCCCAGAGCAAGAATACCAGGTTATTTTTGTTTTTGGAAAGTCGTTGAATTACTTCATCCGTAAACTGTTCCCAGCCCCGGCCCTGGTGAGAATTGGAAAGTCCTTCACGCACACTAAGCACGGCATTGAGCAGTAAAACTCCCTGCTGGGCCCAGCGGCTCAGGTCTCCGGAGGCCGGCATTTTCCGGCCAGTTTCCCGTTCTATCTCTTTGTAAATATTTTTAAGGGAAGGAGGAAGCGGAGCCCCTTCCGGCACAGAAAAACTCATTCCCATGGCCTGGCCCGGCCGGATGTATGGGTCCTGTCCGAGGATGATAACCCGGGTGTTTTGCCAGGTGCAGAGTTCAAATGCACGGAATAAATACTGCGCCGGCGGAAAAATCTGCTGTTCCCGGTATTCTGTCCGCACGAATTCACGCAGGGCTGAAAACCATTCCTTTTCGAAAACATCATTCAGCTGCTTTTTCCAGCCGTCTTCAATCCGTATATCTTTCATGTCAAAAGAGGTATTGAAAAAAATCAGGCATTAGGATTTTTTCATCCCGTTGTTTGAATATAAGAAGCGTGTGTATTTTTAAGCGATTTTTTACCACGACTTAAAAATGGTTGCAAGGATAACAGACGGCGTAAAGGTAATGGTGAGTACCGAGTTTCAGCCGGATTATTCCAATCCTGCGCAGTCCCATTTTGTTTTTACCTACCGGATTGTAATTGAAAACAACTCCTCCTACACTGTGCAATTAATCCGCAGGCACTGGATGATTGCAGACTCTTTCGGCGAAAAGCGGGAAATAGAGGGCGATGGTGTAGTTGGTCAGCAGCCGGTTCTGGAACCGGGCGAAAGCCATGAATATGTCAGCGGCTGCAATCTGAAATCTGGAATAGGTAAAATGGTAGGAACCTATACCATGCGACGGATTGTAGACAGCCTTGAGTTTCCGGTGAATATTCCGGAGTTTTCTCTGATAGTTCCCTGGCGGAATAATTGAGTATTTTCTTTCATCAATGGAATCCAAACAGCAGGGGTAAAATAAAAACCACCATCCCGGCCCACATTCCATAAATGGGCAGAAATTTTGCTGTTTCGGCACCCGGACTGTTCGCCTCTGTACCATCATGCCAGAACCGGAGCAGGCTTCGGATGGTCAGAATCAGATTAAGGAAAATCAAAAGATTGCTTCCTGTAAGGACGAGTCGGTTTGGAGTAATTCCTTGAGAAAACAAACGGTAGCCGATGGCTGAAAGTGCCACTACATCAATCAGAACTGTGAGAAATGAAAGACTGAGGAGCAGCAATAATCCGGCTTTTCGGTTCTTCAGCTGACTCAGCTCGGGAAGGGAAAAGTATATCAGTGCCAGAATTCCAATGAGTAAGATGTTGAAAATCAAAAGAAATTCGCGGCTGGTTATCGGGTTTTTGTCACTCAAAAACATGCTGGGGAGATAAATTAGCAGCACCAGCAAAGCGAGCGGACTGAAAATTCTGGCAATCATTGGAGCCACCGGCTTCAGTAAACCGGGATTTTCTTTTACCAGGAGTGCTGCAGCAACGGGAATGGCGGGAAGAATAAACAGCCCGATATTTTCAAAAAACCATTCCTGAATATGAATCCCGATGGCCTCAAAAAGTCCGAAACAGATGCCGGTAAAAAGGCCTGTTGCCAGACTGATGATGCAGGCCATAACCAGCCACATGGCATTATATTGGATAAAATTGAGTCTGTGCTGAACAGGGTTGTTGTCTTTATCCGCATCTGCAACCGACAGAAGTAACCAGAGGCAGACCGGTACATGCAACATGGCCAGAATAAGGGTGTCGCTTCGGTGTGTTTCGGGCAGGAAGTTTACCCAGATGATCAGCACAATTGCTGCGATGGCAGGCCAGAGTTTTTTTTGAAGAGGGCTATCGCTGCGGTAAGCCAGGAAAATTCCGGAAGGAATCAGGAAGGCAAATGCCAGATTTCGAGGATAATAGTTTGCATAATCCCAGCCAAAAATCTGGGGTAATTTCAAAGCCATCCCACCCAAAACTGCTGCCAGCAAAACCATAAGCCAATTGTTGCTTTTGCC
>Ga0315905_10003065_pt1 | contig 17357 bp, 15 predicted proteins | sample LakEriMetagenome_5_FD_203522 | JGI IMG/M metagenome (GOLD analysis project Ga0315905, IMG submission 203522) | Freshwater fungal communities from buoy surface, Lake Erie, Ohio, United States - Buoy 4 MA121 | ecosystem: Environmental > Aquatic > Freshwater > Lake | place: USA: Lake Erie, Ohio... | reverse complement strand
GCGCCAAATCACACGCCGCAGCGCCTCCTTTTCGACCTCATCGAAGAACACCTCGCCGCCGCAAGTGCGTGACATGACATGGTAACAGTAGGACTCCAGCGGCCCCTTGCCCAGAATACGCCGCCTGCCACCCGACCACGAACGCGCGCCAGGATAGAGGCCAGTTTTGGCGTTCACGCCGACGAGTTGGTCTTCGAGCGGAAGAGATTGAGGTTCAGAGGATTGGGCGAAGTTCATGGCAACGGAAAGTGGTGAAAAATGCAGCAATAGCAACAACTAAATGCCTGGCATTATTTTAAATGGAAGTTTACCCCGAGTTCATCGTCTGAGGCTTGATCTTTCGCTTAAAACAGCGACCCGATGCCTGCCGCATGAAAAAAAAGACCCCTGCAGACCGCAAACCGGTGAAGCGCTCGCTCACGCGCTGGCAATCCTTCAAGCGGCTGACGATGATGCTGCTGATGGTCGGCACCCTGCTCTGCACTCTGACGGTGGCGCTGGTGATCGGGGTGTATACCCATTTGGCGAAGGATTACGATCTCACGCAGCTCGGACAGATGCCGGAGCGCTCCCTCGTGATGGATTACCAGGGCGAGATCCTCGGCCGCATGCACGGGGAGAACCGCATCATCGTGCCGCTGAGTGAGGTGTCACCGTGGTTTGTGAAGGCGCTGCTGGCGCGCGAGGACTCGCGCTTTTACAGCCACAGCGGTGTGGACTTGAAAGGCGTGGCACGCGCAGCGGTGCGGAACATCAAGGACATGCGCATCGTGCAGGGTGCGAGCACACTGACGATGCAGCTCGCCCGCAACAGCTTCCCGGATCTCGACGACCGCAGCATCCACCGCAAGCTGGTGGAGATGATGCTGGCGCGGCGCATCGAGAAGGCAGCGTCGAAGGAGCAGATCATCGAGCACTATGTGAACCGCATCTTTTACGGTCCCGGCATCTACGGTGTGCAGCGGGCCAGTCAGGTGTACTTCGGCAAGCATGCCAGCCAGCTCAATCTGAGCGAGGCGGCGATGATCGCGGGCATCATCCGCAGCCCGGTGCGTTTCTCGCCCTTCCGCAATTACGAAGGGGCACTGAAGGAGCGGGACACGGTGCTCAAGCGCATGCTGGAGATGAAGATCATCACGCCAGAGGAAGAGCTGGCCGCGCGTTATGCCGACATCGCCCTGCATGCGCAACCGGCGTTTCAGAGCCAGGGCGGTTACGCGCTGGACGCGGTGCGCCGCGATCTCGATCTCATTTTGGAGCAGCAGGAGATCGAGGACGGCGGTTTGCAGGTCTTCACCACGTTGAACAAGGAATTGCAGGACGCGGCAGAGCAGTCGGTGGAAAAACGACTCGCCGCCGTGGAGAGGCTGAAAAGCTACCAGCACCCGAAGAAGGCCGATTTTGACAAGACCTGGGACGGCACGCAGGAGATCACCAGCACGCCGTATTTGCAGGCCTCACTCATGATGCTGGACAACGAAACTGGCGGTATCCTGGCCGTCGTGGGCGGGCGGGATTACCGCCACAGCAAGTACAACCGCGCCACGCAGGGCGAGCGGCAGATCGGCTCGACGGTGAAGCCGTTCGTGTATGCCGCCGGGGTCGCCGCAGGCTTCCTGCCGGGCACGCTGATCAATGACGCGCCGATTCAGCCCGGCGAGATCGATGAGACCGATCCCGGCTGGAGTCCGCAGAACTCGGACGGCAAGTTCCTCGGCCTCGCCACGGTCACCGACGGTCTGGTGAAAAGCCGCAACACGATGACGGTGCGCCTGGGCAACTACGCCAGCCTCAATCGCGTGATCGATCTGCTCACCAACGCGGGTTTTGGCAAGCCGCAGCGCACGCCACAGATCTTCATCGGCAATCTGGCCGGAAATCCGCGCCAACTCACCAGCGCGATGAGCATTTTCCCCAATCAAGGGCTGCGCCGTCGCCCGTTCCTCATCGACCGCATCATCGACAAAGCCGGGAACGTCATTTACCAGACGCCGGTGCTCGAATCCGAGGTCATCACACCGAGCGTGGCCCATATGATGCGCCTCATGCTCGCGCAGGTGATTGATCGCGGCACGGCGGCCTCGCTGCGCAGCGAATACGGTTTCAACGAACCCGGCGGCGGCAAGACCGGCACGACGAATGATTACAAGGACGCGTGGTTCGCCGGCTACACCGACCGCCTGAGCTGCGGCGTGTGGGTGGGCCTGGACAAGCCGCAGACGATCATCGAAGGCGGCTACGGCGGCACGCTCTCCCTGCCGATCTGGGCGGATGTGATGACGAAAGCTGTCGCGCTCGGCTACAAGACCGAGGTGCCGAAGGTGTTGCTACCGCTCACCAAGGTGACGCTCTGCCGCCTGAGCAGCCAGCTCGCCACCGACGGCTGTGGCCGCGCCGGCACCGCGTACGAGGATGCCCTGCCCTACGACCTCGTGCCGCAAAATTTCTGCATGGAGCACCAAGGCTACGGCGCCCCGCCACCGCAGCGCGTGCAACAGCCGGGACAAGGCCGCGGCTTGTTTGATCGCATCAAGAGCTGGTTCAGGTGAAGGCTCGACAAACGCGGGGCGTTTCATTACTCTCCGCGCATGACCGCCGCCGTTGAACGCATCAAAAGTGAAATCCGCCGCCTGCCCCAGGACGAACTGGACGATCTGCTACGCGACATCCAATCGGAGTATGTTCTTCCCGCCATGGATGAAGACGAACGCTCCGTGGAGGCTGCCTGGGACGAGGAGATCAACCGCCGGGCGCAGGAGGTGATGGATGGCACGGTGGAGCTGATTTCGGAAGAGGAATCAGACCGCAGGATGGACGCCCTCTACGCCAAGCATGGCCTCCAACGCAAAAGAGTGGCATGAAACCTTGGCGCATTCACCCGGCCGCTCAAACAGAGCTGGAGGAAACCGCCGGGCAATACCTGATGATTGGTCAAGCACTCGCCGAGTCATTCAATCATCATTATCTCAGTTACCGGCAGCAGATCTGCGAGAACCCACGGCTCTTTAACATCCGAGCAGGCATCGTCCGCCGGGTGAACCTGACGCCGCGTTTTGGCGAGTACTACATCGCCTACATGCTGTGGCATGATAAGGTCGTCATCCTGGCCATCGCGCATGCGAAACGCCGACCGTATTACTGGCGGCATCGCATCAGCGAGTCGAAGTAGATGTTCTGAGAAGGATCACTCCGCCTGCTTTTTCTTCTTCCCTTTGCCTTTCTCTTTCTTCTCGGTGCCGGACGTGGGTTTGACTTCATTCTTGGGCAGAGCAGTAGCCAGTTTCGTCTTGAGGTCGCTCATGCCGACTTCAGCGGCGAGGTTGGTCCACTCATACGGGTCTTTACTGTGATCGTAGAGTTCTTCCGTGCCGTCGGCATAGCGGATGTAGCGCCACTGGGCGTCGCGCACGGCGTGGTTGCCTTTGCCATGCGTGCAGACGGCCACGCCATCCCATTTGGCGGCGGGATTTTTCAGCAGGGGCATCAGGCTTGCACCTTTGACATGATCTGGCACTGGCAGACCGGTGAGTTGGCAAAGAGTCGGGTAGAGGTTCGTGTAATCGACGGGCGCATCGGTCTTGCTACCGGGCTTTGACACGCCGGGGGCCACGATGGCCAGGCTGGTGCGTGTGGCTTCCTCCCAGAGAGCGAATTTACGCCAGTGCTCCTTCTCACCGAGATGCCAGCCGTGGTCCGTCCACCACACGATGATGGTCTTGTCCTTGCGTGGGCTTTGATCGAGTCCGTCGAGCAAACGACCGACTTGATCATCGAGGAAAGAGATGGTGGCGAGGTAGGCCTGCACTGCTTGCTTCCACTGGTCGCCTTTGAGCACGGCGGCGTGATCGCCCTCTGGCCCGGCCATTTTAACCCCCTGCGTCGGCACGTCAGCGAGATCGTTTTCCTTCGTCACCGGCAGCTTGATGTCGGCCAGCGGAAAGCGGTCGTAATACTCCTGCGGCACATACCAAGGCAGGTGCGGTTTCACATAACCGACGGCGAGGAACAGTGGCTTGTCAGAGGGCGCGGTCTTGAGATGATGGATGGCCCAGTCGGTCAGCTTGTGGTCGCCCAAGTCAGCGGTCTTGGCATCGACCGGACCCCAGTCGAAGTGACCACGCTTGAGGCTATTCAGATTTTCCTCGTGTTCCTGAATCGAAGGAAACAGCCCGGCCCACTCCGTCCACGAGTCTTGACGACCCTCGGCGTTGAAGTTGTGGTAGATCTTACCGCCGCCGCGAGTGTGGTAGCCGTTGGCGAGAAAGTGGCGGTTGATGGTGCTCACATCCTTGAGCACGCCCTGAGCCGGATCACCATTCGTGTAAATGCCCGTCTGCCAGGGCCGCAAACCGCTCATCAAGGCCGCACGCGAAGGGTTGCAGGCGGGCGCGGCGCAGTGCGAGTTCGTGAACGCGGTGCCGCGTGCCACGAGGCGGTCGATGTTCGGTGTTTTCGTCTGCGGATGGCCGCCGAGGTAGCTGGTCCAGTCGTTCAAATCATCGACCGCGATGAACAGCACATCAGGCTTCGATTGAGCGACGGCAAAGCCGCCCAGGAGGAGGAAAAGAGCGAAAAGTCGAGTCATGGCCCGCCTTGAACGCGGAGGCGTCTGAAGTCTTGCAGTGTCTGGCAGATCGAGTGGAGATGCGGCGTTGAAAGGATCACGATGACTTCCCTTCTCCGCTCCACCCTGCACGGCTGCCTTGGCTTTGGCGCTGTGAGCGTCGCCGCTTATTCGATCTGGGCCTTTGCGCCGCGCCTCGCGGGCAGCGAGATCGGCATGTATGCGCTGATCGCGCTGGTTTATCTCGGCGGGGCCGGTCTGGCGCTGTGCGGGCTGTTGCAAGGAGAACACCGGCTCGGGCGCTTTTATCGCCTGTTTTTACCCGCGTTCTTTGGTTACGCGCTGCTGTGGAGCTTGGCGTGGTTTGTCATCCAAGGTCGGCCAGGAGAATGGGTCGGTGCGGCGGCGGGCACGTTGTTTTTCTCGTTCATGTGCTGGCGCTCGCTGAAAAAGCCATCCGGCTTCTGGATCGCGGCGCTGGTGCTGTTTGCCCTGCACACGGCGGGTTATTTCATCGGTGGAAAGTGGATGTATGGCATTCTCGGCTCGGGCATCGAGGGCTGGAGCAAACCGCAGGTCGCCATCGCGGCCAAGCTGGGCTGGGGTTTGTTCCACGGGCTGGGATTTGGCGCGGGAATCGGCTTTGCGCTCGGCTGGTGGCAACGAAAAAGCCACTGAGAAGCGAACGGCGACGCCGCAGAAAGTCTGGGGCATGAATCCAGCGCAAGAGCGTGCGGATCTCTGCATTTGTCATTCCCATGCCTGCCCACGGCAAGATGGCCTCGTTCAGGGCGTTGTTTCCTCACGCATGAAGGTTTCAGCCCCCATCGCTCTCGTGTTCGCGTTGCAGGCAGGCATCGCGTCTGCTGCCGTGACTGCGGATGACTCACAGATCGCGTTCTTTGAGAAAACCATCCGCCCGATCCTCATCAAGCGCTGCTACGAGTGCCATTCCGTCGAGTCGGGCAAGAGCAAAGGCGGCCTGCTGATCGACTCACGCGACGGCCTGTTCAAAGGTGGAGACAACGGACCCGCGCTCGTGGCGGGAGATCCTGACAAAAGCCGAATCATCGAGTCCGTGCGCTACCACAACCAGGACATGCAGATGCCGCCGAAAGGTGCCCTGCCCTCCGCCGAAGTGAAGGCGCTCGAAGCATGGGTCAAGATGGGAGCGCCTGATCCGCGCGAAGCCGTCGCGGAAGCCAAACATGCCGCCCCGCGCGTGATCGACATCGCCGAAGGCAGCAAGCACTGGGCCTTCCGCCCCATCGCGAAGCCGAAAGTGCCTGCGATGAAAGCGGCGAACCCGATTGATGCCTTCATCCTTGAAAAACTCGCCGCCCAAGGCCTCTCACTCGCCGCGCCGGCGGACAAACGCACGCTCATCCGCCGCGCCAGCTTCGATTTGACCGGCCTGCCGCCTAGCCCCGATGAAGTCGATGCCTTCCTGGCTGACAAGTCGCCGGATGCCTTCGCCAGGGTCGTGGACCGCCTGCTGCGCTCACCGCATTACGGTGAAAAATGGGGCCGCCACTGGCTGGATGTCGCGCGTTACTCGGACTCGAACGGGCTCGATGAAAACATCGCTCTCGGCACGGCGTGGCGTTACCGCGATTATGTCGTGAAGTCGATCAATGCGGACAAGCCTTTCGATCAATTCCTCACCGAGCAACTCGCGGGCGATCTGCTCGATTCACGCGACATTCCCACGCGCCACGAGCGCGTCACGGCCACCGCTTTCCTCAATCTCGGCGCGAAGGTGCTGGCCGAGCCGGACAAGGAAAAGCTCGCCATGGATGTCATCGACGAGCAGATCGACGTCATGGGCCGCGCCTTCATGGGCCTCACGCTCGGCTGCGTGCGCTGCCATGACCACAAGTTCGACCCCATCCCGCAAACCGACTACTACGCACTGGCGGCCATCTTCAAAAGCACGCAAAGCTTCAGCGTGGACCGCATCGGTGCGCTGAGCACGGCGTATGAGGCTCCCATGGGATCGCTGGATGACTTCGCAGCAGTGAAATCCAGCGAGCGCATCCTCCAGGAGCAAAGGGCCGCCGTCTCGAAGGCGCAAACCGAAGCCAACGCCGCGCTGCGCAAAGAAGCGCGTGAACATGCGGTCGATTACCTCATGGCCGCCTGCGAGCTGCCTGCCACGCCGACTTTGAGCAGCGTCAAACCGGCGGCGGAAAAGCACGGTCTGCGCCCGCACCTCCTGCTGAACTGCCGTGTCTATCTGGCCGCGAACGAGCACCTCCCCGTTTTCAAGCCCTGGCATGACGCCATGAAATCGGCAGGCACGGCCACGCTTCTGCGTGCCTACTTCGCCGCGATCTTCAGCGCCGCCGAGAAACTGGCCGTGAATGCCAAGGTCAAGGAAGCCGAAGGCTCGCTGCTGCATCAGGCGCGTGCCGAGCTGGACAAAGCCGCTGGCTTCCTCGCCCTGCCGCCGGAACCCATTGTGCTGTATCCGAAAGAGGTCGCTGCCAAAGTCCGCGCCCTGATGGACACGATGATGAGCACGGAGAGCCATCTCCCCGACCTGCCCACCACCCTGGCCGTGTCTGAGGGACCGAAGGTCTTCCAAGAGCTGCCCGTGCACATCCGCGGCAATCATCTGGCCCTCGGCAAGCCCGTGCAGCGTGGGTTCATCCAAGTCGCGCAGGCCGCGCTCAAAACTCAGCCGCAGTTCCCTGCGAATCAAAGCGGTCGCCTCGAACTGGCGCGCTGGCTGGCCAGCGCGGAGCATCCGCTCACTTCGCGTGTCATGGCCAACCGCATCTGGTCCTGGCACTTCAATCAAGGCATCGTTTCCACCACGGACAACTTTGGCCTGCTCGGCCAGCAGCCCACGCATCCTGAGCTGCTCGACTGGCTGGCCCGCTGGTTCACCCACAACGGCTGGAGCCTCAAGGACATGCACCGGCTCATCATGAGCTCGCGCACCTATCAGCAGCAAAGCGAAGAGCCTAGGGCGAAGAGCCTAGAGTCCCAATCCCTTGAAGCGCCTGGCTCTTCGCCCTTAGCCCTTCACCCTTCGCTCGTCGATCCCGAAAACCAGCTCCTCTGGCACTTCCCGGTCCGCCGTCTTGAGGCCGAGGAGGTGCGGGACGCGCTGCTGCACGTCGCTGGTAGCCTCGACACCACTTTTGGCGGTAAAACCATCCCGCGTCGCAATCGCGAGTTCGTTTTCAACCACACCTCCAAAGACTTCACCACCTACGGCAGCACGCGCCGGGCACTCTATCTGCCGATCATCCGCAACAACCTCTACGACCTCTTCCAGCAGTTCGATTATCCCGATCCCTCCACCTCCACCGGCCTGCGCAACAGCACCGTTGTCTCCCCGCAGGCGCTGCTACTCATGAACAGCGACCTCGCCAGCGACGCGGCCCGCAACTTCGCCGAACGCCTCGCCAAACTCTCTGCTGAAAAAGCACCGCGCCTCCGCGCTGCCTACCGCCTCGCCTTTGCCCGTGAGGCCACCGCTGACGACCTCCGTCGTGCGCAGAATTTCCTGATCACGACCAACGCCGCGCTCAATTCCAGCCAGCAGGACACCGACCAACGTGAGCTGCAAGCCTGGACGCAACTCTGCCAAGCGCTGATGATGAGCAACGAGTTCATTTACCTGCGGTGAGATGCCCGCAGACGGGCGCAAGGTGCTCAAAATCGTGCGCCAGCAGCTTAAAGAACTCGGTGTCGAGGTCGGGCAACATTAGGCAGAGGCGGATTGAAGCGATGAACGCTTCAACCCCAAGCTTCTCTTCCGCCATGCGTTCCAGGCAGGCTTAAAATCGCAGCGTGGCCGCGATCTGCATGAAATCCCCTGGCGGTGCGGCTCCAGTGCTTGCCACGAACCCGCCCGGCCAGAAATGCGAATAGGCGAGGTCGAGATCGAAGTTTTTGCCGAGCTGCCAGACGAGGCGGATGTCAGTCTCCTGGCCGATGAAATCACCACCCATCCCTGTGCGGTCACGGCGCAGGCCGCGCACCCAAGCATCCGTGTCACTGGCGAGCCAGAAGGCGCGGTGCATGATCTCGCACCTGAAGTTCTGCGCAGGCGCGAAGCTCAGACGCAGCGCTGGATTGATCATGTTCTGCCAGGCGAAGTAACTGCTGTAGCCGTAGAAGGCGTAGGTGGCTCCAAAGAGCGGATCAAATCGCTCATGGCGGCCATCGGTGGCGTCTTGATCGCCGCTGGCGTAGTTGAACCACAGAGCCAGTCGCGGCTTCCAGGCGCTGCTGAAGGTGCGCCCCACCTCGGCATGCGCGGCCCAGGCTCGGTGAGCCTGCCCTTGCGTCTCGCCCCACTGCCCAGCAAGGCTAAGATCGTAGTCCCAGGCGGATTTTTCACTCCATTGCCCGAAAGCGTGCAGGCCGAAGGTGTGCAGATCACGCTGGATGGGCACGAGCCGGTTGTCGTCCTGCTCAAACCACAGCCAATACGGCTCCAGCACTAGGTGTGGCGACCAGCCGCGCCAGTAGCCGGCGATGCCGACGAGCGTGGCATTGTCAGTCGATTCATCGAGGTCGTCCACATTCCGATCCACCGGACGCACAGCGATGGCGTCGATCTCCCACGGGGCATTTTCATCGCCAAGCCGCAGACGGAAGCCGTCAAAGGCGCTGAGGGTATTGCGGTTGCGATTGCGGGCGATGATACGTCGATCCGCCCAGTCAAAGACCATGCGGCCAAAACTGAGGCTCAGCGGCTGACCGTCGAGAGCGTCCTCGAAACGCAGTTGCGCAAAGGCTTGCAGGAACTCGAAGCCGGTTTCGAGGTTCGGATTGGCGACACGGTCGCTCAGAAAACGGCGGGAGTCCTGCAACTCCACGGCCAGACGCAGGGGATCGAGCGGGCCTTTGACCGCGAGGTAGAGTAGGTTGCGCGTGACGAGCGCATCATCCGTGATCAGGCCGGGCGTGCTGTAGTCGTTCCAACGGTATTCATAGCGCGTGCGGGACTCCAGGCCGAATTCCAGCCAACTTAGTTCAGCGCTCAGTGAGTGAGCATAGTCAGGCTTCTCAGCGATGCGGTTCGCCGCCACGCTGCGGGTGATGACGGGCTTGAAGGGCGCAGAGTCAGCCTGGGGCATGCCGAGAAAACCAAACCCGGCAATCCCCAGCACCCACAGCCGCGCAGGCCAAGATGAAACAGGATGAGACATTTCCCCATTTCTCTCAGGGCGATCTTCATTCCTGTCAAAGCTGACCTTACCGCCGGCTTTCCGAAAGGGTGGATCCTCCGCTGTTGTGGCACAGAAAACGGAGGGCATCCGCGCAGCACGTTCCTACCCACGAATGGTTAAACAAAGGCAGTCACTCTCCCTCCCACCATTTAGCCTCCTTGAGTTCAGACGCTCTGCGGTGCAGAGAGGCAAAACCCTGCACCTGATGCCATCAACACAGGCCCAAGATCGGTCCAGCGTGTGGCAGCAATCAGTTCAGCGCCTCACGCACCGATTGGAACAGATAGTGTCCCCAGCCGTGCTGGGTATCGCCGCTCCAGTCTGGGTCGTAGTGCTGACTCTTGAAGATGAAGCGCTCAGGGTGCGGCATGAGGCCAAACACGCGGCCTGTGTCATCTTGCAGGCCAGCGATGGCGTGGGTGGAGCCGTTGACGTTGCTCGTGTAGAGCAGCGCTGCGTGACCGGATTTGACGTATTTCGCCGCGTCATCTGCCTCAGTCACCAGACGACCTTCCGCATGCGCGATGGGCAGTTCGAAGGTGTCTGGCAGTTTGGTGAGGTAGGGGCTGATTTTAGCCGTCGTTTTCTTCAAACCGACCCAGCGGCAGATGAAACGACCGCTGTCATTGTGAATGAGGCTGCCCTTCGGCAGCAAATCGAGCTGGGTGAGGATTTGGAAGCCGTTGCAGATGCCTAGAGCGTAGCCGCCCTTCTCCACGAAGGTCTTGAGGCGGTCTCCCAGTTTCGATTTCGTGATGAGCTGAGCGATGCGGCCAGACATCACATAGTCGCCATAGCTGAAGCCACCGGAAAAGACGATCATCTGCGCTTGGTCGAGTGCGGCAGGCTCAAGCAGCGCCACTGGCATGACCTCGGCGGTGAATCCCGCAGCCTCCAGGGCGCGGGCGGTTTCGGCGTCGCAATTCGTTCCGGGAAATTTGAGGAGCAGGGCGTGTGGCATGGGCGGTGATTCGTTGCGCATCTAGGCCAAGCCGCCGCCGCATGCAACCGCTTTGCCCGGTTGCAGACGCCGGGGCATGCACTAGCTTTGGAGCCTCATGTTTGAAAACCTCTTTTCCCCTCTCAACACCTTCATCTACGGTTTTCTGCTCTGCGGCATCTTCCTGGTGCAGTCGCTCTGGGGCCACTGGAAGACCAAGCGCGAACTCAAGCGCTACAAAGGCATGCTCAGTGACAAACTCGATCTCGATTCGAAGCAAAATCAGGACAACAACAAGGAACGCGCCAACCTGAAGCAGGAAAATGAGAACCTGCGCATGCAGGTCGCCCGCCTCAACGAGCGCCCAGACAACAAGATGCAGCGCGAGCTGGAAATCCTGGCCCGAGCCGAAAAACAGATGGTCATCAGCGCCCCTGGCTTTGCCCCGGCCTGGGAGATGGCCAAGTCCACCGCTCTCGGCCAGCTCGAAAGTGAGGAAAAGGGCCAGTCCTTCCCGCAAAAAATCTTCCGCAAGCTGATCGGCTCAGGTTCCACTCAAACCAACGTCGCCCTGCCAGAATCCGCTGCTGCCGCCGCGAAAAACGGTGAGGCCACCGCAAACGCTGCCTGATCCTGCGCGCGACATGACCCGCACAGAGGCCTACCTTGCGCTGAACCTGCTGCCGCAGGTCGGACCCGTGCGTGTGCGAAAGCTGCTGCGGCACTTCGGCAGTCCAGAGCGCATCCTCACCGCTAAATCGTCCGAGATTCTCCAAGTCGAGGGTTTTGGACTCACCCAGGCCGAGTCCATCGCCGGATGGGAGTCTCAAATCGACCTCGGCGGTGAACTTCAAAAAATCCGCGACCGCGAACTCACGATCCTCACGCAGGAAGACGAGCTGTATCCACCCCTGCTGCGTGAAATTCACGATCCACCCGTGGTGCTCTACGTCTGGGGCCAACTGACGAAGCGCGACCACAACGCGCTCGGCGTCGTCGGCAGCCGCCACGCCACGCATTACGGTCTCAGCGCCACGAAGAAGCTCAGCTTCCAGATCGCGTATGCGGGTTATGCCGTCATCAGCGGTCTGGCGCGTGGCATTGACACGGCGGCGCATGAGGCCGCGCTCGCGGCCAAGGGCCGCACCATCGCCATTCTCGGCTCCGGCATTGGCAAACTGTATCCGCCGGAGAACATGGCGCTCGCCGAGCGCATCGCGCAAAACGGTGCGGTCATCAGCGAGTATCCGGTGGATCGCATCGCCGACAAACAAACCTTTCCCTACCGCAACCGAGTCGTCGCGGGCTGGAGCTGCGGCTTGATCGTCGTCGAAGCACCGCTGCGCAGCGGATCGCTCATCACCGCCCAACAGGCCACCGAGCAGGGCCGCACGATTTATGCCGTGCCCGGTCCGATTGACAAGCCGACCTCCGCGGGCTGCAACCGTCTCATTCAACAAGGTGCCAAGCTCATCATGGATGGCGCGGATGTGCTGGATGATCTGATGACGCTCTTCCCCACCGCGCCCAGCGCCCCGAAGGTGGAGGAACCTCGTCCCGTCGCCACGCTCACGCTGGAGGAAGAAATCCTCTACAACGCCATCGGCACCGAGGAGGCGCACATCAACGACATCACCACCGCCAGCGGCCTCACCGTGGCCACGGTCTCATCCACCCTGATGCGCCTCGAAATGAAACGCCTCATCCGCGCCCTGCCGGGAAGAAGGTATGTGCGGCTGGTGTGAGTTTCCCTATAGCGGTCAAAGCTGGTCGTTATGCCACTTGCGCAACTCCGTCATTGACGGATGATGACATGTGCGTCTGACTTTTCGAGAAACCAGCGTCTTCACCCGCCAGATCACGCAACTGATCTCGGATGATGATCTCAGTGCTTTGGAGTGGGTCTTGATGGCCAATCCGGAGCGTGGGGATATTATTCGAGGCTCCGGTGGTCTGCGAAAGATTCGTTGGGCTGGTTCTGGCAGGGGAAAACGCGGCGGCCTCCGTGTGATCTACTACTGGCATGTGCCGGGGAGTGTCATTCTCTTCCTGCTTGCCTACCCAAAGAACGAACAAGCCGACCTCACCACCGATCAGATCAAGCTCCTGAAAACCCTCGTCCAAAACGAATTCCCATGAACGATCAACTCTTCCAACAACTCGTCTCCAGCATCAAAGAGGGCGGCACCATACTGCGTGGCAAAAAGAAAGCCTCCAGGCAGCGCACCCATCAGTGGCCGGACGCACAATCCGTGCGCGAGAAACTGGGGCTGACGCAGAGTCAGTTCGCCGGACTGATCGGCATCAGCATCCGCACCCTGCAAAACTGGGAACAAGGCCATCGCCGCCCCGAGGGCACCGCCCGCGCCCTGTTGCGTGTCGCCGAACAACATCCTCAGGCGGTGCTGGAAGCACTGCATGCGTAAAACTCCTGCATGAGTCTCACACGACCACCGGCGGTCTCCAGGCAGCGATGGCAGCAGACGATTGGGGGTTCATGCCAAGCCGCTGCGTGGTGAACTCGTCCGGCAGCAGGATCTCCGTGGCTGAACCCCAGATGAGAGAGCCGAGGAAGTGCATTTCCGTGCGCTCTGCCGACTCCGCCAGCCACGCAAAAGCGCGATGGTAGAGGTTCATGAACGCATCGACATACGGCGCGACGGTTTCCGAAGCCTCAGAGGCCATTTTGAGGCCGGTGGCACGCATGCTGGCGACATCTGCCGACATCAGCGAGCCTACGGGCATTTCCGGCATGCCAGCGGGTTGCAGATGCTCGTTCAAGGTCGCTGCCCTGCCATTTCCGGTGAAGGGATACGGCGCACCGTCCATCGTGCGGATGATCTGGCGCACGAGATTGAGCATCTTCGGCACCACGGACTGAAGCGCGGTCAGGAAAGCGCTGGGATCATCGACATTGGCAAATTTCGCGCCCAAGGTTTGGAATGCGAAGAAGGTGGTGAGCAACTCACGAAAGGATGGCAGCGCCCCGGTCATGGCCTCATAAATCGTGACCCATCCGGGCAGGTCCTGGCGGCGCTGGCGCAACCATTCGTTAAGGTCCGCCTGCTCGCTCCACCAGAGCAAACCCAGCGCGGCGGCAAAGCGGCACTCCAGCACGCGTTCCCGCTCCTGCAACGGCCCTTCCATGTGCTCCATGACCATGCGCTGGCGGGCAGCTTCAGCACGCAATGAGGTCGGGCTGGCGTCCTCCGTGCCGAACTGCATGCGGGAGACGGTGAATCCGGCGAGGCTGAGTGTGGCGGCGGCTTCCAGATCACGACGGCGTTGCCAGGCCTGATTCCACTCCTGCAGCGCCACTTTGAACTGCGGCCCCCAGTGCACGATCTCATCCCGCACACGCAAAATCTCCCGCTGGAGCTCTGCCCGTGCCGTGGAGGTCGATGGTGTGCTGCCCAGACCACACATGGCCCGCTCAGGATGCGCCAGCCCCCCGAAGTAACGGCGGATGACCAACAGCGACTCTTCCTCAGGGCGATTTTGATGAATGACCTCCTCATCCGCCACCATGCGGTGCTCGTGCAGATTGAGTCCCAGATCGTGCTGATAGTAGAAGTAAGTGACCTGGCGTGAGAGATCGACAAACTGCCGCATCACGGCCGCCGCAGGCTGTGCCGGGGACAGATGCTCCACCAGTGCCGCTCCCTTTGGCGGCTTGGCGTCCCTCTGGTGTTCCGTGTCTGACTTGAGTCCAGCCTCGGCGCGTGCGGCATGGCGCTCGTTGGCCGTTTTGGCCACATGCCGGGCCATGAGGAGGGACAAATTCTCCGGCAGCCGATGCTGGAGAACACCCCGACGGATTTCCTGGCAGGCGGACTGCCATGCGTCTCCCAGCAGATCGAGTTTCCGCCACAGACGGGCGTTGGCTGCGCTGCCGATGACATTGGCCGCACATTTTCCCGCCATGCGCCGGATGATCCAAAGTGTGGCCGTGCTCACCAGGCGTGAGGCGATGGCAAACAGCGTGAAGGGAATCTTCGCCGTCCACATCCAGGCTCGCAGCACCTTGCGGGAGATCCTGTGGGTCTTCGATTCCTTGCGCGGTGCATCGTGCATGCGCAGCTCCCAGGGCTCACGCTCCATCACAGCGCGGAAGAACCACGCGTTCATCTCCCGCACCGCATGAATGAAGATCGTGCTCAATCCCCCGGCATTGTGGCTTAACTCATGGGCCAGCAGTCCGGCCAGTTCGCGAGCGGTGATGACCGAAATCGCCGGCAGACCGAGGTGCAGCGTGGTTTGACCGGTCAAAATGCCCACCAGCCCACCAAACATCGAACTGCGCACCGAAATCGTCGTGTCCAGCCACACCTGCGTGGGCGGTGCTGCCCGCAGATGCCAACACAGCGTGTGGATGAGCTCAAAAAGCTGCGGCTGCGTGGCGGCGGTGATCTGCAGCGCCATCTTGGCCGTTTTCGGTCGGGGGCGCAGTGGGCGCAGCATGAAGACCCATGACACCCCCAGGAAGAGAAACTTCAGCAGCTCAGGTATCACCCGCCACTGCAACACACCCACCCGTGCCACCTGCCCGGTGATCTGATCGACCTGCCAGCACATCCAGCCGAATAAAGCCAGCACCAGCAGCACATACGAGAGCAGCAAAGCCAGCGAGAGCAGCGCCGTGACTGCCAACAACCCAAACTGCAACGGTCCCCGCCAAGGTGCGATGCGCACTGGCTTGGGGAGTTGCTGGGGCATGGGAGAGGCAGACATGCAGATTCGGGCCGCCGAAAAGACCGCTTAGCATGTATAATCAACCCCATTTAATATGGTAATTCTATATAATTTCCCCTTTTGCACGCACTCACGATTTCCACGGGGTAAATTTCGCTCCCCTTGTGCCGTTCCTCAGCCATGCATCACCCGGGCGCTCAGCCGCAATCCTGCCGCTACCCAGCCCGAGCCCCTTCCTCACCGGGCTGATGCCAACGCCGCAAGGCGTGAATTCCCTGCTCGATTCCAAACTCATGCCGCGATCTGAGGCCTCGAACACGCTGCGTGAATTTACCTCACGCGGTAAAGCCCTGCACCGGATGCCGTGGGTGCAGGCGACGAGAATCGCTGCCGGCATCTTGGAAACTCATGCCGAACTCGGGCTTGGGCGATTTCATTCGCTCAGTCGGCGAAGAGCCATATGCCGGAGCTTCTCGCAGCCATCCAGCAGCTTCTGGCGCAGGCCTGCTGCCTTGGCGGCCAATTCGCGCTGCTCACGCTCGTATTGGACGCGACCTTCAGCGGTTTCGATTTTCACGGGTTCGCAGCCCAGGGTGCTCAGATCATAGGGGCTGGCCCGCATGTCGAGATCCCGGCCTTCGAGAGCTAGGAGGAAACATTCGCCAATGAGGTCGGAACCTGTCCAGGGCCAGAGTTTGGAGGACCATTTGTAGAGGTCCATGTTGGCATGCAGGCAGGCGGATTGTTCCAGATCCGGACGGGAGTCGAGCGTGGGCTGAAGGACATTCAGCGGACGCGCTTCGGGCGTGAAAAAGCGAAAAGCGTCGTAGTGAGAGCAGCAGACGGGCTGGGATCCGACGTAGGCGGCCAACTCCGCAGGCGAGAGGCGCAGCTCGTAACCCTGATGCCTCACCTGCTCGGCTGACTGTCGATAGACCATGGCCCACTCATGAAGACCGTAGCAACTGAAGCGCCCTGCCCTGCCGAGGATGCGGGCGCAGAGCATCGCAGCCCAGGTGGCGAATTCGCGTTCGCGGGTTGTAAAACGGTGCTCATTGAGACGCAGTAGGCCTCGTTCATGGATAAAGCGGTCGGTTTGCCACCAGGAGCGGCTTTCGAGATCAGTGGCACTGACTTCAAGGCTCACGCCATGCGGCGGCACCCACTGTTTGAGCTTAGCAGGCGCGAAGCTGTAGTAGGTGAAGAGAAAATCATGCACCGGATGCTTGGCTCCACGGCTGCGGCGGTCCACAAAGGCATCGGCATGGGCAGATACCCGCTGGTGATGCGCCTCGGCGAGAGACAGCCACTTCGCACGGCTCCAAATGACTTCGCTCATGGCACCAATAGCGTCGCCAGACCGAGAAAGGTGCCCATGCTGATCACATCCGTGGCGGTGGTGAGTAAGATGCTGGAGGCGGTGGCCGGATCAGCCCCGAACTTGCGCAGCGTGAGCGGGATCAAGGCACCGCAGAGTCCGCTGACGACGCAACTGAACACCATCGACAACCAAACCACACAGGCGAGCGCCACAGCACCCGGATTGTCGGTCATGCGGGCATAGAGATACATGCCCAAACCTGCGGAGAGGCCGACGAACATGCCGTTGAGCAGCCCAAGCAGTCCCTCCTTGATGACAAGCCTGCGCTCGTCACCGGACTTCAAATCTCCCAGCGTCATGCCCCGCAGGGCCACAGCAAGGGCCTGGCAGCCAGTGTTGCCGGATTGACCGGCCAAAACGGGCAGAAAGATGGTCAAGATCACGAGACGGTCGAGCGTGCCCTGAAACGTGCCGACCACCGCAGCAGCGAGGAAACAGGTGGCTAGGTTGATTTGCAGCCATGGGTGCCTGAAGCGCAGGCTGCGCATGAGCGGCGTGGAAAGACGCTCCTCTTTCTCCACCCCGACCATCGACCCGACCTGGGCGCTGATTTCGATGGCACGCGCCTCGAACAGCGTCTGCCCGCGC
>Ga0315905_10003064_pt1 | contig 17357 bp, 20 predicted proteins | sample LakEriMetagenome_5_FD_203522 | JGI IMG/M metagenome (GOLD analysis project Ga0315905, IMG submission 203522) | Freshwater fungal communities from buoy surface, Lake Erie, Ohio, United States - Buoy 4 MA121 | ecosystem: Environmental > Aquatic > Freshwater > Lake | place: USA: Lake Erie, Ohio... | reverse complement strand
GCATATTGAACCTCACTTTACTGTTTGAGTGACCGCTATAGTATGCAACATTTTTTAATGCAAGCCTTGAAATGCAAAAAATTTTGTAGTAGCCTTTTGGCATGACTGAGAAAGAAATAGAGCGGTACTTCTGCAAACGTGTGCGGGCGCTGGGCGGATTTGCCTATAAATTCCGCAGCGTTACGCAGGTGGGCGTTGCCGACCGCATAGCTTGTATGCCAAACGGCGAGGCTTGGTTCGTGGAACTGAAGCAGCCTAACGGTAGGCTGTCTGCATTGCAGCGTATCTTTTCTGACGAGATGACGCACACGAAGCAGCATTACGCGTGCCTGTGGTCGATAGAGGATATAGACGCATGGCTCAAACGCTTCAGCTAAGACCGTATCAGCAGCAGGCGGCGACGTTTCTGTATGAACGTGACCGCGCCATGATACTTGCGCCTGTCGGCGCGGGCAAGACCGCCATCACATTGGCGGCGATGGATGAGATGCTGCGCGACGGTCATGTCAAACGCTGGCTGGTGGTGGCGCCCAAGCGTGTCTGCACGGATGTGTGGCCGGTGGAAGCACCCAAGTGGTCCAGCATCACGCCCGCGCTTGCTGTCGGCCCGCCAGCGCAGCGCGCAGCGGCAATCGCAAGCAGCGCCAGTGTGGTTGTCATCAACTACGACAATCTGGACAAGCTAAAGGATTTATCAAGTTTTGATGGGGTAGTGTTTGACGAACTGACGCGGTTAAAGAACCCGTCCGGCAAACGCTTTAAGGCGTTGGAGAAGATTATGTCTACGATGAGGATACGGTGGGGACTGACAGGGTCGTTCACATCAAACGGGCTGGAGGATGTCTTCGGCCAGTGCAAGATAATTGACCAAGGGTTGCTGGGTCGTGCCAAAGGTGCATTTATGCAACAGTATTTTATCTGCACCAACCGCGAGTTTGGGCAATGGGTTCCGGCAGCCGGTGCGCTGGAGCAAGTGATGCAGCGTATCCGCCCTGCGACGTTCGTGCTGGAGCCGGGCGAGTATAAGGACAAGCTGCCGCCATGCCATGTCACAGAGTTGCGGGTCGCGCTGGATGACCGCAAGCCATACGAAAGAATGAAGCGGGACTACGTCGTGCGCTTCGGTGAAGACCAGATTGTAGCGCAGAACGCAGCGGCGGTCACGACCAAGCTGCAACAGATGGCGTCCGGCTTTGTCTACAACCGCGACGCAGGCCCCGGTTCGATATGGTTTAGCCGTCACAAGTTTGACCGGCTGGAAGAACTGCTGGCGGAGAACCAGCGGGCGAACACCATCGTCGCCTACACGTATCAAGAGGAGTTGGCCGAACTGAAGCGCCGCTTCCCGCACGCGCAGACGATGGATGATGACAACGTCATCGAACGCTGGAACGCTGGCAAGGTCGAGTTGCTGTTGGCCCACCCTAAGTCGGCAGGCCACGGGCTGAACCTACAGCATGGCGGATGCCACATGGTGTTCCTGTCGCTGCCGTGGTCGCTGGAGTTGTACGAACAGACTGTCGGACGCCTGCACCGCAGCGGCCAGACGAAGGACGTCTGGGTCTACATCATGTTGACCGAGAAAAGTATTGACGAACGTATATGGGCGGCGCTGCACGACAAGCGTGCAGTGTCAGACCTAGCATTGGAAGAACTTAAAAATGAGTAAACTAAACTGGCGGTCGATGATTGCCGTGCTGTCTGACCTTACGGAAGATGAAGTGAAGCAGGCGTTGGACGTCGAACTGAAGACGCACAAGCGCCCGGCCATCGCACGGCGCCTGCACCAGCGTTACTCCGCCATCCGGACTGCGCGGGAGCGCGCCGAGATTATGATAGGGCTGAAGAAATGACAGACCACGCGGCAGCCGCAGCAGAGGCGTTGGAAAAGATACTTGCCCTGCTGCGGGCGGGTCATTCGCCAGAAGACTTAGGCGAGGCCGTTGTCCTGTTAGGACGCTTGATGGCTAGGCGCACTTAGCATTTCAGTTGTGACCATGACGCGGCCAACTGCGCCGTAGTCTTTATGGTATGTGATAGCCCATGCAGCTCGGTCGGCAATCCAGCCGCTGCGCGCAGAGTAGGCATCCCGCGCAGCCAGCGTGGGGTGTTGCACAACTGTCACACCATTATATTCTTTTTCATCGCGGTGATGGCGGTGGCCGCAGTGTATCTCCCGGCGGGTCGTGCGGCCCCACGCTTGCGGGAACTGCGCGGCGAACAGCAGCGGCAGGCTTTCGTTCTTGACCTTGTGGCCGTGGTGGACGCCTAGCATGGTGCTGCCCCACTCGAACACGTAGAACGGCAGGACGCTGTCGTTGACCGTGACGCGAGGGTCTTCTTCGTAATGCACCGCGAACAGGTCAGCCAGCCACCCTGCGCTCTCTTCGTCGTGGTTGCCTTCGGCTATAATCAGATAGACTTCCTGATGGCGTTGCAGGCATACCGCCATCAGTGAGCGGATGATGCGTATTGCTGCCCGGCGTATCTTGGGGAAGCGGCTGTCCGCATCCAGAACGTGCTTCGACGCAGGCGTCACAGGCAGTTTGCCGTCGGTGTGCAGAAAGTCGCCTTGGATGTTGAGTATTGCTGTGTGCGCGCTAGGGCTTTGGTTGACCATCTGCGTCAGCGCAGCAATGATAGTCTTCTCCGCGGTAGTGATGTCCCAATCCGCGCCACCTTCTTTATGCCATGCCAGCATACCAAGGTGGTAGTCGGTGAACGTATACAGGTTGCACAACTGCTCTTCAGATGTCGCTGGAGCGGCAACAATGGTCGCGGGTGCTATCTCATCCTTGAAGCCTTTGACAGTCTCACGCAGGGCTTCTACAAGCGCCTGTTGGCTAAGAGATGCTTTGACCCATTGCCCGCTGGGGTTGCCATCCTTGTTGTAATAAGTGGATATACCTTTGGCGACAAAGCCTTCTGGTACTGGCCGGGTCCAGTCATGGCTTGGGGCGTATCCTTGCTTCGCAGCTTTGCGTTTTACATTAATGTATGTTTCGCTTGCGCCGCCGACGTTCATCCCCAATTCGATGGACGCCGCCCTTGCACTGCCAAGGCGCTCTATGGCCTCAAGGGTTTCCCGTTGGCGGGGCGTGCAATATTGGTAAAGGTTCTCGTCAATGTGTATGGTGGCTGGCATTTAGTTGCCTTTCGGGCAATCCGCTTCGCAGATACAAATAAAGGCGCTGTTATGCGCCTCTATTTCGGTGACAGTTTCTGATGTATCTTTTGTTACATCGTAAGATATTGGTTTTGCGATAGCGCAATAGCTATTTACGGGAGCGGTCGAAACGGTCGCGCAGCCGCTCATCGCGGTCAGGGTCAGGGACGCTGATAGCAGCTTCGCCAAGTTCGATTTGCCGGTTGATGGCATCGTTCATTTCCTTAATGGTTTCCTGACGCCCTTGTTGCCGCAGCTTGCTTTCGCTCCACGCCGTCCAGAGACGGTCGAACAGCGACAGCAGGAGCGTCAGGAACTTCATTATGCGGCTGGTTTCTCAGCTAAGAACACAGCGGCTGCACCAGCCAGAGCGGCTACCAGTGCGGACACGGCAGACCACTGAACGTCGGTCAGGCCAAATGCCAGCGCGAGGCCAGCGAAGCCTGCGTATGTGCTAGGCTCTTTCAAACGGTTGAGTAACCAAGATACAAAGTTCATATTATTTCCCCTTCGGATAAAACGCCCAAGGCAGTTCCCAATGCGGGCCATCCTTGAACGCGCGCCAATCACCGCCCCATTGGAGCGGGACTTTCTCGTCCGCCGCAGCGGCCTTAATTACTTTAGCCAGCTTATGATACAGCGGCCAATCCCAAGATACCTTGCCGCCAATCATCGGCGCCAAATCGACAGCGTGGCCGGTCAGGTGGCGTGAGTTCATCGTCTTAGATGCGCCTTGGCTAACTAACTGCTTCTGTCGGTCCACGCTACGTAGACCCTCTAACACAGTAAAGTCAAGGTCTGACAGTATACTAGCCTTCTTTACAACGCGTACTAGGTCAGGGTGAACACCCTCCAGCCGCGCTAAACTACGCTGGCTTAGGATGATACTCATGCAATACCCTTCTGTAGTAGACTCAGCAGTATGCCGACCAGAAGCATAATGATTGTCCCCGCCGCGGTCATGCCGACGCTTTCAATGCGCTTCATCCGCGCACAGATACTCTCGTACCGGAACGCGCAGACCTGTTCGTGCGTGTTGAGTTGTGCTTGGGTCTGGTCGATGGTGTTCATGGTTAGCGCCTCATAGCGTTAAGGTTTCTAAACTGCCCGCTGGATACCCTGCCATATATTGGCGCAGGGTAGCCCTCAGAAAAATCAATGTCGATTAGCGGTTCGCCGCTGTCAGGGTCGAAGTCAGGAAAGCCAAACTCTTGACCTATTGTCGGTGGCGTCACGTTTTGCGTGGCTATTTGAGACACTGCTTGCTGTCTAGCTTGAGACATAGTGTTTTGGTTAAGCACGGTTTGCTGGGCTGGCGTTAACGCATTTCGGTTAGCCACCGCTTGCGCGGCAGTGTTCGGCGCAAACTGACGCGGCGCCGAAGTCAACGGCGCTGCGCTTTGCGTGCCGTACAACGCTCTGCTTACGTAATCTTCAGCGGGCCGCACGCGCAGCAACTCACCCGCTTGGCGCGGCGATGCCAATGCAGGTACTAGCGCGGTCATCGTTCTTTTGGACGCATCTTCGGCAGCTTTTACGCCCAACTGTTGCATAGCCATACCGCCGCCACCAACTTTAGGTAGGCTGCCTACCAAGCGCGCGCCTGCGGTAATGGCGTTGGGTACTGACGGCGCTATTTTATCCCCTACTATATTGGTGAGGCCTTGGTTAAAATTTAATTTTTGCGCGTTAGACAGTTTGCCCATACCTGTATCAGCAACGGCTTCTTCAGCTTCAATTTCGCGGCCCAACTTGTTAGCCGTAGCTAAATCCGAACCTTGCAATTCTATGTTGATGTCCGTGCGCCCCGGCCCAAAAAAGTCTTCTACATAGTCAGGGTCTTTACCCGCCATAACTTTAGCAAACTGGTCATCAGGTAATTCGGCAAGTTGTCTTTGGAATTGCTGGCGTTCAATACCTTTCATACCTTCGGCAAACTCAGCCAAATAGGCTTTCCAACCAGCGCCGCCAGCGGCTTCAATAGCGTCATCAATAGGTTGTTGCGCTGCTGCAATAAGCTGCGATGTCCCTGCGCGCAATGCTTTAGGGTCCGAAGTATTTAATATGCTGGATACAAACGCACTCATTTCGCGGCGGGCTAAGTAAAGCCCTTCTGCATCTATAGTACCACCCATTTTAGCTGCGCGCTGTTCCAGATTGTCCGCAAACTGCGACAGTATTTTAAACCTATCGGGACTGACAAATTCAGCTTTATCAGCTTCTTTACGCAAATTGGATACAACCTTTGAAATATCCAAAGGTGGTAAGCCTGCATTTGCTGCCTGAAGATTTGCTTCGCGTTGCGGGCCTGTCGCGGCTTGTAGCGATTGTTTGGTCGCGGCGATGTTGCTTACGGCCTCTGTTGGGTTTTCGCCACCCGCAATAACTTGACGCATCCGGTTTTTTCCTTCAGCGCGTGTCAATGCTACGTCAAGAATTTCTCTGCCTTGCTTGCTTGCTGTTGCAATCTGGGTAGCCGCAGCCAGTTCAGGTGTGAGTAGACCGCGTGCCGCAAGGAACTCAGCCGTGTTGGCTTTGATTTTTTTCGGTGCATTTCGCAGCGCCTTTTCAATTTGGCTTGCGTTGGCACTTATGACTTCGCGCAAAATTCGAGCGGCTTCCGCTGGGCCTGCGCGGCCAGCTATGATGTCATAAGTTTTGCCTGCGCCGAACTTGACGATGTGACCGAGGACCGGCACAACAGCGCCAGCCAACGCTGCGTCTGTCAAATCTTGGTCGGTAGCGGCAGCAGCTATAAGGTTTGCGCCAGCGCCGCCCGTAGCACGGTAAGCATTTCTGGCTGTCCGCGTTTTAGCAATAATCTTACCTGATGTTACCGCTTGCGTTGATGGCGCGCGCACACCTGTGCCGCCGGATGTTACAGCGCGGCCTACCTTTTCTATCACTGGGCCTGCGCGCGACATAACTGGAGTAAGCGCCCTGCCGCCTAATTGTATTGCTGCGCCGCCCAACATAGATATTGGCACCGTGCCAACAATTTCGCCGCCAATCTTACCGCCAGCAAAGAAATTAGGGTTAGCCTGCTGCCGCTCTGCGGCGTAAGTCGCCAATCGTTTTTGCGCGGCCACTTCACCTTTCCCTGAAAAAGGGTTAGAATATATCCCTAACCCTTTTGGATCAGGGATATATTCTAGCGGGTTAAGGTACGATAGCTTATCAGTAACTGACTTTAGCCCCCGTTCGGCACCCGCCACAAACGATGAAATTTTACTGCCAGTGTCGCGCAGCGCGCTCTTTTGGTCGGCTTGTATTTTTAACTGCTGTCTTATGTAGCGTTCTTTAGGCGTTTCCTTAACGCGGGTACGTTTAATTTCCGCCGCGATTTCACGCGCCGCAACGTCATCGCCAGCGGCGTCTGCTTTCATCAAAGCGGTTTCTAATTGCGCTACAGTCGCCATGTTTTATAGTCCGTATTTTTTGCGGGTTTCCGCTGAAAGCCTGCTGGTCGGCGTCTTAACCGGCGTTTTTTGTTTAGGTAAGTCTTTAGAGCTTATGTATCGGTCCGCGATTGCAGGCACGGTCAATTTAAGCCTAGGGTCGGCAGCAACCACATCGCCATATGTATCATTATAAAATTTTATGGTGTTTGAGCGAGTGCGATATAGCTGACGCCGTATTTCCATCAACTCAGCATCAAATTTAGGCAGGGTACCTGTCTGAATTAGGGCGTTGGCGCCTCTGGCTACAAGTATCACGTCTGAGTTTGACGCGTTACCAACAGGAGAACCACCCGTGGGGCTGTCCTGCTTCATCTCTACCAACGACGTAAGCGTGTCGGTGTTTTTGATTTTGTCAAAGTCAGCCTGCGCGTCAGATTGAGTTTCGTTTTGCAGGAAATACGGCGTGTTTCCTTCAATCCGGCCTATAATTGACCGGCGTTCAGGGTTACGCAATAGACGGTCTATAGTATTGATGCGGTCATCTATGTTGGCGATTAAACGTGTAGCAACATTTCTTTCCTTAGGCGCCTCTGCCTTTAGCTGAATGGCGCGCTCCGCTTTCTTAGTCGCCGTCGCAAGTTCCGGCGCCAGTTCTATGTCTACTTTCCTAGTAGCGCGCGCGTTAGCCGCAGCCTCTTGCGGTGTTGGGCGCCCTGCCTGTGCTTCCGCTGCAACGCGGGTTAGCGGTACTTGCGCCGAGCCGGGGTACGGCGACACGTTCGGGTCGCGCCGTTGCAGCGGCTGGTATTGCGCCAGCGTGCTTTCAAAGGGTGGTGAGCCACGCATACCCGCGTTTGAGTTTGGTAAGTTAGCAAACTGCGACTGCGGTGTTTGTACGGGGTTAGCCATCGACTGCTGCTGGCCCATGCCACTGGACGCCAACGACGGTGCGTCGGCTTGCAGCGAAATATTGGCGCGGCGGAATGAGTCCATAAGCGCCTGTCGGTTCTGCGGGGCTTGGGTCGCCATAAGCTGGTCAAAGTCAACTTGCGCCATGACGCCTGTCTCAAACGCAGAGTTGACGATGTTCGACATTACTTCAGGCGACATTTGTCCTGCGGTTGGCGTCCTTACATCGCCTTGGTTAAAGGATATTGGACGTGATACAGGGCTGCCCGAAGGGATGAACGCGGGGTCCATACCTTGGTTCATAAGGTCTTGCGGCGTTGTGGCGGAGCCTTGCGTAGCGCGCATCGGCGCGGCGGTCGGCGTCTGTGGCGCTGCGGTAGGCGCTGCTGCGGCGCCCGTCGAAAGGCCGACAGGCGTCATGGATGGGCCGTTTACGCCGCCGAGTTGAACTTGCACAGCTGTGTTTTCTGGAAGTGGCCCACCTTTTCCAGTCAGTTCCATAGATGTTGTGGGTGTTGGGATAGTTTTATCTGTAAACTTGTCGGCTTCCATGATTAAAGCCTGTAGCACCTTGGCGTTGAATGTGGGCGCGACTCGGCGTATTGTGGCGCCGAACTGCTCGTCTGCGTCGCCTATCATATCTACTAAACTTTGATACGCAGCTTCGCGTGATGCTGGGTCTTCAGTTTGCATGACAACCACGCCGAGATTGCGAAGACGTTTCATGTTTGTGATTTGGTAATCCAAATCTGCTTTTTTCTGGTTGCTGCTATATGTACCTATGTCGCGCGTTTCCCGCGCGGCGTTGATGTCCATAGTCTGCTGCGCTTGTTCTGCCTGACGCTGCGCTGCCTCCGACTGACGAGCCATAGTCATCATGTTTGCATACTGCGCGGTCTGACGCGAAGGGTCAGGAAGCTGCGGGCCGCGCGTCTGAAGGGCTATCATTTGGTTTGCCATGATTTATCCGTCGTATGAAAGTGGGGCGATGCCGCTACCTGCTGGTTTGCGGTTGTAGTAGTTCATGATGGCGTTGTTCATGGGTGCTTGCGTTGCAAAGCCAGCTATCTGACCCAGCGCGTTGTTGAACGCATTAGCAGACCCAACGTAGCCTGATGCACGGGCAGCCCCAGCGTTTTGCGCGCCTTGTGCTTGAGCGTTGCCGGTATAGTAGGCGCTTTGCGAACCGGCGTTTGCCAAGTCCATAGAACCCTGCCGTGACGCCTGTCCGACATTGTACGCGTTTTGTGCTGTGTTCTGGCCTTGACCCAGCGCAAGATTGCTCAGCGTTCCGTAATAGTCGGCGGTGTTGCCGCTCATTGCCTGACCGCGTGCCAGTGCGTTGCCTGCCATTGCTTGCCCGCGGCCAAGAGCGTTCCCCGCGCTCTGTGTGCCGTACTGTCCTGCAATGCTGGTCATGTTGTTCGACGCAGCTTGACCCGCGCCAGCCAAATTGCCCAGTGCGCCAAGACGTGCGCCACGCTCAATTTGAGCGCGCTGAAAGGCGTTAGAAAATTCTTGGCTTGCCAAGTCCTGACCAAACCGCTGGATGCCTTTCATCGTGCCGCCGGACAACAAATTGCCACGCGCCGCTGCGCTACGCTGAAGAGCGTTCATACCTTCGTTCAAGCGGAACTTATAGCCGGGGTCTTGCTCAAACTCGTCTACGCCAAACGACTTAGCATACTGACCAAAGTCAGCAGCGTTCCTGTCGCCGCCGAGGCCCAAAAGCTGCATAATCTGGTCTTGGGCTGTGCGGCCATTATCCGCATACGGCTGCTGAAAACCTAGCTGTGTGCGGTAAGATTGGTCATACGCGTTCTGAGCGCCCGTAAACGCTTGGTCATATGCGCCTTCCACACTGTCAAAGGCTTGACCATATATACCTTTTGTTTCTTCGTACTGCGCCTGCGAGAAATCCTGAGCAGCCTTAGTTGCTGCGTCTTGCGCGGTCTGCGCTATCTTTGCGGCTTCTTTTGCCGCCGCAACAGCTTCAGCCGTCCCGGTTTTCTGTGCCTCTAACGCCAGCGCGGCTGCGCGTTCCTGCGCTGAAGCGGCATCCTTAGCGGCTTGCGCTTGCGTGTTAGCCGCTTTTTTAGACGCGCTGGAAGCGACCGCCGCACCGCCAACCGCGGCGGCACTGCCAATCAACGCGGCTCCAACTACAGGTGCAATAGGCATTAGATTAACTCCATCCGGTAAATTTGATAAAGTGTACCGAACAACTCTACCATTTCGTCAGTCATTTGCATACCCCCTTCAAGGGCATAGCGTATTACGTGTTTACTATCTGGCTCAATCTTAGTCCACAGCTTTTCCGTGCCGTGGTCGCGCAGATATTCAATAGCTTTTGCCCTTGCAGCAGCAGCCCATTCACCGCGCCCGTCGGGCAGGATAAACGTATGTACTTCGCGGACACCGGGTGCAGTCCCACTAAATAGAAACCCGCCATGCTCACCCATAAGAAACCAGTTTTCGGGGTCATCTACAAGTATCTGCGTGTCTATGTCGCCGTCAACGCCGCTGCCGACATAAGGTCTTACCGCAGGGTCGTTTACGACCTTGTTGATAAACTCTGTGTCGTAGCTACGCTCAAGCATTAGCTGACTAGCCGTCCTGACGCGCGGATGTTGATAGCGTTTGTCGCACTAGCGATTGTGCTGATGAACCCACTGACCGGAAGGACATGACCGACCAGTTCAGGGAACGTGTATGTCTCCGCAGGCTGGAGCGTTTTAGTCTTGACAATCAAGTTGTCGTTGCCAGCGGTAGATGCTGGCGTGACAAGGTTGACGCTGATTGTTGCTGGCGAGGCGCTGAAATTGGTGGCCGTGAACTTGTCGATAATCGTCTGCACACCGACAGAGGCGTACTGCGTTGTCTGCGCGTTCTCAGCAATCTTTGCTGGGATGATGTTGTTAATAGAGACTGCCATGATAATCTCCGTTTTACGCCGTGATGCCGGTTACAAATACGCCCGCGCCGCTGGTCCCTGCTACGCCAGCCGTTGTGTAATAGCCGGGCGATGTAATCTGAACAGAGTTTACAAGAACCTTATTCACTGCGCCGCCGCCGATAGCCGTTGGGTCAAACAGTGTGGGGTCAATGATTGCTTTGTTTAGACCTGTACCTACCGCCAACACGCCTTGTGCAAATGCACCGCTTTTACCATCAACGCTGCACGAGACGCGGACGCGCTCTGCGACGTTAATGTTGACCGCGGGGCGTAGTGAGTTGCCAGTGTTGGGGTTGTTAATTGTTGCTGCAACATCAATGTTAACCGCCCCACCATCAATATCAATCGGGGTGTAGAAGTCTTCAATCATTACGGTGCTGTCTACTTTTACGTTCGACTGCTGGCTAATGTAGATGCCACGGTTGCTGGTTCCGACGCCGCTTAGAAGCTGAAGACCGCCGCCGATGGAGACTGCGCCGTTGTTCACGCTTCCACTGACAACAATACCTGCGCTTGCAACGCCGGTATCGTTGATTTGGACATAGCCGCCGTTGATTGTGACCATGCTCATGGCGTTTAGCGCGATAATCTGAATACCGCTGCCGTTGCACTGGTCAAGGATGACGTTACGGATGTGGAGGTCAAGTTTACCACCAGCAACAACACTGCCCGCGCCGTTAACAATTATGCCGTTTGGCACTTGCGACGTTTCAAGGTCATCAACAAAGATGTCGGAGAAGTCGGCGTTAATGAAAAGGCCAGTTGGATTGACCAGTGCCGGGGCACCGCCCATAGCTACATTGCATCGGTTCAGATACAGCGAGGGGTTGCCGCCAGCCAAGATAGGAGGGCCACCTTGCGGCCAGAACGCGCGGAAGAAGTCGTTTGTGCCGCCGTAGGTAGTCGAACGGAATACGGTGCAATCATCAACCTTGGTGTAAACCGCGCCGTAGAAGTAGAACCCAATGATAGGTTCCCAAGCCGTGCAATTTATAATTTGGTTGTTCAGGACATACTGGACAAGCCAGTTCTTAACGGCTGAACTTTCATTTCCTGCGCTTGGCGGGGTCAGTGCCACACCATATTGCGTGGATAAGTATTTAACCGTAATATTGCGGAAATACGCGCTAGTGCCGCCGACAGGCGCAGTGTCAGGGCCAACTTGAATAATGTTTGCTGACGCGTTTGTAGATACAATGCGGGTTCCGTTTCCAGTGTTATACCCGTCCGAGATAGCGCAGCCTTGGATTGTGCGGTATGGCACGTTGAATTTAAGCGTTGCGTTAACCCAATAGTCTGCTTCTGCAAAGTTTACGACGGGACACAAAGCCAAGCACGCATGGATTGCCGTTACGTTTGTAGCCGCAACAGCCGCGTTGTTTGTAATTGCGCCGAACCATTCAGGGTATCCGTTAATGTTATCCCACACGCGCTCCCAGTAAAAGTTGGCTGTGTTGGATGGAACGTAGATACCCTGCAAGGGGTCGCTAGGCGCAGTGCCTGCGCGGCAAATGAACTGACCTTCGCGGCCTTCATTTGTCACAAACACGATGCTGTTTGCTGACGGTGATATTGACGGTAGGTTAGCGATTGTTGTTGTGACAAACGACGCAATGCCGGGGATGTTATCCATCGTCCAAATTGTGACGTTGGCCGCGGTCGCCAACACAAACTTGTATGTGGCTGATGAGTTCAGCCATACTTGCGATGGCGGGCGGCCAGCGGAGTTAAGAACGATTGGGTTAGCGTTTGCGGTTACGCCAGTTGCAGATGTATACGTTACAGCGGGTGTGGTCGTACCAGCCGCGTAGGTATACAAAAGACCGCCCGACAATGGGACGCCGTTGCTGTCGAAGAATTGCCATCCGGCTCCGGCCAACGGCGAAAGATTAACGGTCATTGTGTATCCTTTTAATGGCGCCGCAAAATAACGTGAAAGATATTGCGAGATAATACGGCATAAAGTTATTTTTGTAAATCGGCGTTTCCACATCCTACAACCGAGAAGTCGAGTAGCAATACTGCCGCCAGAACCCGCCCCCATCACAGAAGACAAATAGCGTGCCGTTGTTGGGCAGTGTCGCGCCAAAATCAGCCCCGCCCGGAGCCGAGAGCGTTACGTTGCCCCCGCTGACGTTGCTAATTGCCACACCTTCGCCGGACGCGTAACCAGACGAAGGAAAAGTTATTGTGATGCCAGATGTGACAATAAGGATGTTTGTCCCCTTGTCTCCACTGCCAAGTGTAATTGACCCTCCAACAACATTCTGGCCGTTTGACCGAATACCGGGCTTGTTCGACAAGTCTGCAAACGACCCAGATGTGGCAACAGTAGCAAGCCCTGTAATTTGAGATGTCGGAACAGATAGCGTGCCGCCAAGCGTCAGACTGCCGCTGCTAGTGACTGTGCCTGTCAGCGTGATGCCGTTGACTGAACCTGTGCCGCTTACGCTGGTCACAGTGCCTGTCGTTGGTGTGGACCATGTTGGTGCTGCGCTTGCGCCGCCGGATGTCAGGACTTGGCCGACACTGCCGTAAGTCGCGCCGCCGATGCCGAATTGACCAGACGCGCCAACTTGGAACTTTGTCAATCCACCCGTGTTAAACTTTATTACGCTAGAGCCATCAGCTTGCACCGTTACTTCGGTTGCTGACGCAGCTATAAAGCCCCATTGGGCAGTTACGGCGCTGTCGGTAAACTGAATGGCTCCAGCCCCAGCCGTTGCGTTTCCACGGATGCGGACAGCATATCCAAGGGTCGGCGTTGTGTCGCCTGACAAAATATCAAGTGTGTAGCTCGGCGACGATGTTCCAATGCCCAAGCGGTTAAGGCTGTCGTTCCAAAACAGATTAGTGTTGTCTTGGCTATAAACGCCGGACGTGCCTGCAAACACAACTGACCCCGCCGTAAAAGCTGTAGCTGTGCCAGTGCCGCCATTAGTCACTGGCAGAGTGCCTGTGACTTGGCTGGTAAGGCTAACGCCAGATAGCGTGCCGCCAAGCGTCAGACTGCCGCTGCTAGTGACTGTGCCTGTCAGCGTGATGCCGTTGACTGAACCTGTGCCGCTTACGCTGGTCACAGTGCCGACAAACGCATCATTGGACGTGATAGTAAAGCTGGGGTAGGTTCCGGTAATGGACGTTGTCCCCGCGCCTGTCAGCGACACAATCTGGTCAGGCGCGGTGTTGACCACAGTGATTGACCCAGATGTTGTGATTGGGCCGCCTGAGACGCTGATGCCTGTGCCAGCCGTTAAGTTTACGCTGGTCACTGTACCGACAAACGCATCGTTCGACGTAATGGTAAAGCTAGGGTAGGTTCCGGTGACAACGGTTGTGCCAGCCCCGGTTAAAGAAACAATCTGGTCAGGCGCTGTGTTTGTAATGGATATAGAGCCGGGGCCGTTGACAATACTGATGGCAGTCCCCGCCGTCAGCGTAGCTTTGGTCAGCGTGCTGCCTGTGGTGTTACCAATCAGAAGCTGGCCGTTAGTGTAGCTGGTCTGGCCTGTACCGCCGTTAGCTACGTTTAGCGTACCACTAAGGGTCAGCGTCCCACTGGTGGTGATAGGGCCGCCGGTAAACACAAACCCTGTCAGACCGCCCGACGCGTCAACGCTGGTAACTGTGCCGCTTAACGACGGCGGCGTTATCGAAGTTTCGTTGTATACTTCGTCAATTTGTTGTTGCAGCGTAGTCAGCAACGATGATGTATCCGGCTGCGTATCCGCTGCGTCCGATGTTGCTTGCGTAGATGTCAGCAACGACAAAAAGAACCGATACCACTCGCGGCTAATCGCACCTGTGCGCTCATCAATGACCGCAACGCGGGGCGGCGTAAGCTGCGTGGGGTTAGGCGGTGCCGAAGCCATTAGGCGCTTGTTCCGCTAATCGCTAGTTCAGCACCCATGATGTAGATACGCACAGGGTCAGTCCCAGAGATTTCGTACACGCGGTCACGGATTTTCATGGTTGCGCCAAGGCGACGCCAAATGGTGCGTTTCCCGTATTTGCCAATGGCGCCCATAGACTTCCAATGTTCGTTTGACCACGTATGGCCGCCGTCATCAGAAAAGCGCAGCATGACTTGCGGGTCGCTGCCTTGGCCGGTGTTTAGGCCCACGCCTGTTTCGCAATCAAGTTGCAGCGCGTGCTGAATAGTACGCGTAAGGTTGTTAGCGCCTGTCGGCAGCGCGCGCCAAGACCGCAACCACTTTTGAATTTGGCCGTTGTCTGCGTAGACCTCAAGGTCAAACTTGTAAATGTTACCGTTTTGGTAATCACCTACAACGATGTTGCCGTCAAAATTGCACATATTGTCGGCGCGATGGCGGGTAAACTGACCGTTCTCAAACCCTGCGCGTTCATGCCATGCGCCTGTAGCTACATCATATACCCAGCTTGTGTTAGCAGACGGAAAGTTGAGAACGTAAAAGCTGTGGCCGTCTTGCTGGTAGGTGTAGCCTGTCGCGGCTTCCATGTTGCCGTATTCTTGCATCTGCCATTCAATAGCGTGCGTGGATATACGCTGACCGATGTATCCTGCGGCTCTGTAGACAATACCTTGACCGCGGGCATCTTGGCCCAGCCAGTAGATTTGGTTGTCCATCTTGGCGACAGAAGCAGGCGCAGCGCAGCCAATCTCGTTAAACGCGCCTTGGATGCGGACCAGCGGAAAGTCGGTCAGCCCTGCGTTATACCAGACTTCGGTCGTGTCTGTGCCGAACACCCACAGTTCGCGGTGGTCGGTCAGCACAGCAACCACGCCGTCAGGCGAGCCTTCGGCGCTGGCAAAATCTAGCGGGTCAACGCTTGTACCGTCCAGCAGTTGCGTCACCCAGATTTTTTGGCTGTTAGGTTCGTTGAACACAAAATAGCCATCAAGGTAAGACACAGTTACCGCGCCGGGAAAGTCTGGGTCGGTAATCTGTTGGAAGACACCTGTGAGTTCGTTGTAGATAAAGCCGTCTGGGTCCGCGGCAATAAAAAGCTGCGTGCCGTTATCTGCGATAGATACAGGTCCCGTGCCGCTGATATTGCCAATAAACTGCGGCGCGGTTGTCAAGCCACTTAGCTTGTACATCTCATTGCCCGACACAACAAAAAAATCTTCGCCGTTAGTCTGGTGCGCCCAAAGCCCGCGGATAGGCCCTGTGCCAATTGTCTGCAAAAACTGAAGGCCGGGCGCGCGCTGGAGAAACGCTGGTTCCTTGCCGCCCTCTGGGACAACTTCAGGAAACAGGTTGACCATGCGGTTATCCGCGGCGTTGACGCTTCTAGCGACATACGCCGACCCCAAAATCGGCGTCTTCATTAGTAGTTCCCGGCGTAGATGTTAAACCGCTGACGCGAAGCGATAAGGCTGTATGGTACAGACATAATGTCGCCGGGGTTATTAATGCGCTTCAGATTGCGCTTGGAAGATATGGCAATACGGCGAACCTGTGCCGACGGCTCTTCGCCAAACTCAGGCGCCATTTCGCACGCCAAGTTATAGCGGAACGCACGCAGATAGCCGGGAGGAAAAGTTAAAACAGTTGCCAAAGTGGCTGGCTTGGTTAGTTCTTCAACCGAAATAAAATGCCATGTCAAGTCGCGTGTGGGGCGCGGATAGATGTACATATCAATGTCTGGGTATGTGTTGTTGACAAAGATAACTTGCGGGAATGTTGACGTGACCGTCTTGACCGCAATGCCGTCATACTGCTGCTGGTTGATAATTTTAATGCCGTAGCTGACGCCCGTGCCGGGGTCCACAAAGTACGTCGCGTCATCAAGCAGGATAGGGCGGTTGCCGACAAAATTGCCGGTAGGCCCAAGCGTGCGGTTAATCAAGCCTGAAGGCCATGTGAATACTTGGTCTTGGGTCGAGAAGACGGACAGGCGCTCTGTGTTCCAGCTATCAATCATCTGGTTCATGGCGCGCAGTGCGTCTTGCGACGTTTCAGCCGATGGAACTTCGCCTTCTGCCAGAACACCCAGCAGCCTAAGCGAACCGTTAATTATGTCACCGGCAGTATCCATTGCTTAATCTTTCTGCGTTGCGGGTCGGCGGCTTTTGGCTACCGGCATTTCGTTGACTGACGCCTCTACAGGCTCGTCAGGATTATAGCGTGTCCAGCCAAAATCTTCATCATAAATCGCTTCTTCTTCTGAAATAGCGACTTTTGCTCCGTGGTCATCGTGAACAAGATAAATAACAGCCATAAAAAACCTTTAAAAATGGACGGCCCGAAAGCCGCCCAAATTAGTTAAACGCAATGCAGAATAGCAAAGTTAATTACTATTGCTTCTGACAGCGAACCGCCAGAAATGTTGCGTAGTGTGATGCTGACAGAGCCAGCGGCCAGCGCGTTAGCAAACACGTTGTATGATCCGGGGGTTGTTTGACCACCGGCGAGGGTTAAGATCACAGTATCATTTGCAGAAATGAAGCTGTTGGTCAGCGTGAACGTAACGTTAGTGGCAGTAGCCAAAGACGCGTTGTTCATTGTAATAACGCCTGCTGGTTTGTTCAGCGTGACGCCAGTAGACTTGCTGGTAGCCTGCGTAACCGTACCTTGCGCCGCGGCGGTGTAGCCGAGTTGCTCGTCAGCCAAAATATATTGTGCGCCAATAATATCTTGGTCGAGGAAGGCAACACCAATAGGTTTTGTATTAGGCATTGATTTTCTCCTGAAAAGGTTGCCCCGACCGTAGCCGGGGCAAACCAATTAACCTGCGATGCGGTACAGCGAATACGCCGCGTCGCCGGTCTTGACGGCGCGGAATAGAACGCTCTTGGACGCAACGCCAGCACCAGAAGTGCTTGCAAGCGACCAACCCGTACCAACCACAATGGTAGGTACGCCAGTGCTAGTAGCAACAAGCGCAATATCAAACGAGCTACCTACTTTGGCGCTGCTAAATGCGGCGTCAGTAAGAG
>Ga0315905_10003063_pt1 | contig 17363 bp, 24 predicted proteins | sample LakEriMetagenome_5_FD_203522 | JGI IMG/M metagenome (GOLD analysis project Ga0315905, IMG submission 203522) | Freshwater fungal communities from buoy surface, Lake Erie, Ohio, United States - Buoy 4 MA121 | ecosystem: Environmental > Aquatic > Freshwater > Lake | place: USA: Lake Erie, Ohio... | reverse complement strand
AATCATTGTCCAAGCGGCTCCAGTGATGGCACCCCTCAACGGCCCACGGCATCTGTCTCGCCACCAGGCGAATCGGGCCTACCGGCTGATTGATGCTGTCTTCCAGCCCCATCCCCACCTCGATGGTCGCTATGAATCGATCGAGGAGGCCATCGGGGAGGCCATCGGCTGGCTGGATGGACTCGAGCCTGAGGCCGGTCAAGCCTCCATCGGTCTTGAGGTGAGTACCAGCAACGGCGACTGGCGCACCATCCGCCAACCGATGCAGCTGCTCTGCCCGCTGCCGACGGTTTGATCCGGCGACCATCATGGGCAGCCAGGGGTTCTTGCCATGGCCGTTGATGATCCCGCACCAGAGCTTTCGCCTGCCCATCCAACGCCCGATCGCAAGCTCGCCCTGATCCGCTTTGCAGTACGGGCTGTGCGCGTGACCGCCAGCACGATCGCCGTAGTGGCCCTGCTCCGGCAGGAATGGGTGGCTGCCGCTGCCTTTGCCTGCGTCTGGTTGCTGATCCTTGGGGCGCCCAGGCTATTTCCCCTGCTGCAGGATCCCGCCGAGGCTCCATGAGAGCTCCCGGCATGTACTGCATGCGTGATCCATACCCGTGGCACAAAGCCCAAGCGCAGGCTCGCCCACATCCTGCATGCCGAGGGAGTTACGGGTGGCCTGCTCAGCCTCAGGAGCCCAGCAACGCCGTGCACTCCAGCCGCTCTTGGCTGGCATCGCGCCGCTGCAGGCGCTGGCTGATCATGCTGGCTAGGTAGTCGGCGTCGTTGGCGACACCGCAGAACCGGCCTGATCCCCAGGTGTGCAGCCAGGGCAAGCCAAGAAAATAGAGGCCTGGGCTCTGGGTCATGCCCCGGTCATGGGCTGGTTGGCCGGACCCGTCGAACACAGGAACATCGATCCAGCTGAAATCGCTGCGATAGCCGGTGCACCAAATCACAGCAGCTAGAGGCCGGCTGCTGAGATCGAGGCCAGGATCTTTACCAGGACCCGGTTGCCAACAGGGCGAGTAGGGGGCTTCTTCTATGGCTTCAAGCCCCTCCTTGGCAATCCAGTTGTCAATGCTGCTGCGGATTCGGCAATACACCGCATCGGCCTGATCGAGATTGGTCGCAAGATCATCATTAAAGCTGATGCGCTCCGCCGTGATCGACCGCAGCCGTCCATGTAGATGCATGCCTTCTAGAGCACGGGCACGCAGGTCAATTTCACGACCTCCATCCCGGCCGGTGAGGTAGTGATTGGTTTTCGAGCGCACAGAGCGCGGGTCTGGATGATCCGCAATGGGCATTGAGTAATACCCCATGCGATCGAGCCAATCCACCACGTCCTTGCCGCGATAACGCCTAGGTGATCGGGGCGCCGAGCCAACACTCAAATGCACTTCACGTCCGTCAAGAAAAAGATCCTCAGCGATCTGAGAACCCGATTGGCCACTGCCCACCACAAGAACAGGACCTTCAGGCAAGGAAGCGGCGTTGCGATAATCACGGGCATCCAACTGAAGCGCTGAAGCGGCAAGACGGGGCGATTCAGCATGCCGGCGGGGGATGTGGTAGCCACCCGTCGCCACCACAACATGGTCGGCAAGAATCTCACCCTCGGTCGTGAGCAACTGATAACCAAGCCCGTTGTGGACCAGCCGCTGAACGGCGACTCCCTCCCGCAGCTCGGCTCCAACAAAACCGGCAAAGCGCTGCAGGTAGGAGACGATCTCCGACTTCACCATGAACCCTTCAGGCTCTGATCCGTCGTAAGGGAAATCGGGCAGGTGACATTGCCAGTTCGGGGTCACCAAGCAGAACGAATCCCATCGCTGCTGGTCCCAGGCGTAGCCAATTCTGTTTTTCTCAAGCACTAAAGGGCGGATGCCGCGCTTCTGCAGCGCATGGGCCACTGCAAGTCCTGCCTGCCCTCCCCCAACCACAACCACTTGACGATGCTGTTGCTGGGATGATCCACTCACTGCAGGCTAACCAGATCAACAACCCACTATCTGTGACCCAACGAGTTGGATCCGTAGCCAATCACACACAAACACCGGCCATCGAATCAGCCGCATCGACGGCACCACTTTGGTCGCATCGGCGACATTTGTTAACGCGGTGGCAAGGCGATGCTTCGGCCGTATCCGATTTCCCCAACGTTCATGCCTGCTGTCAGCCGTCCTTCCAATCAGCCAGGCGATTTTCTCGTTGACTATGAGGAGAAGGTCTTTCCCGATGTCAAAGCTGAGCCTGGCGAAAAAGCCCTGATCACCTTTCACACCGTTGCCTTCGAGGGGTCCATCGGACTAGTGAACCTGCTTCAGGCCAGCAGGCTGATCAACAAAGGTTTTGAAACCTCTGTTCTGCTGTACGGCCCCGGTGTCACCCTCGGCGTGCAACGCGGCTTCCCCAAACTTGGTGATGCGGCCTTCGATGGCCACCTCAACTTCAACGCTCGCCTGCAGAAGTTCATGGATCAAGGCGGCAAGGTGTATGCCTGCCGCTTTGCCCTCCAAGCTCTCTACGGCCACGGTGAAGGGGCGTTGATGCCCGGAATTCGTCCGGTCAATCCCCTGGATGTTCTCGACATCGTGCTGATGCACCGCAAGGAGGGTGCCTTCATCCTCGACACCTGGACCCTCTGATCGACCCAGGAGCTTTGCCGCCATGGCCACCACGATCAAGGTTGCTGCAGCCCAGATCCGCCCGGTTCTGTTCAGCCTCGATGGCTCTGTGCAACGGGTGCTCTCGGCCATGGCGGAGGCTGCTGAGCAGGGCGTGGAGCTGATTGTTTTCCCGGAAACCTTTCTGCCTTACTACCCCTACTTCTCCTTTGTGGAGCCAGCTGTGCTGATGGGAAGCTCCCATCTGGCGCTCTACGAGCAGGCGGTAACCGTTCCAGGCCCCGCCATCGATTCGATCGCGGCGGCGGCTCGCCAACAGGGCATGCATGTGTTGCTCGGGATCAACGAGCGGGATGGGGGCAGTCTCTACAACACCCAGCTGTTGATCGATAGCGGTGGCGAGATCATTCTCAAACGCCGCAAGATCACCCCCACCTACCACGAGCGCATGGTGTGGGGTCAGGGCGATGGTTCTGGGCTCAAAGTTGTGGACACCAGCCTTGGCAAGATCGGCTCCCTGGCCTGCTGGGAGCACTACAACCCCTTGGCCCGCTTCGCCCTGATGGCCCAGGGGGAGGAAATCCACTGCGCCCAGTTCCCCGGCTCGCTGGTGGGTCAGATCTTTAGCGAGCAGACAGCGGTCACCATGCGCCATCACGCCCTGGAAGCGGGATGCTTCGTGATCTGTTCCACCGCCTGGCTTGACCCAGAGGATTACGGCGCCATTACGCCTGATACCTCCTTGCACAAGGCCTTCCAAGGTGGCTGCCATACGGCCGTGATCAGTCCAGAGGGCCGTTATCTGGCCGGCCCCCTCCCGGAAGGCGAAGGTCTTGCCATCGCCGAACTCGATCGTTCCCTGATCACCAAGCGAAAACGAATGATGGACAGCGTGGGCCATTACAGCCGCCCGGATTTGCTCGGACTTCGCATCAATCCCATGCCGGCCACCCAGATGAGTGCCATGGGCAGCCCACCGGAAACACTCGAATCCCCGCAATGGATCGCCCTCAGCCAGGAGTTGATTGATGTCTGAGCTTGGACGTTTGGTCACGGAATTGCAGGTCCATGGCGTCGCCGACCCGGCCCTGCCTGGCAACCGCGGCCGGCGTGGAGGAGCCGGTCCGTCGGATCACCGCGCCCTCACGATCGATGGTGCCACGGTGATGGTGCCCGTGTACAACTCAGCCTCCAAGGCCTCTCCCTACAGCTTGGAATCCGATGCCTCAGGAGCCGTGGCGCTAGCCACTAAGGAGGGCGACGCCTTGAGCAGCGTGGGGGTTACAGCGGAGCCGGCCTTCTACAGCCTCAGCACCGCCGATGGCATCCCTTACCGATCGATCGCCCTGCTCCACGGGCGGGATGTGCTGGCCACAACGCTGCTGCAAACCTGCATTCGCTTCCGCGACCGAAGCGACTCCTGCCAGTTCTGCGCCATTGAGCAGTCCCTGGAAGACGGCCGCACCTTGGTGCGCAAGACGCCCGACCAGGTGGCGGAAGTGGCTGAAGCCGCTGTGCGCCTTGATGGTGTCAAGCAGTTGGTGATGACCACGGGAACACCGAACAGCGATGATCGTGGCGCCCGTGTCATGGCCGAAGCCGCCGCAGCTGTGAAACGGCGGGTTGACATCCCGATCCAAGCCCAATGTGAACCTCCCGAGGATCCGATCTGGTACGAGCGCATGAAGCAGGCTGGTATCGCAAGCCTCGGCATGCACCTGGAGGTGATCGAACCGGATGTGCGTCGTCGCATTCTTCCAGGCAAATCCGAGATCTCCCTGGAGCAGTACTACGCAGCCTTTGAACAGGCCGTGGCCGTTTTTGGTCGCGGCCAAGTGTCCACCTACCTGTTGGCTGGCCTTGGGGATAGCGCCGAATCGCTGACCCATTGCAGCGAGAAGCTGATCGGCCTCGGCGTCTATCCCTTCGTGGTGCCATTTGTGCCCATTTCAGGCACTCCCCTAGAACACCATCCAGCACCCTCCACCGACTTCATGGTGCAGGTTTATGCCGCCGTTGCCGCCCGGCTGCGGGATTCAGACATCAGCTCCGAGGCGATGGCGGCCGGTTGTGCCAAATGCGGGGCTTGTTCGGCGTTGTCCCTGTTTGAAACCGATCGTTAACAGCATGTTTTTCATCGATCCCAGCAGCCATGACATCGGCCGCAGCCACAGCTCCTCACCCGCATCGTTCACACCGTCGGTGCGGTGGGGGATTGGCATCGACGCTGACGACTTCCGCCTCTCACCCACGGCCAGCTCAGATCGCTTCACCTTTCATTTGCTGAGGTCGAATTCATCGCTGATCAACGGCTACTGGGAGTTGCGCAGTGCGATCTTCTGCGAAGAACAACACCTGTTCGAAGCCACGGACCGCGATGCGATTGACGCCGATGCCTACCCGATCACAGCGATTCACCATGGTTCAAGCCATTGCGGCCAGGTTGTCGGCGTCGTGCGGATTGTGGAACAGCAACCCAGGATCTGGTATGGGGGCCGCCTCGGCGTCCAGCGTGAATTCCGCCGACATAACCAGATCGGTAAAGGCTTGATCTGGAAGGCGGTCACCACGGCCCATGGCTGGGGTTGCGATCGCTTCCTGGCCACCGTGCAAATTCAGAATGTTCGTTTCTTCCAACGCCTGCACTGGTCATCCATTGACGAGTTGGACATCAAGGGCATCCGTCATCACCTGATGGAGGCTGATCTCAGCTACTACCTGCCAGCCCTGGAACGACGACCCTATGAGCTGAAGCTGGCATGAGTGCCGCAGACCTCACGGCCCTTGTCGAACAGCTTAAGTCCCTGAATGGGATGCATGCCAAACGCGACATTCAGGCTCCAGCCGCTGTCTTTGACCATCACCCCTTCGCTGAACTTGGAGAGGCTAGTCGTCTCGGTGATGATGCTGCCGTGGTGCCTGCCCAAAGCGGTTCTTTACTCTTGGCTTGCGAAGGAATGCATCCTGAGCTTGTGAATAACGACCCCTGGTTTGCCGGCTGGAGCGGTGTGCTGGTGAACCTCAGCGATATCGCTGCCATGGGCGGACGCCCCCTGGCGCTGGTGAATAGCGTATGGAGTGCGGGAGAGCAGGCGGTGGCACCACTCCTTGACGGCATGCGCTTCGCCTGTGACAAGTTCTCGATCCCGATGGTGGGGGGCCACACGAATAGCCAAAGCCCTTACACAGCCCTCTCCGTCGCCGTGCTCGGCGTTGCCGAAGGACCTTTGTTGTCGGCGAGAGCTGCTCTGAACGGTGATCTCCTAGTGCTGCTGATCGATGGCGATGGCAGCTTTTACGGGCACCATCCGTTCTGGGATGCGGCCACCACGGCGGAACCTACGCGGTTGCAATCGCAGTTGGCCCTCTTGCCCAGGCTCGCTCAAGCAAGAATCGCCCGGGCCGCCAAAGACATCAGCATGGGCGGCCTTGTGGGCACGGCGGCGATGTTCGCTGAGGCCTGTGGTTTGGGGATCACGATTGATTTCGATGCCATCCCACGCCCACCGGAGATCGATGAACTCGCCTGGCTCAGTTGTTTTCCCAGCTTCGGTTTTCTGCTGGCGGTGTCCTCCGGCCAACTGAACTCACTGCAAACAATGGTTTCAGGCCACCCCAACCTGATCTGCGCAACGATCGGCAGCTTCGAGGCAGATTGCCGCGGTGTGGGCGTGCGGCGTAACGGGCAAACCCAACAACTCTGGGACGGGACAACATCGCTCACCGGATTCGGCGCAGTGGCGAGCCCCTAGCCGCTGCGTTGTTTGCGTCATGACCCATGCCTGAAGTGTTGCTGGAGCTCCACTGGCCTGATGGAGAAGCCAGTCGTTTCTATTCCCCATCCACCATCGTCTACGAGTTTCTCAAGCCCGGTGAAACGCTCACCATTGCTGAACTGGAGCAGAGGGGCCTTGCGGCTTTAAGGGAAGCCTCTGAGCGGGTGCGAGCCCGCTATGGCTTCGCCTGCACGCGCACCGATGAGGAAGCGAGCAAGCTCCAACAGCGCCTCGCCAGGTACGGCCGTAGCGACAGGGTTGAAGTGCGGGAGATCAGCCATGACGTGCGGGAGATCAGCGATTGATTCTGGGCCGAAGGCTTCGCGGGCCCTTCTTCAGGCTCGCCTGGTGAGGCCACAACAGAACCCATCACCCCAGCAGCGGCTGGGCCACCAGCAACACCAGGCTGCGGCTCTCCAGGGAAGCCTGGGCCCCATGGAAGGGCTGAGGCTGGTCTGGCAGATCCTCATCTTCAGGCAGCGCCGTGTTGATCACCTGATGCCAGCCTGTGGCGCAGTGGGGTAGAGAGAAGGTCATGGGTTGGTAGTAAGCGTTCAGACCGCACCAGAGCAGCGCGCCCTGCATCGGGTCCTGAAGGCTCCAGGCCAGGCAGTGCGACCAACTGGCCCAGTCGGGCTGGCCCAGCTCCACACCATGCCACTGGTGCCATGGCGGCCCCCCATCGCCGGCCCGGCGCAGTTGACCATCCCCGAAGGGAAGTTCGGGGTTGAGCAGGGGGGCGAGCTGCCGTCGCAGGGCAAGCAGGCGCTGGAGGAAGCGCCGCAGGGCGAGGTCCTCGTCGTCGGGTTGCCAGTGCATCCAGCCCAGGGGATTGTTCTGGCACCAGGTGTTGTTGTTGCCCCCCTGGCTGCGCCGCACCTCATCCCCCATCAGCAGCATCGGCACCCCCGGCGCCAGCAGCAGGCTGGCCAGAAGGTTGCGGATCTGACGGTTGCGCAGGGCGTTCACGGCCGAGTCGCTGCTGGGCCCCTCCGCGCCGTGGTTCCAGCTGTTGTTGTGGTTGTCGCCGTCGCGGTCGTTTTCGCCATTGGCCAGGTTGTGCTTGCGGTCGTAGCTCACCAGATCGGCCAGGGTGAAGCCGTCGTGGGCGGTGAGGAAGGTGATCGTGCGGCCTAGCGGCGCCGCCTGGCCTCCGAACAGATCCGGGTTGCCGGCCAGTCTTTGGCTCAGGGGCCACACCGTTTTTTCATCACCCTTCCAAAAGCGGCGCAGGTCGTCGCGGAAGCGTCCGTTCCAGCCGGCCACCCGGCGGGCGGGGAAATCGGCAAGCCGATAGAGGCCGCCGCAGTCCCACGGTTCGCTGATCAGCTTGAGGTCGGCAAGGTCGGGATCGGCCTCCATCGCCTCGAACAGGGGCGGCAGGTCCAGCGGGGCCAGCTCCTCGCCGCGGCTGAGGGCGATGCCCAGGTCGAAGCGGAAGCCATCAATGCCCAGCTCCACCGCCCAGCAGCGCAGCGATTCGAGGATGAGGTGTCGCACCAGCGGCCGGTTGGCGGCGATGCTGTTGCCGCAGCCACTCACATCGAGGTAGTCGCCGCGGGCGTTCTGGTGGTAATACAGGGAATCGGCGAAGCCCCGCCAACTCAGGGTGGGGCCGTTTTGATTGCCCTCGCTGGTGTGGTTGTAGACCACATCGAGGATCACCTCCAGGCCCTCCCGGTGGCAGGCCTCCACGAGCTGGCGCACCTCTCGGCGGGCCGCCAACGGGTCGGTGTCCACGAGGTAGCCCGGATGGGGAGCCATCCAGCTGATCGGGCTATAGCCCCAGTGGTTGTAGCGGCCGGCCGGCGCGTCCTGGGGATCGAAGGCCATCACCGGCAGCAGTTCGATCGCCGTGATGCCCAGCTCGCGCAGCTGGGGTAGCACCGTGATCAGGCCCAGCAGCGTGCCTTGGCGATCCTCCGGCACCGGGCAGTGGGGGCCCTGGGTGAAGCCGCCCACGTGCAGTTCGTAGATCACGCTGTTCTGCCAGCGGTGGCGGGGGCGGGGGGCTGCGGCGAAATCGAAGCGCTCCCGCTCGGTCACCACGCCCTTGAGGCAGGAGGCCGTGTTGGGAATCGCCCCCACCGCCGCGCCCCGCTCATAGCCATCCCAGCCGCCGATCGCCCGGGCACAGGGATCGAGCAGCACCTTGGAGGGGTTGAAGCCGTGGCTGCCGCTCTGCAGGGGGCCGAACACCCGGTAGCCGTAGCAGCAGCCCAGGCCGACCCCCTCCACTTCCACATGCCAGTGGTCGCCGGAACGGTGCCGTCCGTCCAGCTCGATCACCTGTTCGGGTTCAGTGGCGCCCCCATCGGCGAAGAGCAGAAGCTCCACTCGGGTGGCCAGGGGGGCCACCACCGAGAAGTTCACACCGGCCGGGGTGATCGAGGCGCCCAGGGGCGAGGGTTGTCCGATCCGGTACGCCGGCAAGGGCCTATTGAGCTTTGGGGCAACGCTAATCCCCAGGTTCTGCGTCGTCGGTGCGTGGCAAGACGGTTCTGGAATGGAGTTCAGGGATGGAGTGGCTGCGGGGGTACCGGCCGGGCAAGCTGCCTGGATGGATCCCCCTGATCTGATGGTTCCCGAATCCCACCCGGGTGAGGAGCCGTCCCCTTCCCGGTCGGCGCTCTCGGCCGCTTCCCCCGGCCCGATCCGGAGCGACGAACTGGATCCCCGAGCTTCCCTTGAGCCCGGCAGGCCACCCAGCGCCGTGCTGCCGGGTCTTTGGCTCTTCCCCCCCAACCGGGACAGCCAGGGGGGTAGTGCCTGGCTGCTGGAAACGCCGGATCTGGATCTGCTGATCGACTGCCCCGCCCTCAGCCAGGCCAATCTGGCCTTCCTGGACTCGCGCGGGCGCCGCGCCGGCGCGGCAGGGGCGGGCCGGATCGTGCTCACCGGTCGTGATGGCCATGGCCGTTGCCGGCGCCTGCAGGAGCAGCTCGGCTGGCCCGTGGTGGTGCAGGAGCAGGAGGCCTACCTGCTGCCGGGGGTGGATCCCTTGCTCACCTTTGCCAGCGAATGGGAGCTCGCCCCAGGGGTCCGTCTGCTCTGGACCCCGGGGCCCAGTCCTGGGGCCTGCGTGCTCCACGTCCTGGGGCCTGGCCCGGCGGGAGATGGTTTGTTTTGCGGTCGCCTGCTGGTGCCCCAGGGGCCCGGATCCCTGGCGCCGCAGCGGCGCCGCAACACGTTTCACTGGCCCCGCCAGGTGGCCAGCGTGGAGAGGCTGGTCCGCTGGCTGCCGGCCGGCTCCCCGGGCTGGATCGCCAGCGGAGCCGGCCTCGGAGCCCTGCGGGGCGGCCGGATCGTGACCGGGGCCGCGGCCCTGCTGGCCAGCCTCCGGCCCGATCCCGGCGCGCCCAGCGACCCGCTGGCGGGGGGCTGAGGGAGGCCGGATGCCACCGCCGGGCTGTGCGGCTGCCGTGAAATCCCCGATTTCCTTGTTGCAGCCTGGCTCCAACCTCCATACGATTGGCGCGCTTCATTCCTGGCGGTCGGGCCATCTCCGACTCGCCTCCCCATCTCCCCAAAGATCCCTAAGACACGACCGCCATCCGGAGGCCTGACAAGAACCATGAACAAAGCCGATCTCGTTAATCTCGTTGCGGCCCGCACCGAACTCACCAAGACCGAAGTCTCTCTGGTGGTTGATGCCGCCATCGAAACCATCATCGATTCCGTGGTGGAAGGCAAGAAAGTGTCGATCCTGGGCTTCGGCTCCTTTGAACCCCGCGAGCGTTCCGCTCGTCAGGGTCTCAACCCCAAGACCGGCGACAAGATCAAGATCCCGGCCAAGCGTGTTCCCGCCTTCACCGCCGGCAAGCTGTTCAAGGATCGAGTGCAGGGCTGAGCCCGAGCCCAACCTCCGCCAACCGGAATGCGGTTCAACGGTCCTCAGGGGCCGTTTTTTCTGGATGCCAGTCGCACTACGGGGCTTCGGGCCAACCCACTGGGGGCCAGCATGGAGTTCTTACCGGGGTAGCCATGGAGGAACCCTGCGGCGATGCCGCTGTGCCCTCGGGGCCGCCGCTGCCGCTGTCCGCCCATGTCGCGGCCCTGCTCGAGGCCGGGGTGACGAGCCGTGGCCGGGGCTACCGCGGCCGCTTCGCACCCTCCCCCACCGGTGCCCTGCACCGCGGCAATCTGCGAACCGCCCTGCTCGGCTGGCTGGAGGCCCGCCTACGGGGAGGGGAATGGTTGTTGCGCATCGATGATCTCGACGCCCCTCGCAACCGACCCGGGGCGGAAGATGCCCTGCTATCAGACCTGGCTTGGCTCGGGCTGCTCTGGGATGGCCCGCCGCTGCGCCAGAGCCGTCGCCGGGGGCTCTACGCCACCGTGCTCTCGGCCCTGCGCCGTGGCGGTGCCCTTTACCCCTGCCGCTGCAGCCGGCGGATGCTTGCTGACATCTCGGCTCCCCACGGCCCCCTGAACGTGTACCCCGGCTTCTGCCGCCAGGGCCCCCGTCCGTGGGGCCCTCAGCAGGGCCGTTTGCCGAGCTGGCGACTGTGGCTGCCGCCGGGGCGGATCGAGTGGCGGGAGCGGTTGTCCCGGCCCGGTTGCCTCGATGGCCCTGCCGAGGTGGGCGACACGGTGCTGCGGCGGGCCGATGGGGTGATCGCCTATCACCTGGCCACCGCGGTGGACGAGCTGGCCCTGGGCATCAGCGATGTGCTGCGCGGTGAGGATCTCTGGTCGTCCACCGGCCCCCAGGTGGCGGTGATGGCGACCCTGGGATGGACTCCGCCCGTTTATGGCCACGTTCCCCTCTGGCGCGACGGGGGCGGCCAGAGGCTCAGCAAACGGGAGGGTTCCGAGGGGCTGGAGGGCTACCGGGCCCGGGGCCTGGATGGCCCCGCTGTGATCGGTGAACTGGCGTCGAGCCTGGCACTGGTGCCGCCGGGCAGTCGGCTGTCGGCCGTCGAGCTGCTGAAGACGCTTCAGCTCGGGGATCTGGAGCGTTGCATGCGAGCCCCTGGGGCAGGGGGCCGCGTTTTTTAAGGAAAGTTTTGGGATCAGAGCCCCCTTTCGTCGCCACAGTGTGGAGACCAAAACAGGGTGAGATTCATCCCATGATTTCCAGCTTCACGTCTGAGCGCAGCGCCGAACTGGCGGTTGAGGCGGGTGCCAGCGGCGTTCGGGAGGCCCAGTCCTCGGTCGGGGCCGAGGTGGCGCCAATCGCCGCCCTGGCCTCCCCTGCGGCGCCTCTGGAGGCCCCCATCCCGATCGTCTGCCCCCACTGCGGTGGCAGCGGCATCCTGCGCATGGGCGACCAGCAGTTCCGCACCTGTCTGGAGTGCCTGGGCCAGGGGCAGCTGAACCGCACCGTGCAGCAGGAACTGCTGTTTCCTTCCTTCGGCCTCAGGGTTTCCGCTGCCCGCGCAGGATGAAGAACACGGTGGTGCCCAGCACTGCCGCCAAGGGCACTGCGGTGAACAGGAGCAGGATCACGGCGGTCCAGTCGGTGTACATCGGCTGCGGGCAACGGATCAAGTCACCATTTCAGCAGGTGTCTTGCGCCCTGAGGGCTGGAGCGATGGAGTGGGGAGTCTGTCGTGGCCGCACCATGCCCCAACCAGCCTTTTGGGTCCATGGCCTTCGTCCGGGCGGATTCCAAGCCCGGCTATTCACCATGGCGCTGCTGGGGCTGCTGCTGGCCGCGGCTTCCCCCCTGCGGGCGGGGGTGCACTTTGAGAACTGCGTGACCGCCGCCGACGGCGCTATCACCTGCGACACCGTGCCCACCGGCAACACCTTGGCGGACGACGAGGCGGCCCGCTTCGGCCTGTTCGCCAACGCCAGCCCAGGCTGGAATGAATTCGATCCCTATGGCGGCTACTAGGGCGATTTCGGTGCTGAACGGGCCAGATCTTTCCGTGGTGATGGCGGGGAGCATCTCGGTGCCATCGGCTCAGGTTGCCGCGGTGGCTTACAGCAGATTGCGCCCTTCGCTCCAGCGGTCCGGTGTGGGAGTAGGTGTGGAAGGAGCGGGAAATGAATGATGGCCCAGATCCTGAACGGCAATCCCAGCCCTTTCGGCCGCCAGGCTGCGGAGAGGATCACCACGCCAGCCGGATCTACCATTGAGCCCACCTCCGATGGCCGCTATCAGGTGTGCGACGCCCGCAGCCACTGCCGCCGGGCCGACAACCTCTGGGAGGCGCAACAGTTGGTTCAGTGGGCTGAGGTGCACCACCGGCCCGTGGATTCCGATCTCCCCTGAGGTGGTTTCATTCCCAAACCGCCAGCCGTTTCCTGTGGTGCCACGCGCGATGCATTTCTGGGCTCCTGAGATTGATCCCGCCCATCCGATGGACTGCACGCAGCCCGAGCGCTATGTGCTGCAGCGGCTTGGCTCGGGCCAGTTCCTGGCCATCGATCAGCAGGACCAGAGCCTCAAGGATGTAGCTGATGTGGCGTCGGCTTATCTCTTCCATACTCACGAGGCGGCGCTGCGGGCCGCCAGCGAACTCAAGCGGTTGGGCAGCAGCGTCGATGTGGTGAAGGTGGAGTGAGTCCTGCAGCAGGTTCGCCCTGCTGCATCGGGATCGGAGCTCAATTGGGTTCTTGCAGAGCACCGTGTCCGCCTGCCATGAACCGCCAGTACCAGCGCACGCTGGAGGCGCGATCATTGCCCACCCCGCCGCCATCCGGCGGCCCCATAGCCTTGAGCGGGCTTCGGCGGGCTTTAGTCGCAGGTGCTGTCGGGCCGGCTGCCGGTGAGGCCGGTGAGGCGCAGCAGATGGGCCCGGGCCTGGTCGCGCCAGGTGCGCCAGCGGCTCTCAGACCGGTTGTCGCCGGTGACTGCGGCCTGCCCCGATACGGACCAGCCCATCGGTCCGATCACGATCCGGGCGATGGCCAGGGTCCGCTCGAGGTGGGCGGGGCTGGTGACCATGGTGAGATTCCCCCGGCGGCGCATCGGCTCCAGCAGGCGGGCCAGGGCATCCACCTGGCCCACGGTGTCACAGCCCGGCTCGAGGCGGAGGATCCGGCCTTCGTCGCTCGGCCATTTCCTCCGGTTCATGAGTTGCTGGATGTTCACCGCCTGACTGGAGGGTCGGCCCTGGAGAACCAGCAGCGAGCCCGGTCTGTCCTTCCAGAGGGCCAGGGCCATCACCGTGCGTTCGGGATCCTCCACGAACACCGAGATCACCTGCATCGGTGGCGGGGAAGAGCCTGAGCGGCCGCTGTGGAGGGTGCTCAGGAGAGGGGCGATCGAGGGCCAGGCCAGCCAGAGACCGCCGCCGCCGAGGCCGAGCAGCAGCAGGGGATGGCGGCGCAGCATGGCCGGGATCCCCATGAGGGCGGCCAGGAGCTCGCGCAGCGGTCGGACGATGGCTCGCTTCAAAGGCGACCGGGAGCGCCGTCGCCGCACCCTGACCCGGTGGGAGCGAATGCGCTGGGGGTTCATCGTGCTCGGCTCCCCTTGCTTGGGTCCACGGGATCCGCCTGTCGGCGCCCTACCGGTCGCCTGCAGCTGGGTGAGCAGCTACCGTAAGCCACGAGATCGCGATCTAAGCCCATCGAGGCGCCCCGAAGCAGGCACTTGATGCAGGCGCTTGATTTTGGGCTTGATGCAGTCAGGGGGCCCGCGGAGGCATCAGGATCGAGGGATGAAAACAGTTCTCCCCACCGATTCGGCCCTGACGGCCTTCGGATCCAGTTTCACGGCCATCACCTTGGCAGAACTGGGTGACAAGACCTTCTTCATGGCCCTGATCCTGGCGGCGCGCCATCGCCCCCGCTGGGTGTTCATCGGGGCCTTCGCCGCCCTGGCCTGCGTCACGGTGATTTCCCTGGCCCTGGGCTTCGGGCTGCGGGAGCTCCTGCCGCAGGGTCTGGTGCCCTGGCTGGCCGCCGTTCTGTTCTTGGCCTTCGGCGTCAAGTTGCTTCTCGATGCCCAGGCGATGGGCGCCGACCAGGCCCGGGAGGAGGCCGAGGCGGCGGCGGAAGCGGTGAACGCCGCCGAGAACCTGCATCCGATTGCCGAGGGCTGGGCCGTGATCCGGGAGGCCTTTGCACTCGTGTTCATCGCCGAATTAGGAGATCGCACCCAGTTCACCACCATCTTCCTGGCCGCGGCGCCGGCCTTCAGTTTTCTGGCTCTGCTGGCCGGCAGCCTGCTCGGCCATGGGCTGGTGACGGGGCTGGCGGTGGGGGCGGGCCGCTGGATCGGTACCCATCTGCAGGAGCGTTTGCTCTATCGGCTCAGCGGTGGACTGTTCCTGCTCTTCGGATTGGCCGCCGTGCACCAGGCCCTGGGCTGAAGCGGAAGCCATGATTCGCATGGCCGCCTCTCTGGGTATTCAGGTGGTGGCCGAAGCTGTGGAAAAACAGCAGATCAGCAGGCGATTCTCTGTGGACTGGGTTGTGACTTTCTCCAGGGTGATCAGCTCCAGCCGTGCAGGGGCCTGGGCTAAGCGATCCACTCACTCCAGGCGCCGTAGCGGCCGCCGCAGCATCGCCGGATCCAGACCCTCCCGCAGCGCCAGCACCAGACCGGCGGCCTCGGTGTAGCTGCTGGCGCTGATCACCTCCAGGCCTAGGGCTTCGTCGCTCACTCGCAACAGGCAGTCATTGCCGGCCACCGCGATCAGGGGCACCCCCCGCGCGGTGCAGGCCAGCACCGCTTCCCCGCCGAGGGCGCCAGCTGGGGCCACCACGGCCCCGAGGGAGCTCGCCTCAAGTAGGCCCCCGGCCCCCTGCCCTGGCCCGAAACGGCCGGCCGGCCAGCGGTCAGGCCGCCCTGGCCAACCTCCTGCCGTCACATCGTCGGGCCCCAGCGGCAGCAGATCCGGCGCCCGGCTCAGGCCCACCAGCACGCAGGGCAGGAAGGTGTGGCCCAGCTCCTCCGCCGCCGCCCGCGGATCGAGATCGGGATCGAGGGGCAGGGGCGCGAGAGCCGGCGCATGGGCGCAGGGGATGCCGAACTGACGCACGAGCAGATGGCTGATCACCGCCTCGGCCCCAGCCAGAGCATCCACGCCGGAGCCGGCGCGGTAGGCCGCCAGGGCTTCGCTGTCTGGGTCGTCGGGGAAGCGGGCCACGGCGGCGATGGCGGTGGCGCGTGCCGCCACCAGCTTCTCGCCGGCGCGCAGCAAGGCATCGGGCCGCTCCAGCGTGCCCCAGCTACTGCCGCTCGGGCCCAGGCTCAGACCCACCCCCAGGGGTACCTCGGTGGTGACCACCGGACCGATCGAAAGGCCCAGGGTGGCGCGGCAGGCCTCGGCCGCCTGCAGTTGGCGGGCTCGCAGCTCCGGTTCAATGCCCGCATCCAGCAGCAGCCCCACTCGCCGGCCGGCCACCGGTGCCAGGGCCAGCTCGCCGGCGGCGAAGCGGTCGAGGGCCCAGCCCTCCACATAGTGGATGCGGCGGTCGCTCCAGTAGAGGGCGGCGCCATTCATCACATTGGGATGGGTGATCAGGCAGCCGCTGGCCGCTGCCAGCAGCCGCGCCGCCGGTAGCCCATCCCCGGCATAGCCCCCCACGCTGCAGCCCACGCCGGTGGGGATCACCAGCAGGGTGGGCAGGGGCGGGGTGGCGCTCATCGACTCTCCTGGGACTGGTGGGCCTGGATCACCCCCACCCCTTCGAGCTGCAAGCCCCGCAGCGGATCCACCGCCGTGATCGCCCAGCGCAGCGGTTCTGCACATGCCCAGCCGAGACCCGCCAGGTGGGCGGCGATGGCGCCGCGCAGGGCAGTGGGATCGGGAGGATCGGGCTGGGTCGAGGTGCTGGCTGCCGGATCATGAGGATCAGGAGGCGATTCGGCACTTGCGGCACGGGCCAGCCAGAAACTGAATGACACCAGCACATGCCGCGGCGGCTCTACCGCCGTTGGATCGACCAACCCATCTGACCCGGCGGCCCCCTGGCTCCGCACTACCACCTTCTCACGCTCATCTCACATCGGGCTCATTTTTGGTATTGGCCGAACTGGGCCTCGTAGAGAGCATCCTCCTGGCCGGCCAGCAGGGTGAGATCGCTGAGGGGGTAGCTCACGCAGAGCAGCGCATAGCCCTGATCCCGCAGCTCCCCCTTCACGCCCATGGCATCGGGCTGGTTCACGCTGCCGCTGGTGAGGCGCGCGGCGCAGGTGGTGCACACCCCCGAACAGCAGCTGCTGGGCAGCGGCACCCCGGCGGACTCGGCGGCGGCCAGCACGGTCTGGTCGGCGCGGCAGGAGAAGCTGTGGCTCACGCCCTCGAGGCTGGCCGTGATCTGGAAGGTGGGGGTGTCGCTCACCGGAATGCCGTGGTTGGGCACCATCTTCGCTGAGGGGGCATTGGCTGGTGATTGTGCTCCTGCAGGGGTGGGTGGCCATCCGATGGCCTGTATAGCGGCCCTGGCAGTGATCCCTGGGGCCCGTCTCCTGACTTGTGGCTGGGTCGGTGAGATCTTCAGTGTTCACTTCAGTGTTCAAAGGTGAAGTCCAGGAACCCATGCAGCCTGAGCTGAGGCAGGGGCTGTTGCAGCGCCACCGGACCAATAGCGCTGGCGAGGCTAGGAGGAAGACGGCGTTGAAGAGTGGCCCATGCTCCTGATGGGGTAGACGGGCTGAATCGGCGGCTCACTTGCTGGCCATCGCTCTATCTGTCCCTCCCCTGCAGGCCTTGCCCGCCTACCCCACCTCTTGCCAATCCCCCGGATGGGGCGTCAAGTACTCCGCTGGCCCCCCAGAGCTGGCGGCCGGAGCGGTGAGCACCAGATCGAGGCTGATCGAGAAGCGACTGTCGTTTGGATCCTCGTTTTCCAGCACGGCGTGATCCACGCTGGCCGGAAACAGCACCAGCATCCCGGCCCGAGGCGCCAGATCAAACCAGGGCGCATTCCACAGGGCCGCAGCGGGATCATCGCTGCGGATCGGGCCGCCATGACCCACAGCGAGCCCCGCCACCAGCTCGTTGACCTGGCGGGGCGGGAATAATCGCAGGCAGCCGCTGCGGCCGCTGCCATCGCCGTTGAG
>Ga0315905_10003061_pt1 | contig 17370 bp, 12 predicted proteins | sample LakEriMetagenome_5_FD_203522 | JGI IMG/M metagenome (GOLD analysis project Ga0315905, IMG submission 203522) | Freshwater fungal communities from buoy surface, Lake Erie, Ohio, United States - Buoy 4 MA121 | ecosystem: Environmental > Aquatic > Freshwater > Lake | place: USA: Lake Erie, Ohio... | reverse complement strand
TCAAAAAATGCTCCATCATATGATGCTGTTTGTAAGGAATAAATAGTATTAATACCACTTACAGTTGTAATTTTAGCTGTGGTGTAAAGAGCTTGAGCAGAACCAGTACCAAAAAATAATGTTCCATTAACATTAGTAGAACCTGTAATTAAAACAGATCCTGTAAATGAAGCTGTTCCTATAGTTTGAGTAGAACCTGATGTTATAAGAGAACCAGTTAAATATACTTCTGAACTAGAGGATATAAAAGTAAGAGCAGCACTTCCTCCAAATGTACTAGCACTATTAAATTGAATACTGTTAGTAGGAGAAGCTGGGGGTGTGGGGGTTCCACTTCCGCCTCCACCTATTGCACTTGAAGCTGTGTAGTAAACTTGACCTGAAGAAGTATTATACATTAATACTTGGGTTTCAGGTAAAGTAGGAATTCCTTTTAAAAATACATTTGAAGCACTTACTTCAAACCATGATCTTGAAGCAAATAAAAGATTATGTCTATCAAATATTAAACTATATATAGTATATGTATCTCCAGAAAAAAAGTTTTGATTAGCTTCAGGACTTACAGAAATGTCATAATTACCTCCACCATAATTTTTAACACTAGTAATAGTAAAAGTTTCACTACCTGACCCTCCAACTATAGTTATTGTATCTCCAACAGAAGGACCAGTACCTAGTTGATGTTTAAGAGAAAAAGTATTACCTTTATCTGGGGTAAAAGCATTTAGTTGTCCTGAGCCAACAGCTGAAAGAGTTTCTGTTCCATCACCAATTATAAAAGCACTTTGTGATGGTAAAGCTATATTATATTGACCTACTACTGTTGAGTATGATCCAGACGCTATAGTTCCTTTACCTTCAGTGTGGGACCAATTACCTAAAGCTATAGTATTATAACCATTTTGTAAACTATGAGAAGTATAAATATATCTAAAATATTCTTCAGCACCTAATACTCCATTTTTATTATATTGAATATAAGTGTCTGATGGGGCAGCAGAAGCAGTGGCTGCAAAAGAGGCTGTTGCTGCATAAGAAGCACTTGTAGATCCGGAAGCATAAGAAGCACTTAACACACTACTAGAACCAAATGGTCCCCACACATTAGAAGCGGTTATAAATGAAGCAGTATATGCTAATGATGAAGTAAAAGAAAATGAACTTGTATCACTGTAAGATGCAGATAATGCATAAGAACTTGATAAAGCATAACTACTGCTTAAACTATAACTTGAACTTATAGCTTGTGAAGCACTTTGAGCCCAAGAAGCAGTACCAAAAAATCCAACAGTGTTGGGTCCAAATGAAGCAGATATTGCTCCACTCACTATCATTGAACCTGTTAGTGTAACAATATTATTAACATAATTAAAAGTAAAGTTTTCACTTCCACTAAATTCACTTCCACTATTGAATTGGATTTGAGTATTCGCTCCACCCGCAACTCCTGCTCCTCCAGGAATAGTTACAGTTACATTATTTCCATTAGTTGTAGTTGCTACCCCAGCACCTGTAAAGTTTATAGATGCTACAGTAGCTGTTAATCCAGTACCTGAGGATGATATAGCTACATTTGCTGTTGCTGTTCCTCCTAAAGAAGAAGAACTTAAATAAAATAACTTACCTGAAGCTGTATCTACAACTACAACATTTACTTGTGGGGTAGATGTTAGTCCTGGGAAGAAAACTGATTTAGTTACAGTTAAAGAGCTGGAGAAAGAAGCTGTAGTGTTGGTAAAAGAATAAACACTTGGTACTGCAGGATCAGCATTAAAACTTAAATCTATAGATTGAGATGTTATCTCAATGTATGTGTAAGTGTTTGTTGATCCAGCAGCTGTTCCTAAAACATTTGAACCTGTGTTAAAGTAATGAAAACTACCACTAACACCAAATCCTTGAAAAGGATCTGTTTCATTACCTCCTACTAAATCACTATATATAAAATATGAGTATCTATTAGTATCATGTTTTCTATTACCTGTAAATATTAAATCTGTATTAGCAAAGTTAGGGCTAGAAGAAGCATATGATGATGTAGCAGCGAAAGAGGCTGTTAGAGCATAAGAAGCTGTTACTGCTTGCGAAGCAGATAAAGCATAAGAAGCAGAAAAAGCATATGATGCGGATACTGCTTGAGAAGCACTTACAGCCCAACTTGATGTCCCATAAAAACCAACAGTATTAGGCCCAAATGATGCTGATACTGCTCCATTTACAAGCATTGAGCCTGTTAAAGTTACAATGTTTGTAGTTGAATTGAAGGTAAATTCAGGTTCACCATCAAATACTCCAGCATTATTAAATTGAATTTGGGTATTTTCACCACCAGGTATTCCTCCACCTCCTGTTCCTCCTCCACCGCCTACATTCCTAAATAAACCAGCTTGAACTATTTTATTTTCAGCATTGTTTAAATCAGTAGTGTTTCCTTTTATAACTAAGTAAGCTGAAAAAACATAAGAATTTGCTGTAGCATCACTTTCAACAAATTCCTCTGATAATATAGAAGCTATAGCTTCATCATAAGTATCATAAACATTTTGTCCATAATAAACGTGAGCTCTACCAGAAATTGGATTCACCATCACACGTTGAATAGACCAATCAGTACTATTGACAGAAGCTAAAATACCTGTTCCGTTATCATATTTACCTGGGTCTATAGTAGTATAGTAAGAACCACCGTTGTTATCAAAATCATATCCAGACCCACTTCTATATATTCTTACAATACTAGCTGTGTTGTAAGTATACACATTGTAAATACTAGGCTCATTAGGATCATTATTATAATATCCTCCTAAATTAAAAGCAGTACCTGATCCTATATTTAATCTTAAAGTGCCAGTTTGACCACTAGTAGCTACACCTTTTAATTTTAATGGTCCAAATGCTCTAATAAAAACATTCTGCTGTCTATCAATATCATAAACAGTTTGAACATTCATGCTAGAACCATTAGTTTCTATATTATCATAATGTGATATTCTACCTAAAGGAATATAGAATTGATATTGTTCAGGAACAAAAAATACATTTTGTTGACTAGCACTACCTTCATTATCTATATAAACAAAAGTATTTTGATATGTTCCTATATTTTCTATACTTTGAGTTATAGAATTCCAAGAAACATATTGAACTACAGGCCCTATTTCAGAATTAGAAGCAGCATTGTGATCAACAATTAAACCAGCTCCAGGGGTTATAAGAAAAGAACTAGCAGAATATGATAATACACCTCCATAAAGAAGACCTGTATTTAACATACCTTCTATCCATTTCCATTTTACAACATTCCCATCTTGTCTAACATACATGTCATATCCTAGGGAAGTGTTGGATGCACTTTGATATAAATAAGTTGAAGAAGGATATAAAAGACCTGTTGGATTTGGGTCTTGAATAGGGTCAAGTCTTAAAGGATTAACATATGAAGCTGTAGCAGCGTATGAAGAGGATATGGTAGAATCTGCTATTGCTGCTTTTCGAGCATATTGACTTATATAGACTTGGGCCATTAACTACTTTTAATTATAAATATTAATTTTAAAGCTAGTTAATATAGTCTTCTCAAATATCCTGTAACATTAGTAACTGAAACTATTTGGCCTCCTACTTCTGAAGCGTATCTCAGGCGAAGTTGCCCTGTTGATGTTACATTAATATGGCCTTGCATTATAGAAGCATTGTTTGTTGTAGCAAAAGATGAAGCAGCTGTACCACCACCATCAAAAGTAGCAAACATAAAAGCAGCTCTATCCGCAACTCCTGTACTATAGCCTATATCAGCTGCTAAGTAACTAAATGCTGTTGTACCACTAATAGAAAGTTTAATTCCTACGGTTGTAGCGGCAGAATTATATGTTGTATATATTTCAAATTCATAAAACCCAGCACTAATATTATTCCAACCAGCTGAACTATGTACATCTGCTAGTGTTGTGCTACCATTATTTACTGTACCACCAGTATAAGCAATAAATGAGGGGGCAAAAGTACTTGATAATGATGAAGCAGTTAAAGCAGTTAAAGCAGTGGTAGCAGTACCATTAAAATTAGTAGCGGTTAAAGTGCTTGTATTAGTACTATAAGCAGGACCATTAGCATATAGTGAAGTATTACTACCTTCAGTACTTTGTACAAACATAGGTATGTAATAATCATTTCCTGATAGCCCATCTATTATAAACACTTGTGAAGTATTTGTAGCATTTGTAGCATTAGTAGCCCAACTTGATGTGCCAAATAATGATCCTGTTATACCACTAGTGACAGATAATTTACCAGGTATAGTTACTGTTGTACCATCATCTGATATTTGAGATGAGGTCATATGATGACTACCATCACCTTTAGAGAGGTAATTTGTAGTGATGCCAACTTCATTTCCTAAACCACTTGTATTTCTAGGTCCAGTGAGTAATAATCCACCATCATATGCTGCTCCAGATGGATTTGAGTAAATCCAAACATCATTTTGTGAATCCCACAATAATGACCCTGTTCTTCCTGTTGCTAATGAACCCGAATCTTTAACTGCTATGCCTCCAAATCGTACTGCGGGTGTAGATGTATTAACTGTTATAATATTTGTTGAGATATCAAGTTGAGATGAAGTAATATAAACTACACTTTGTGTTCCAAAAATTGTTAAATTGTTTAATATAGTTAATGAACCACTTAAAGTTAAATTTTGATTTAAAGTATTAAGATAGGAAGCAGTTTGAGCAGTTGTTACTATAGAACTAGTAGGTAAAGTAACTGATGCTCCTGTAAAAATTATATTATTGTTGTTATCTAATTTTATGCTAGCTTGACTTGAACCACTTATAAATGTTATAGAACCATTACTAACATATAAATCTTTCCATGCTGCAGTAGGTGAACCTAGGCTCCATGAAGATGTGTTGTTTGTAATAGGATCTCCAGGAATAAGATCACCTATAATCTTTATTATATTATCTGTATAGTAATTTAAAGCAGGTGTTACTCCATCTGATTGTAATAATTGTTTAGTATTCCAATTTATAGAGGCAACTTCATTAGAATCTAAAGTTTGTCGATTCTCCCAATCAACTGAGGTATTGCGAGAACTATCAGTTAAAATATATTCATTCCATTTTACAGTCTCAAATCCATTATTTCCTATTAATCTTCTATCACCCCAACTAACACCTGTTATTCCATCAGATGAAATTAAAGCTCTATTTAAAGTATCAAGGCTGTTATTATTAGTGACTGTATTATATACAAATAAACCTCCAGAAATTGTTTGGTCTCCTCTAAAAATATTTGAACCTGTTATTGCAAATGATCCAGTTTTTGAATTTAAAACATAATCAGAAGCAGATATAAAATTTGTAGCCCAACTTGCAGTACCATATAAACTACCTGTTAAAGATCCTGAAAGAGAATAGCTGTTTTTCCATTTAGATGAAGCAAAATCATATACTAAAGATTGTTTATCTGTTAAAGTACCTAATTGTACATCAGTTAGAGCTGATAAGTCTGATGCTCCTCCTCCACCACCTCCACTGCCTCCAACTACCGATCTAAATAATCCTGATTGGACTATTCTGTAGTCAGATGGAGTTGTAAAGCTACCATTACCTCTAATGAAAATAGTTGCTAATTGTATAGCATTTTGTTGTGTATTGGGTGTTTCTACAAAAGGTTCTTGTTGATAATCTCTTTGAGCTATATCTAAAGAATTATATTCACCTAATCCATAATAAACAACTATACCTTTTGTCGCACTATTTGGATACCAAAAAACACGGTAAGCGTAGTATTTACCACCACTAGTATTTACTAATGATCCACTACCATTTAGGTTATATTTAGTTACATCAATTCCTGTAAAACCTAAAGCATTGTTTGTGTCTTGAACAAAAGCTGACCCTGATTGATAATATCTAAATATTTTTGATACTGTAGTTCCTGGGTCTGTGATGTAGGAAGGATTATTAGGGTCTGTTTGGTAATTTCTACCATCTGCAAACGCTGTACCAGCAGCAACTGTTAAACCTAAAGAACTACTTGTGAGTAAGGTAAATCCTGATAGTTTAAGTGGTCCAAATGCTTTTATAAAGTCATAAGTTCTTTGTTTGTAACCATATGCTACATTTGGATAGGTGATTGAAGCATTTACAGTGGATTTGTTTTGGTGAAGAACTGTTCCTATTGATATAGATTCGTTGTACTGTCCATTAAACCATGGATCAGTTTGTTGAATTATTTGGCCATTGCTATCAATACCAATAAAGGTTTGAACAGCATTTGTTAATTCATTAATGCTTTGATTAAGAATATTATCCCAATTAACAAACTTTATTGTTGGATATGGATCATCAGTTAAAGAAGCATTTAAATCTACCACAATACCACTACCACTACTTACATTAAAAGTAGTTCCACCAACTGGAGCTGTTATATTTCCACCATGTAATAGTCCGGTATATAGATTACCTTCTAACCAACGTAAGCGAGTTACGTTATTGTATCCACTACCATTTTGACTAAAGTATAAGTCGTTTGTTGAACCTGATACATAGATATAAGAAGCAGAAATTGAAGTATCTATGTTTGTGCTTACAGGGTCAAATCTTATATAACCATCATGTAAAGTATCACCATATATTCTGACAGTGGGGTTATTTGTTCCAAATGCTCCTGAGATTATGATACTGCCTGATAATCTAGTATTTCCTAGCAGAGAATTATTTCCAATTTGTGTTGTGGAACCAGTTATATTTAAAGAACCAGTCATTGTAGTAGTTCCTTGTATATCACTTGATCCACTAATTCTTATACTACCGCTTAATACTGTATTACCAATAAGAGTATTATTACCAGTTTGTGTTGTAGAACCGGTTATATTTAAACTACCTGTTAATGTTAAAGTATTAGAAGCACTATTAAAAGTAAAGTTTGATGAGCCACTAAATAATCCATTTCCATTAAACTGTACTGAAGTATTAGGACCTTCAGGGACAGCTACTGCTGTGAATACAAAAGCAGAGCCTGTGCCGTCATAAACATTAACACCATCAGGGGTTTGTAAAACTCGTTGGTATGTATTCTCAATATTTTGACCTGTTAAGTCAAAGGGTCCAGCCATAACTTATTAATTTTTTTATTTAGGGAGTTTTGAGATAATCCCGTCTATAATTTCTTGAACTTGGTTTTGTTCAATTTTATTTTCTTGCAAATAAGTAGCCACAATGTTATTAACTTTATCTTTTTTAATAGTTAAGTTTTTAACATTGATATCTTCTTTAATTAACATCCTAACTAACTTAATTACATGTTCTGTTATAGGATCAATGTTTTCTTCTTTAATACCACTAACTTGAATTTTAGGAGTATTCTCCATTATAAGTTCTGCGTCTTGGGATTTAACTTCTACAGTTAATTTTTTAGATGCTTCAACTTGAAAACTTGATTTCCATGGTGTAAAATACGTATCCTCTGCGATGATCTCAAGCTTAATTTGACCTTCTGTGTTACTTTCTAAAAGACCTTTTAATTTTTTAATAGGAATAGTACATTTTCCATCTTTATTAATGGAACCATTGAATAAAAGATTTACATCTTCTGTTTCAATAATTAAACGAGCTTGACTATTTTTTAATGAAGCACCTTCAAGTTTAATATTACACTCAAATACTTCAGGTTTGTCTGTAAAAAGTTTATACATTTTATAAATCTACTTTTATATTTATTCCTAAAACTTCTTTAGCCACTAGGGCTATATCTGTTATACGTATTTTACGATCTATTATTTCTTTAGTTTCTTTGTATTCTTTGCCTTCAATCTTACAAAGTAATTTAATAAATTGTTTTTTCTTTTGTTTATCTTTCCATATGTCTTCAGGAGCTTTACCTCCTGTTAAACCTTCTAATACTTCAATTATTAGTGCGCAATCATCCCAAGTAAACGGATTTTTACTTTGGTTCGGGAATGGATTTGTATTCCAAGCAAAATTCGCTTTACCCCACTGGAATGGTATTCTTTGTTGCATTAATTAGTATTTAATTACACTCGTTCAATACTATATGATAAGGCTTTACTAGTGTGAGCTACTTGATTAGGTATCGCTGAGAAGAACATCCAATACTCTGTGTTGGCCATATCAGCGGTAAACTCAGAGATGGGAAGAGTGGTTGCAATGTCGTCTGTTGTAGATGTAGAACCAGAATTTATGAATCGTAGTTTAACGCCATCATAACTTAAATCTCGTTTTATTCCGACATATCTAATAGCTGTGGATGCTGTGATGTTAGCAATAAGATTAGTTAGTGATCCAGATACATCAGCGAATTCGGGAGTATCGGCAATGTATATGCGATATATTGCATTATCACTTGTTGCTTGGTCTATTTTATAATATACACGTATTACATCATTATCTGTAAAAGTTCCTGGGCTGATGGATTGGGAATAAACTAAAACTTCAGATCCTTTACTAGCAGGTGCGGGTATAGTAGTGTATGTGCCTCTAAATAATCCTAATCTAAGATTACCATCAAATCTTCCAGTAAAAGAACCAGTACCTATTAGATCAGTACCATCATATGTTAATCTAGGCACTCCACCAAAATTAGTACCATCTATATTATATTGTATTTCGTTAGGATTACCTTGAGGTGATATTCCAGGTGCTGTTAAAGCATAACTAGCTGTTAATGATTCTCTTGCCCAACTAGCTGTAATCATTAATAGATCAATTGATGCTGAATATGTTAAACTAGATGTAGATGCTAGTAAACTGTATGGATAGGTACCTGGTATTGCTTCACGCAATACAGGTATATGGTAGATGTAACTTCGGTTACTGTTTGAATACGTTACTGGTAGATCAGTTACTCCAATTACTACTCGCCTAGAAGCTTCTGCCCAACTTGCAGTACCAAATAAACTTCCAGTAAAACCTTGAGTAGATGTAGTAGAACCTGTTATAACTAAACTCCCTGTTATCACAGCATTTCCAGTAAACGGAAATACAGCAGCTGTTAAAGCATATGACGCTGTTGTAGCTCTAGAAGCACTATCAGCCCAAGACGCTGTTCCAAATAAACTGCCTGTTAAACTACCAGATATGCTACCTGTTATAGTTGAACTAACTATTAAAGAAGAGAAAGCAGCGGCGCTTCCTGATGTAATGACTTTTTTCCAACTTGGCATAATACGTTGTTTTTTGCGGTAGGTAATTAATTATTAATTCCACTTCCCGTTAGGGCCAACAAAAAATCAAAAGTATAACTAATTATATTTTTGATATTGATTTTGTAATTTTATAACAATATTGAAGAGCATCTCAAGATGCTCTCCAGTAAATGTTGTTTTTTTTAAAGATACTAATAAAAATTCTAATTCTTCTTTAGTTAAATTGTTAGTAGTATCTTCACCTTTATTTCTATTAATTATGTCTATTAAACCCATAACTTGTTTTTATTCTATTAGTATACATAAATCCAAATATCACCAGCACTATCAATAATCATATTACCATTACCTGCAGGTGAAGCACCACCATAAATTGGGGCAGTTGAATTAGCATTTTGTGGAGAAGCAATTGTTTTAGCAGTTACCATCCATTCATCTGGTGTGGTATCATTAGTAGCAGTAGGGGATAATGATGATGTGATACCCCATCTAGGAGCGGCTGTTCCACCACCATTAGGTGGATTAACATCAAGGAGAAGACCATATCCTGATCCTGTGTTATTAGTTACATTACGTTGAACTATTATACCTCCATCAGCAGCAGTTGAAGTAGAACTTGAAGCAAGTAAAATAAATTTATCTGATACTATAAGACTACTTGCACTTACTGATGTTAAAGTACCTGCAACTGTTAAATTTCCAGCTATGGATACATTATTTGGTAATCCAATTTGTAATGTACGATTAGAATTACTAACAGTAACATCAATCTCGTTTAATGTACCACTTACAATTAAAGCGTTTGTTAAATTAATAGAAGCATTGGTGTTATCTGAAGCTGAAATGTTTAATGTTCCACCAACCGCATTTAAAGCGTAAGAAGCAGTTGTAGAATAAGAACTGCTATAAGCGTATAAGGCATTAGAAGCACTTTGGGCCCAACTTGCTGTACCAACAAATCCTACAGCTCCAGCAGTAGCAGCACTACTAGTAAAAGCAAGAGAGGTAATACTATCAAATCCACCCATGTTAGCAGCTAGGCTAAGTTGAGTGCTATTTTTTAAAATATTACCAGTACTTGAAAAGACTGTTCCAGTACCATCAGCTAATTGATCTAATACATCATCATAAGTGATATATTTACTAACATTACCACCAGCAACATCTTTAACAAAAAACTGATCATCAGCTGCTAAGGTTTGTTTTTGTGTTGTAGGGAAACTAGCAGTTACATTAGTCAATCCAGATCCGTCACCAAAGAATGAACCACTAAATGATCCACTAAGAGAAGTAGTTGATGAGGTAGTACCAATAATTTGATTAGTACTTACTCGTAATCCAGCACTAGCTGTTACTGCTGAGAATTCACCAGCTGAACCGGAGACTAAGACTTTTTTCCAAGATGCCATTTGTTTATATTTTTGTTTTAATTATTCGTTTTATAAATATTATATTGATATAAAGAAATCACTTCCTGAAAATAATAATCCTCCAATTATTGGTGAGGAAGGAAGCAATGATTGGGTTGATAAATATAGTGCTCCACTATTTGTAAGTGTAAGAATATCTTTATTTGTATTATTAATTATAAATGGTGAGACAACAGAAGATGATATAGTAAAACCAACATCATTACTTGTAGTCCCCATTTTAAATTCATTATATTGATTCTTTAATAAAAAGAAATCATTAGTAAAATAGGAAGGATTAGTAACAACTTGAAATTCAGAAGTTGTTATATTCCAAAGGCTACCTGTAGAAAAAACAGAACCAGTTATTGTTTGATTACCAATAAAGGCATTTGAACCTAAAGTAGCAAACGATCCCGCTAATTGTTCTTTTCTAATTATACTCATTATATATCAAATTTTCCTATTCCTATTATTTCATCTGTTGATATAAAACTAAATCCTAAAGCGGTAGAGTCAATTACTAAAGTACTTATATTAGTTCCTTGAGTAAATGACACTATAGCTGATTTTTCTATTAATTGTCCATTTACAAAAAATACAAATTGATCAGCATTTGTAGCTGGTAAAGGAATAGGAGCTATTAACCATTGATAAGGAAATCTTATAGTAGTTGAGTCAACATATGTTCCTGCTACTTGATTATTAGCACTTAAATAAGCTGAAATGACGCCAATATCACCTGTTACAATTGTTGTATTTATTGTGTTATTATTAGTAATATTTTGAGAATCAAATACATTAGCTATACCAGTACCTTGGGTTGATGTTTGTTGAATATTTAATTCAAAATTATCTAAATCACCTCCTGTTGCTTCTAAACCAAAACTTACTTTAGTTGTTTCTGAAAATTTGCGAGCAGCATTTAAATCTCTTTGAGGTATATCTGGTATGATATATCCAAATAAATTAAGGGTAAAAGTAGCTCTAACTATACGTTCAGCATTATCTGATAGTTCAGATACTGTTGAAAATGAATTAATATTTACTTTAAATTGAAAACGTTCAGGATTACCCCAGTATGAATCTGAGGCGTATTCCATCATTTCAATCAATTTAGCTAATTGATCATTATAATAAGTGAATAAAACACAATCATAAGTTACAGATATATGGTCTGGGACTACTGTAGTATAATAGGTTTTAGCTGGTTTAATTCCATTTAAAACATTGAATTTACTATATTCATTTTTTTTACTATATCTTTGTCCTATAACAGCTATATTATGAGGATTATTAGCATCTAATTTATTATTTATAGATCTAATTTTATCAATAGTATTCCTCTTAAACATCATCATAGGAGCCATTATGCGACCTTGAAGATCTCTATAATAACCATCTTTTTGAAATGATTTCCATTTTTCAGGTGAACCATATATTATAGGTACAGGTAATCTTTGTTCATTTTGTATTACAAAAGGTTGAATATCATTTTGAATATAATACATTACAGCCTCATCTATATCTTGTATACCAATAGAATAAGGTTTAGTTGTATCATTTCTAAATGAAACTTGATTTGCTCTATTAGGTTGATCAGCTTCATTAGGATTACCAGTAGGAGAAAAACCAGGAGCACCAGCCGGTGGGATATACGGCTCTTGTTGAGATACAAATATCTCTCTTTGTGTTTTTGGTGTGGGTCTTTTTTTATTTATCATAATCTTTGTTTGATTATATTAAATTTATCAGCTGGTGTGTAGTGAGCTGAGCAAATAATGCTAACATTGTATCCAAAATTTTCTAATCCTGGGTTTGTAGGGTTAGCTTCATATGGAAAGTCAGGGTTTTTACCTACAAAATATTGAGTCTCATTAGTATTATCTATTTCAAAATAACTTTCTTGATATAGTATTATATCACCTACTTCAGGATGTACATTAGCTTCAACTAAATCATCTCGTAAAAAAGCAGCAGTTATACCCCAATTAAAATCAACACCTAACTCACTTGTAGGAGAAGTATTGTCATCAACAGTAATTAAAGAATTAAATAAGTATGGACCCTCTAAGAATTTACCTCCAGAAGCTTCTCCATACATGTTAACAGTAGTTTGTTCTAAGGAAAATTTGTATAAAGCGCACTGCTGAGTAATAATATTTCCTAGTAACTCTCGGTTAACATATCTAAATACACTTATATCTCTTGATCCTCCAAAAAGTGCCATTATCCTACGTATATTACCATTGGTACATTATTGATTTCTTGTTTTCTAAAGTCACTTTCTTGAGCTCTTCTTTCAAGTAAAGCTTTTTTAGATGTTTCATCAAGATAAACTCTTAATCTTTCTATTAAAGCTGTTTTTTCAGCTGTAGCAGCTGATAGTAAATCAGCTTGATTTAGAGTTACTTCACGGCCTGGGATAGGGATTGTTCCGTATTTACCACGAACATATCCTAGCATTTCTTTACAAAGTGCTAAGGCATAATCAAATATCCATGATTTACCAACAGAATTTATTAAAGAATAAGTTGGATAATCATAAGGAGCATTTGATACATTTGTCACTTTATCACCTCCAGTTTGAGTTATACTATTAGCATATCTATCTTCTAATTTAATATATTCAAACCATAAAAATCCTCCTCTAACATCATTATCTGTTGGTATAGGAAATATTTTTAGATTATTATTTACAAGTTCAAAAGTGTAATTTGATAAACGAATTTGATTACTCATTTCAATACCTTGAATCACACCAGCATCATATGCTACTGGCATCATTAAGTAACCTCCACCATAGCCACCACCATACATTCCACCATATATACCAGCGGCAGGTAAACCTCCTAAACCAGCAAATCCTCCAAATGGAGCATACATCTGGTTTATAGCAGGTAAGTCTTGATAAAATACTTTTTTAATTTCTATCCCACCTGATATACTTTGGCTTACAGCCCAATTAGTTAAATCATAGGTTTGTTGACCTGGAGTTAAAGCTAAAGCTCCGCTATAGTAAGTTATATTACCTCCTGCTCCTGCTTCAGCAGCATACTGTTGAGATAGTTTAATTATCATTCCCATATTAGGAGTGATAATAGCATCATTTACATAAGCAGATGTTGGAGCTCCTTCTAAAGATAAAAGATTATCTCTTATCTGGAAAGAATATATTTCATTGCCGTATGTGGTAATAGCATCTTCAAAAGCTGCGTAAAAATTTAGGTCTTGCAGTTCAATATCTACTAATGGGTAGCCTAATCTTCTAGCACAATATGTAACTAATAAGTCAGCATCAGTTTGAAATTGGGAATCATAATCATAGAATCCAAATGGAGTTTGGCCAGGGAAAAATGATGAACTACCAGGATATATTGGGATATTAGCCATGAATAGAGTTTGTTTATAAATATTAAGAGAAAACAGAAGACCCTAAAATGGGTCTTCTTATTGTTATATTTAGTTTTTAATTAAATTGATCCAGATACTATACCTACTCTTAACCTAAAAATTCCAGGTATTCTATTGTCAGCAGGAGATCCATTGACAGTTGAAATTGTTTTAAGAATTAAAGCATTAGATGAAGTGTTGTATAAAAGATAACTACTACCTGTATCTGAGGCATTAGCAGGGGTGTAACTGTAGTGTAATCCAAGACTACCTGTTATAGATCCTGAAGTTAAAGTTGGGGCTAAATTTCCTGAGGAAACAAATTGATATGTTCCTGCACTTAATCTAGTCCAAGATCCTGTAATAGCATTTCCTTTAGCATCTAAAGAGGCTGATATAGGGCTTGAACCGGTTTGGGTTAGACTCGCTGAGTATAATACGTAAAAGGGCATATTTTTATAATTTTTTTATTAAGTTAATTCTGTATAGTCTACAATTATTTGAAGTTTTAATCCATTAATATACGCTGTTTTTGGTAATGAAAATAAAACACCCATATTTGAAAAGAAGTAAGTATCTAAAGCGTTAACTCCACCCCAAGAAAGAGCATTAAGAGTACCTAAATATTTAACTCCATATCCTTTACCAGCAAGTGGATTTGTAACACTGCTAAAATTCATTCTATAAAAAGTAGTACCAGGGTCACCAGGATTAACTGATAAATATCCTGTAAAGTCTGTAGCTGAAATGGGGGTGTATCCAGGATTAGCTGGGGTTAAAGTTCCAGGGACTTGGTTTATATATCCTCCTTGAGTAATAGAAAAAGGTTGAGCTCCTGTCCATGATCCCATATTTGTAGGCATTTCTAAACTAGCTAAAAATGGATCAATAACATTTGTTTGAAAAGTTTGTACAACAGCTGGTACAATATTACCTGGTTGTTCTAAGTAAGGGGGATCAATAATAGTAGTCCCAGCTTGGTAATATTGTATACAACCATGGGTTCCAAACATTAGGCCCATTTGAGGAACTTGATCATAAATAGAAGAACTTAAATTAGTATATATAGTTATACTATTTATCTTTTTCCAATTGGGAGTAGGTGTAAAATAACCCCAAACAGTTCCATCATTAGGAAAAAAGTTTATACCTGTATCATGATGCGTTTGGGTAAGAAGATCATGAGCCCACATACTAGAATATCCTTGTCCAACTCCATTTAAAGTATACATGCTATTATTAACTACAGCTGCTGATTGGAAATAGTATGGGTTTGGGATAGTTGATTGAGATATAAGAAGCCCACTAGCTCCACCAATTGTATCAGAAGTAACAACATTGGAAGCACCATTACTTACAATTGACCACCCACCAGGAAGAGGATTATCATAACATACAAATTTATAAGCTATACCATCTGAAGGTAATATAACATTATTGCCTATGATACTATTTAAGCTAGCAGCCGCAGATTCTCCAAAAACATAAATTGGAACACCACTCTTATTGATAATTGTTAATTCTTTACCTTTTCTTGGAGTAGCAGGCATTTTTACACAGTAATTATTACCGTCAGCAGCGGTAATAACATTCACACCATAGTTTAATTGAGTAGCACCTACTGGGTAAACTGAAAGTCCACTTGGGTTAATAGATGAACTAGCTGAAGCTGTTATGCTAGTTACAGCATTAATAACACCATATCCCATACTACCAAATTCAACATCACTATTAACTAGGTTAATATCGGTAGATGTTAATTCAATGTTAGCTCCTGAAGCTGATGGGAATGAAGGGCTAGCTGTAGTATAATATACTACATTAGGTACTCCTCCAAAAACTCCATTGTTATTATATTGGAGCTGTCTATTTGAACCACCAGGAGTAGTAGTAAAATTTGAAGCGGTTTGATAACAAACTCTACCTGTTGCAGGATTATAAACTAAAATGTTAGTAGAAGAACATGTTGGTAAACCTCCAAAATATACATTACCTGAAACATATAGGCTTGGCCAAAATTTAGTTGCTGATCCTAAAGAAGCACTAAAACTTGAAGGTACAACATTTCCTCCTAAGGTTAAGTCTTGTCCTGAAAATGGGTCTAATTTATTTACTTTGACTCTACTCATATGTTTTTTTATTTAGTTATAAATATTAAAAGAAAAAACAGAAGACCCATTTTAGGGTCTTCTTATTATTTATATTTGTTTTTATTTTTAAGCAAATGAAGATGATCTCCAAGCACCACCTAAGTAAGCATATAAACGATATACACTACCGCTAACAAAAGGAACCATTTCACCTTCAACACCAGTCCATGTTGGAGCAGTACTTTGAATAGCTACTACTATAGATGAACTATGAGTTACTTTGAATGCATCTTTACGAGTTTCACTTGTTCCTCCTCCAACAATAAAATGACTTGTTGTATCACCAAGAGCATTATATTCACCTACTACTGTTTGATATGAGCCTGAAGCTATAGTGCCTAATCCGCCAGCATGTGATCCATCACCTAAAGCTACAGTACCAGAACCTTCAGCGTGAGAATGTCCACCAATAGCTTGAGTACCTTGACCTTCAGCGTGGGAAGCACCTCCAGCAGCTACAGTTAAAGAACCTTCAGCGTGAGAATACCACATTGTAGCTTGTGTTTGAGCACCTTCAGCATGAGCACCAGTAGCTGAAGCGGTTGTAGCCGCACCTTCAGCATGAGCAAACGGAGCTGAGGCTAGAGTTTGGTTTCCTTCAGCGTGAGAAGCGAATCCTGAGGCAACAGAACCTGAACCTTCAGCGTGAGAATTTACACCTGAAGCTAGGGTTCTAAATCCTTCAGCATGAGAATAATTACCTGAAGAAGTAGCGGCTAAGCCTTCAGCATGAGAAAAGAAACCTGAAGCTAAAGTAAATGCTCCTTCAGTATGGGCGTTCATTCCTGAAGCTACAGTACTAGTACCTTCAGCATGTGCACCTTGACCTGAAGCTATAGTGTTGTTACCTTCAGCATGAGACCATAAACCAGAAGAAGTATTGGCAAATCCATTAGATAAAGAAGCAGTTCCAGAAGCAGCATTACTTCTTCCTACACTAAATGATCCTCTTAAATTATTATTAGTTTCTGTGAAGATTTGTCCTCTAAATCCTCCAGGCACTCCGTTTTCTCCAAATGCTTTAATAGAAGCTATAACAGCTGCACTTCCTGAAACTGAAGATCCAGATACAAAGTTTATTGATTGTTCATCAATAACATATACTGAGCCCCAAGGTTGGGTTGATGATCCTAATGTTTTGTCATTACTTGAAGGAACAGTGTGGCCTCCAAGTGTTATATTTTGTCCTGTAAATGGGTTAATATTATTTACTTTTACTCTACTCATTGTGTTTTTTTTT
>Ga0315905_10003059_pt1 | contig 17373 bp, 22 predicted proteins | sample LakEriMetagenome_5_FD_203522 | JGI IMG/M metagenome (GOLD analysis project Ga0315905, IMG submission 203522) | Freshwater fungal communities from buoy surface, Lake Erie, Ohio, United States - Buoy 4 MA121 | ecosystem: Environmental > Aquatic > Freshwater > Lake | place: USA: Lake Erie, Ohio... | reverse complement strand
GGATGTCTGCGTCACGTTTTGCTGTAGGGTCGAAATAGACGTCGAATGCTGGAAGTATTTGTTCCACAACGTCACCTACACGCATACTCGTATGGCCAATCACCTCAGATCCAGTGGCATCCATCTGTGGAACAATTTGTTCTTGGCTCGCATCCCAAAACACTTTTAAAAATGACGTGCCACAAACACACGCCCATCGTACGCGCTCCTTGGTTTGTGTTTCACGATCAAACTTGCGGTTATAGTGATTAACAATAAAGTTGGCCTCATCTGATGCCATCAAATCCACTGGGTTTGCACTAATTGGAACAGCACTGGAATCGGGTGCGCATTGAGTCAATTTTCCGACTACACCATCAATAAGAGGGCGCATTTTATTAACTGTCATATACCTATTTGGCTCGTCTTCATTCTGCAAGCTTTCGAGGTTACGAGCCTGACTATTTATACGAAACCACTGACGCCCTTCAAAAAAGGCGGTAGCCATTACCCACTCAAGTTCCATTTCTTGTCGCGCACGATATGACAAGTCAAATTGCTGCTTAATAAAACCTGTAAGGCGTTTAGCTTCTTCTGGTTGATCTTTCGGTATTACACGCCAATCTTTTGGTGCTAAGTCTATGTTTAAATTTTGTGGGTTTTCTTTACCCATATTTTTTAGGTCAAAACTACCCGGTGTACCATTAGCTGATGGCTTTGAAAACGCCGACACTTTTGGCTGCTGTTGCAGTAACGCTTTGCTCAATGTCCCGCGAACAAGATTGTTTATATCAACAGACATTGCTAAATCCACCTTTCATTTGAAACGAGCTTTTGCACTAACAATCTTTCTTCTCGTATAAGACGCAAATTATTTACGATGCCGTACATTAGTACGGTTTGCAACATTACGCACAATGTCATCAGTACACCACATATAATAAGAAAGACGCTCATAACCACTTATTATTATCCTTTTTCTTTAGCCAACTAGGTATGTATTTTTCGTTAGATGGCATTTTGTCATCTACTTCCGGACACTTTACAGGATACTCACGCCACATTACACCGTATCTAAAACTATCAATAGCGTGATCATTTTTTGTACCACTATCAATATCTTCAGGATCACGTGGATGTGACATTGTATTTGCTAATTGTTTTATAAGATTTGGACAAGCACCACGTACAATTTGCAACTTAGGTTTTGGTTGGCCATCAATGATGTCAGTAGCACTCAACCATTCCTTAACTCTTCTCCAACCTGCTTTGCGATCTTTAACAGCACGCACTGCTGGAAGTCCACGTTCCCACCAAACCTCAACAGGATATTCACCAATGCGCTCTTCTGATTTCATTGGAGGAAAAGTATTTGCCCAGTCAAACGCAATAGCCTCTAGTTTGGTGTTCCATATTCCATCACGTAATTTAGTATTGACTGGAGAAGCTAATTGTTTAGACTCTAACATTTCTAAACACTTTTCAGCTTGCTTGCTACTTACTAGTCCAGCTTCATACATTTCTCCAATAACGTAGACGTTTTCTCTGTCATCGCTGGCATACAACAAGAAACACGCTGGAGCACCAGTACCAAAGTCGTGGCTTGCCCACATTCTCCACCATGGTTGAATTTCAACGTGATCAACAACATGCCACGGTTTACCTTCAGAGTTGTATTCTCTAAAATCTGGAAAGAATAAACCGCCGACACCTACTTCATGTTGACATTCTCGCAAGAAAGAAAGTAATCCATATGTGTCAATCTCGTGTTGGCAAACTTCAATTGTTTTATGCTGCCACGTGGGTGTACCTGCAGTAATCTTGTAACCCATACGCCCGTCATCGCGTTCGTATGTTGTGTATTCTAAATCCTGCACGGCTGGAACAATTGGTGACTGTATACGATTTTGCAACATGTCTAAGTCGCCACTCAAAACTTGAGACATTACCGAGTTGGCATGAATCCTGTTCTGTACGAATACAACAGCGCAGTCAGTGCTTTTTGCAGGAAGAATTGTTTGTGTAATAGTCCTAATTTTTTTATCGACACCGTTGACCGAGTCATCTAACTCGTCAATGTCATCAAGGATAATCATGTCTGGTCTTAAATGGTCAAGCTTCACACCACGAGCGCCAGTATCAAGCCCAAATGCCAACACGTTAAATCCGTTTGCTGTACGTAACTTACTTGCACTCCAACCTTTTGAGAAACCGTATTTATTTACAGCTCTTTCAATACCACAACGCTCCATTGCAGTTGCAATATCTTGCACGTGCCTATCTGCCATGTCTTGTGTAGCGCATACATACACAGCAAATCTACGTGTAGCTTTTACCGCTAACCTACTTACGATAAGTTCCATTGTGGTACTTTTGCCTCCACCACGGAACCAACACTCAATTAACGCAGGTCCAAATTTTCCTATTGCTATGTCTTCAGCCCATTGCCACGCACGATGATGATGTTCCGCTAATGTAGAGGATGCTGCATGGGGGGCATATACACGTAGCCAATCTTCATAATGCATATCATGACCCGGCAGTGCAGTTGCTAAACCGCTGTCGTAATCACCTAACTCAATTGCCTGATCAATTTCCCCTTGCAGAGCTTCTAACAAAGCCACTGCTAATGGTTTTGTTGGCCTTACATATTTTTTAAATGCTCGCGGTGTTGCGCGAGTCGATACTTGATTCTTCATCTATTATTTCTGCATCCTGAATATCTTCTTCGTTTTGATACTGTTTTAGTAATTTGCCAAAGCCTTCTTTAATTGCTTGTAGCTGATTTGCATCATGTACACATTTTTTTACTACACCAAGAATTTGCATTGCTAGGCTATATGCTTGGTCAACTTCCAATGTATATGCTTTTGTGTGCAACATTCTTGCTTCAGCTTCAACGATATCGGTGCGCTTTTCTATCAAGGCAACAACATCTTGACTAGCTTTGTACACGTCAATTCCCTCGTCTATCATTTTGCCAAGAGTCTTAAACGCTTTTCCGAATTCATCTGTTCCTACTGTCGCTTTGCACACTTGCATTTGATCTTTAATCAACTCGTAATGCTCAACAGATATTCCGTTACTTGCTGCCTCAGCCCTGACATCCATTAGAGCTGTCAGGTATGCAGCATCATCTTTAAGACTAAATAGTTCTGGATCTTCGCGTAACTCTTCAATTCGTTGTAGTAATTTAGGAGCAACACTAGCAAAACGACGACGCTGTTTAGACCACAACCCAGTTTTAAACACTGGGCTTTCAGGTCCAGTTAATGCACGTCCACCATGATGTATACAGTAATCTCTGCCTTGTACTGCAGTTACTCTGCAACGTTCACCATCTGCTTTTACGCCATGACACAATTTAACAGTTGCACCATTAGCTAGTTTACGTACATGTTCCTCGGTAGTACTCATTGAAGTGGTAATGATCTCCCTCCTGATCCACGCTCAGTACGGTTTAAAACTGGTGGCACACTTGTATATCGTTTTCCCGGTTTAGTTGCGTTACTACGTAACATTGCCATAGTTGCTTCCGGATCAGATATGAAATCCATTAAACCTTTAGAGGTAGGAGCAACTAAATTTGCTTTTGCAGTTACGGCTTTTGATAACGTATTCAATACTTTTGTTTTTTGTTTTTGAGACTTACTATTATCCTTTGCTGTAAATGTGTAATCTGGATTCATGCGTGGTGCTTTGTCTTTACCTTGCAATCGCATAAGTTGATACGCCAACTCGTCTTCCGTTAGTACATCATCCTGTCTTTCTACAGACGTTCTTGCGTTTCTAACGAATGGAGTTCTTGCTATATTTTTTTGTGCTCCGAGTTCCATTAATTGAGGAATAGCAGGTAATCCCAAAAATGATGTAGCTGGCAACATTTTTCCCATTTGATATGCAATTTCACCAGCACTAACATTACCTAATGCTGGATACGGTGTTGTCAAATACTTGCCAACTACATTAGCCATTGCAGGATTTGCAATGTCTGTAACAGCATTCAATAATCCAGCACCTTTACCTTTTGTTGCACTGGCGATAACAGCATCTTTAGTAGCATTAACACCTAGTAAAGACAAAATTCTAGTCGCTAATAGCGCACGGTCTTTTTCATCAACATCTTCATCTAGTGATCTCAATAACGGTATAAGCGAATCAACATATAAAGGTGCTTCACCAACAATTCGTCCAGTTGCTCGTGATGCAGGACTTTTACCCATTGCTAATATTTGTTGCAATCCAGCATTTAAACCAAATCCTTCAGGAGTATTTTGAATTCCAAGAGCACTGTCAACAAGTGCCTTTTTCGGATCATTAGTTATTCTGGATGGCAATGCTTTTGGAGAGTATTTTTGCGGAATTGTTTCTTGTGGCATTTCTTACTCCTACCTTGTACGTCGTCGTTGCGATATGTCGTACATGCCCATTACTAAACCTGTAGCTAAACCACCACCAATGTTTTTCTTGACAGTCGATCCCTTACCAGCCTTTGGTGCTGCTGGTGGCTTAACAGTAGTAGTACGCAATGCTCCCGGTGCTAAATTTGTTGGCGCCTTAAATTTAGGATCAAGTCTCTTTAAAGTTGCAATACTTGTTACTGGCTCTGCCTTGACAAGATACTTACGTCCTTCTGGCGTATCCATCTTACCTTCAGCAATTAATTCAGTTACAGTTCTTGCTTCTTCTGCATTTAACATCTCACCATTACTTGTACGCAGTTCTACCCATTTACCATTATGCTTATAGAACTGTGTTTTGTTTCTGCGAGCTGCACTTTCCTGACGCGCTCTTTCTTGGCGTTTATTATTTGCGTCAATTTTGCGTTGACGCGCTTCATCTTCACGTGCCTTTTTCTCCTCTGGGGTAATTGTGGCTGCGTTACCGCGTCGTATCTGTGTTCTAATAGTTTGTTCTGCAACAACAGGTGCTTCGTCACGTATTAAAGACCTAATATTATCTTGCGCTTGTTTATGTATCGCTATCTGACCCGCCGGATCATCTTTAATGTACGCATCTAACCACTGATCTAGATTGCGTAAGATCAACTGCCCTGATGGCGTGGAGTCATTAACACCTTTGTGATTTTTTAAAATCTCTCTTGTAATAACATTTTTAGTCGATGTCAAATCTGCTTCTGCGTCAATAAACTGTGTTCGCGCTTCCATTTCATTGACAATATTTCTTGCTGTTGCAGTAACACTATGCCACGTTTGCTGCATGTCGTTTTGCATAGAATCTCTAGCATCTGCAAGCGCACCTCGTTCAATATTTGCAATAGCTCGATCAGAAACATCTTTCGTTTTACCTCTGTCAGATGTTGCATTCATAGCCCACGATACGCGAGACGATGGTGCAGTTACTGCCGTTTTTGAGAAAGTGTTTAACCAACCGAGTAACTGTTTGCCTTTGTATGGAGGCATTGTAGTAAGGAAGTTATTAAAGTCATTAAATGTAAATCGCCCATTTTTTTCAACTGGAATACCAGTAATTTGCTCAAACGATGAAATCATATCTTGGCGTGATCCAAAAATTGCACCACCTTCGCCACCATCAATTTGATCTGTTGCGTCTGCCATCATTCCCATGATGTCACGTGCAAACCCGTTAACTTGTAACCTGACATAATTTGCATCTACACCAACAGTCGTTTGATCACTTTGAGCCATCTGCAGAGCTGATGATGTAGCTGCAATTTTAGGGTCAATAGCCTTACGTCGTACTATTTGTCGTCCAGCTGCATCTGTAGCAGGTTCGTATTTTCCATCAACTTTACGGAAAACTTTTGCATTAACAACACCACTTTGTTTACCCTGATAAATAGGCTTGCTTTGAATTGGATTCCCGTCTACATCCTCATCAAAACCTATAATAGTTGAGGGTCGGTTTACTATAGATCGTTGCTTTGCTTGGAAATAGTCATTAACATCGACTCCGGGTACTCCTGCAACCCAAGCGCCGATCATGTCAATCGCCTGTGCTGTTCGTCCTTTTCCAGTTAATGCTTTAATTGGCTGTGAGTAATCTACGTCACTTCCTTTAGTTCTAAATAATATTCCTCTGTTAGTGCCAACCTCTAAGCCGGATTCTAATTGAGCACGTGCAGTATCACGTGAGTCAATAAGTGTGTCGAGTAGAATCCGTGCATTACTTTGATTTTCTTTAGCAATTACACCAGAGTTTAAATTTTTATCTAATTCAAATATTGCTAAATCCAAAGAACGTACCGATTGATCCCATGATTCATCTGGTACATAATTCATTTTGTCATCAACATTTGGTGTAATAAAATGAACTAAGTCTTCTGAATATCTTGCAGCCTCATTCATTTTTAAATCTTCTGGAGTATTTAAAAATGCGTTATATGTAGATGTGACGTCCTCACTCTGTGGTAGGCCAAGCATTTTTGGAGAGATGCCGTGCATTGCTGCTAGTCCAGCTAATACTGGTCTGCCAGATGACAAACCACTTTGTGATTCTTGCCGACGTCTTTCAGCAAAAAGTGTGCGTATCTGTAACGCACGATGAGCTTCAATACGCTGACGTCGTGAACCACTAAATCCCGTCATTTGCTCAAGAGGAGCTGTGTACGGATCTTTAAACGTGTTTGGTTGCTCTCCAAAAATTCCTACGTTTGTTGTATTTTCTTCACCAAATATCAATCGTAACTGATCATCGCTTGCGTATGGCACTAATGCTAGTGCTGCACCTTGTGGGTCATTTGCAGCCATCCGTTGATTTACAATATTAGACGCAGCCGTAAATTCTGCCTCACGGCCTTTGTAATTAAAGTCAAACAGGTTATTAATAAAGCTTTTACCAGAATAACTACCTGCAGCTGTCTTTAATAGGGCATCTCTAGCTGGACCAGATGGTAAGTCTATAACCTTTCCAATATTTGGATCAGCAACATCGATCAGGTTTGCAATATTCCGTTGCATATGCCGCACCCATGGCGGCATTGTAGAATCATAAGCAGTAAAGTCACCTCGTTCCAAAATAGGCTTTACAAAATCCATAACCAACAAGTTACGAGCGGACAATGCAGGAGCCATTGTCTTGCCTGTTTGGAAATCACGTAATACAGCATTAGTACTAGTTTTAATAATCTCACTAGCATATGCTTGCTTTACTTTTTGTCGTTGACCTTGCTGTTCAAATGTAAGTGCTCCACCTCTTTTAAAGTATTTTTCAAATCCCGGTGTCTGTGCCAGCATGTCTTCAAAGCCTGTTTCAATGTCAGTCTTTAATGCCATACCACCAGCAGCCATTCGCTCATTAGCAAAATATCTTTGTGCTCTTACGCGCTCTGCTGAGCTATCATCTGCTTTTAAACCTAGCATGAATGCTAATCCGCCACGTGCTACACGTTGCGCATTGCTACCAGATGCTTGCCCTGCCAGATCAATAGTATTCTTTAATGCTTTGTAACCTGCGGAGTTTTGAATATCAGCAATCTGTTGATCAATACCTTGCAGTTCACTTTTTACGTATTGATTTGTACCTTTTAACTCACCAAATCCTTGACCACGTAGTTCTTCACGCATGACATCCATTGTTGCGCCTTGCGTACCACGCATTGCCTGTGCAACTGGATCAGATTCAATAAGCGGTAAAGTTTCCATTACTGCATTTACATCACCACGTAGTAATGCCTGTCGCTTTGACTGTAACGCATTTATTTCGGATTGCAGGGATGACCATACCTGCTTTAGTGGTGCTAACGGGTTAGTACTAGAAAAACGTCCTGTTGCTGCGGAAATTACACGATCTGCAATTTCTAAAGACCTGTTATTTGCATTTGTATTTTCATCGAACGCAGGTTTAAGAGGATCAAACTCTTTTAAAAATTTTGCAACAGGCGTTTCTTCAGCACCAGTTGGATCTGTTGTAAAACCCTGTGACATTGAATATCTTTTTGCTTCAATATCTTCTGGTTGTACTGGTGTGTTTAAAAATGGATTTACAACACCACTACGTCTTTTGACTGTTGGGAGTTCACGTTCTTGATCTTCTGGTAAACCTCGTGTTTCTGGCTGTTGCGCGAATTGTTGTAAGTACGCATCACGTGGCAAAGTTGGATCAATTGAAAAATCAGTAGTAACGTCGAGTGCTGGATCTACATATGTCGGCGTTGGTTCAGGTGTTAAAGGTGGTGTTGGTGCTCCGGCACGTGGAGGTAAAGCTCGTCCACTACGTGGAGGCAATGCTCTTCCGCCACGTACTGGCGCAGGTCGTGCTTCTGCAGACGCAGGATTAATAGGCCCACGTCCTTGTGCTAATAAAGACATCACATCAATTGGTGCTGCTTGAGTTGCAGGAGCTGCCGGTTGTGCGCTTGGAACACTTGGGCCAACTCCCGCGCCTTCTACCTGCGCCGGTGTACCCGGTACAGGCGGTGATGGCATCTGCGCAGGAACATTGCCAGCAGGTTGCTGACCTGTTTGTGGACGTGCTGCAGGTGCAGCTGGAGAAGTTTTCTTTTCTTCATCCATCATCATGTTCATTAATGCAGATGCCATTTTTTACCTACTTACCCATTAACTTCTTGCGAATTGGCGATACATACGATCCATTGTTAGATCGCTTTTGTTCTACACGTGGACCTGATGGTGCTTTGCCAAGTTGTTTATTTGTGCGTGGACCAAGAGGTGCTTTTGCGCCAGTTGATGTAGTTTGACGACCAGCAGCCTTACCAGCTTGGAATCCTTTAAATTCAGCGTCTCCAACATCGCGTTGCCTACGAATAGCCATTGCCCCAACGCCAGTAACAAATCCAGCTCCAAAACGCCCAACAGGACTTTTTGCTGCAGATCCAACAGCTCCAGCAACATTACGTCCTGCTTGTCGCACTGCACCAACAGCATTATTGACTGCTGACTTGACACGCGCTGGACGTTGTGCTCTTGCTGCATCATTGGCTTTCATCTGTGCTGCTGCATTATCACGAACTTTTTGCATTGCATCACGACCATATTTAGCCTGTGCAGCTAATCGTGCCGTATTGTTGCGAGAATCAATTTCGTCTGCACGTTTTCGCCCTTCGATCGAGCGCTCTCGTTCTGCATTTAACCTGCGTTGCAATGGTTCAGTCGGTCTACCACCCATTAAACTAATTTTGCGTTCTGTAATACGTTGGTTGTAACCAACTTTACCAGCTTGTTCTCGTACATCTCGGCCTTGCGCAGTGGTCAACCGCTTACGCATTGGATCGTTTTGCTCACCATATGTTTCACGGCTATATGGCTTATTTTCTTTTACTGGATAGTAAGCAATGCCCTCGTCAATTCGTGGAGATGGCTTGTATTTAACTTTACGTGAACCAATTTCTTTTTGACCAGCTGGCACACGACCCATTCGCTCACGACTATCAAGTGCTTCTTTTGCATCCTTAACTTGATAGCCTTTTCCAAGAGCAGAGCCGGGCTGACTTGTCTCATTGCGACCTTGCATCTTTGTGCGATACACCCTACCGCTATATGGGTTTACATCATCACCTGCTTTTTGCGGTGTTGTTGGTGTACCCTTGGGTGTATATCGCTTTTCTGGTGCTTGTGGTGAACGAGGAGTTGCTTCTCGTTTACCCATTGTTACTTCACGAGTATTTGCCGCTTTTGCTCGCGACATTTTTTTCTTATCGGAGTCATCAGCTCCGCTTGCTACAACTTGTGGCATAGCCATTACCCCCTACAGTTTGTTATCTACCCTGAGTGCGCCTATTGGCTATTGCACCCATTCCAAGTAAAGTGGCATATACACCACTTGGCTTTACCTTCGTGCTGCCACGTAAGGAAACCATTTGCTTAGCAAGTGTATTACGACCTCTTGCTGCATCTTTTACGGCATTTGGTGATGGAGCCGGTGTTTCACGTTTGTCAAACATACGTTCTGTTGAAACATCTTCACCGTAATAACCGCGTTCTCTATTAGTTAGCGAATTACCAATTCGTGTCGCGTAAAAGTACTGGCTCTCACCGGGTTTTGGTGGAGGGGGTTTCATACCAGCACGATGCCATCGATCTATAGCATTTTGTGTAGTTGCATTTACTTTTGCAGGTCTACCTGAAGGCGTTGTGAATTGATATTCGTCAGCCATTTTGATTACTTCTTCTTTTTATTGGCAGCATAGATACGTTTTGATAACGTTGATCCACCACTTTTTGTTGGAGCAAAATCATTTTTTCCAACTTGTCGCTTTACGTAAGCTTGTCGTGCCTGTTGCTCCATAATTGCATTTTGTCGTTCACCACGATCCATGGCTTTACCTTGCAACTTTGAGTCATAGCGCTCAATAGCGTCCTGAAGTTTACCTTCACTGTAATAACCACGACGCTCGTTCATTGACGCGCCAACTGCAAGTGCTCGTGCTCTATCACGTGTACTTGGCCTGACGTCGTTATCCATCATCATTTCCATGCGTTCTTCTTGACGACGTGAATCCGCTATTCGTTTAACTGGATCCATTCCTTGAAGACGCATAGTTCGAGCATTGCGTACTGGATTACCTTGAGTATCTGTTGTGTAATACTCAGTTTCATATCCGGATGAACCGGCCATTCCAACATCACGTTTACGAGGCATAATTAGTATCCCTTACATCCACAATTAGCTTTGCCACATTTAGGGCATTTCTTACCTTTTCCGTATTCAGCCTTTTCATGCTTTGCCATCATTTTAGGTGACAAACCTTTTTTACTGTATTCTCGTTTTTCCATTTTTTCCATGGATTTACTCATTCCAGCATGACCGCCAATTTTCATTCCCATCATCTGGCCCATAGTCTTACGCATTAGCAGTTCCACGCTCTCAAAGATTTATTAATTCTACTATTTGGATCATTAGCAGTCTTAGTAGATGTACGACGCTTCTTCATACCTTCCATACGGGCGCAAAAAGAGGCACGACGTCCTGCGTCTGCCTTTGTTTTTGGGTTTGGTGCTGGTGGCTTTAAATTAGCTCCAGTCGTGCGTTTAAAATGTGCACGTCCAGCAGCATTTAAGCCACCGGATGGATTTTGATATTTTTTGACAACTCCCATTTATTCACCTCTGTACATTATACATAAAAAAAAGTCCGCATATAGCGGACTTACTCATTAGTCATCTGCAAACGGGTCGTCTATATCATCTACTTTTAATGATCCAGCAGGTTTAGGGTTTGAAGTATTACCGTTAAGTCTGTTTTCAATCTCTTCTTTCTTGCTATCTAGTAATTGCCAGTTATCGATAACAATTTTAACGGCTTGTTGCTTTGCACCTTCTTTATTTACATATTGCTCAAGCTGTATTTTGCCTACAATACCTAATAGTCGTCCTTTAGTTGCATATTCTGCTAGTGCGTCACCGCTTTGGCCAAAAGCAACACAGTTAAAAAAGTCTGTTTCTTTCTCACGACCCTTTCTATCTACAGCTACACGAACATTGCAGATAGATTTACCACTTGGCGTCTGCTTGCTTTCTGGATCAGCAACCAAACGACCGACAATAGTGCATTGATTAATCATATAACCTCCATATGGTATGATGATTATATCAGATGTAATACATATTGCATGGAGGTGGTTACTATGAGTTGGTTTAGTCAAGCCGTCAAAAAATTGAGTAAAAATGTGATTCCTGAAGTAGATTTTTCAGACACATTTATTGCCAAAAACGTTACTGTAGTTGCTGTGCAAAAGTTGTTAGTTGAGTTAAGTGATAATGACTTGCGTCGAATATGGCAAATGATTGGAAATGAGTTAGCTAAACGTAAAAGCAACAGTTAAAAAAAGGGGTGCTTATTGCACCCCTTGTTCTTTGTCTGTCAAATGATATTTTTCAAACGCCTGTGTAGTGTTCGGAAGTACTTTGCATAGTACATTCCAGCAATCTGTAGCAATTTCGCGATGCTCTTGTTGTGTATGACTATCCATGCGAACTCTACAATAATGTAGCCAGTCCCTGACAGTGCCTTTCATGTACATTCTTGTGCCAACACATAATGGGAGTACCATTCTGGCTGATTCTAAGGCTACTCCTGACTTTACAAGGTCGTCATACGCTCTAATTGCAACCAAAACTGGAGCCAATGCCTTATTATCCATCTGGAATTGCGTCTCTTGATCTTCAAACATAAGGCTACTTTGACGATTAGTGCTACCTTTGCGACGCATAACAGGTAGATCTAGCTCAATCTTGTTTGGGTTTGCATACCTTTGACTAAACTCTTGGAAATGAAAGCTCCTGTGACGCAAAATCTGTGCTGCAATAGCCCTAGATGTGTAGATTTCCATTACGACATCGGCCATTTGAAATACAGACCAATGTTCTTTTCGCATACAGTAGTTAAGTAACTTGACATAATCCGGATTATCTTCATTATCCGACGATATACGAGCAAGATGAATCATAAATTCTTCTGCGTCAGGTTGAATGTACTTAAGTGTTGCTGCCATCTTTCCTCCATGCCTCAGACGGGACTCGAACCCGTACACCTTGCGGTAACAGATTTTAAGTCTGTCGTGTCTACCATTCCACCACCAAGGCTAATGTCCTATTGTATCACAATGTAATACATGATATATTACTAATGAAACGCGATGATATCTTAAAAGTCCGCCCATCATGCCACTATCGCGACAGTTAAGACGAGCGAATCTAAGGCCCCTTCATAGAGGGGCCTTTTTATTTTACGGAATGGTCACTATTGCGTTTGTATGATCTATTTGCTGATGGACTTTTTAAAATTAAATTACGCATAGAGTTGGATCCGCCTTTAGATAATGGTTTTTTGTGATCTATGTCTTTACCATTACGGTCAATTCCTTTTGCGTCCATAGCTCTACGAGCGCGTTGTCTATCCATGCGTAGTGGGTGTTCACCACGAGCTTTTTGCTGTGCATACTCTTTCTTGTATGGGCGAGCTTTGTTGACGTATGGCATCACCTATGCCTTGCTGCTTTCTGTGCAATTGTTTTAGGTTGTGCTACGAATTGTTTACCCGCTCTGTTACCAGCAGCTTTAGCGCGATTAGTTGCTGCTACTTCACTCTTACTCAACGAACCCCATGCTTTATCTGGAAGATAACGCTTAGTGCCCTTACTAGGAGTTCCATCACTAGTGCGCCACTTTTGATCTGTCCATTTAGACAAACTGTTATCACTTGATTTAGGGCCTACGTATCCACCACCAGATTTCTTGTACATCTGCGTAGCCAGCTGTGCTTTACGTGCAGACCACTCTCCGGGATCTCCACCTTTTGTGCCAGACTTTACCCTAGATACTATTGACTTCCATTTACCGGGATCACTCTTTGTCGCACTCGGCATATTCATCTCCTTTGTGTTCTATAATTTCGACACCTTCTAATTGAGACAGCCTCCACATAGTGTAATACTTAGTAATGTTTTTGCCTTTTAAGTCTTCGTCTGTAATATCCCTATCGTCACACCATCTACGGAAATTTAAGTAACTTCCAAGATCGCAGATTTTTTGACAGATAAACATAATTCCACTGGCAATTATTATTCCTATTAAAACTGACTCAAGTTGCATCTGTGATAATAGCTGTTGCACGTACTGCCTTCTTCTTTGACCAAGACGTTTTTTTATTGCCACCTAAATATGGAACTGCAAGTCCATCACGTACTAGCTGTTTATTTAGTGTGCAATATCCTTTATCGCTGCGTACAGTAACTAATCTGCGACCATATTTGTCTGCTTTAGCTTCTACTAAAATTACAAACTTTTCAAGCTTAGCGGCTGCATCATCAAACCAAGTCTTGACTTCTAGGATGCATTTCTGTCCTTCTGGCGTTGTTTTCTCCGGCGTATCAATTCCGTGGAGCCTACAATGCTGATCCATCAACCAGATGCCAAAACCGAGATCGATATCACAAACAAAAGTATCGCCATCAATAACTCTTTTGTATTTAATTGCATATTCATACATACTTAAAGCTCCAATGTATCAACTACAACAACACCTGCCCCGTTTCCTCTTACAGCGTACGGTTTACTAGCTGTTAGATTTAACATAAGTCCACCTTTAGGTAATGATGGACTATCCCAGAGTGCTGCATATGAATCTTTTCTACCATGCTTAATTAAATCAGCACTAGTAGTTCCTTTATATGTATCAAAGTACGATCCAGTTCTAAGGGTTAAAACATCACGTGTTTGTACGCGATTTTCTAAATTTACAATACTCTTATTAAATACAACTTTATTGTCTCGTCCAGCTTGCCTATGATGCGTGTGTCCACGCCAAATAGCATCTGCACCCTCAATCCACATAGCAGCCCGTGAAAAAGTAATAGCGCCCTTAGTTACAGGCGCTGCACCACCAGCTCCGTGATGGTAGTGAATAACGTAGTGTCCTACACGAGCATGTTCCTTATATGGACGCATTTGTATATGTATAAATCCGTGATATCCACCATATTGTATTTTTCCATCAGTCCCATTAAGTAATACAACGAGTTGCTTTACGGGTTCAATGTGGTGGTATCTTGCAACGCTATCATCATGATTACCGTCACCAAGCATAATGATGTCATCTTTATAAGGAGCTAGTATTTCATACGCCCACCTAATGCTTTCTCCAAGCATGTCGTCACCAGCACTGTACATGCGAGGATGCAAATTATTAGCCCGGTATCTTTTACGATCACCGGGCATAATAGCATCAAAAATATCGCCATTTACACATATCTTTGCTCCACGTTTTTTAGCTGTAGAAAGCTCTTTTTCAATTAAATTGTAATCGACATGTAAACCTCCAATATGAAGGTCACTCATTAAGCATAAGTTTAATTCTGGTGCTTCAACGCAATAGTCAATAACTGTCATTTACTGCCCTCCATTGCCGATACTAATACTAGTATAACAAAAAATTAGACCAGCGCTGGGAGTACGCTGGTCTATATTTGGGCAGTCAGTCCGGGTTTTCTGGAGGCTTTCGTAAAAGGCTCACCTGACTAAGGTGGCAAAAGAATAATACCACCACACGGGAGAAAGAGTAAGGACCGTGTGATGGTATTAACTTCCCCAGTGCGTTTGCATACATGGGGGACTCCTACTGCTGGGATCGAACCAGCGACCATTCGGTTAACAGCCGAACGCTCTACCGCTGAGCTAAGTAGGAAAATAAACTATTCTATTGCTCCTTTGAGCCAGTTTTTAATCCTGTCCGGATAGGATTCTTCAGGTACTCCTGTATTGCTTGCCTCACTAGCCAACTGCGGTTCCTTGACCCTGCATATTGATCGATACTCATCAACGTTTCCTGATCCAGCCGTAGTACTAACATGCTTGGGTAATTCTTCGGCCTTAATCTTTTGTGCTTGGTCGTACTCATAGCAATCAGCTACCAATCCCTTCACTTTGTCTGCAACTTCCGTTTGTCCGGTAACTGCATAGGCAAGGAACCAAATAGCCTTGCACACGTCCTCGTCATACTTGGAACCGTTTTTCTTACCAGCTCTAGCAATGTATGCCAGCGCAGTAAAAAGATACCTGTCAAGGTTCCAAGCGTCAGCTGCATGAACAGGTTGCAGATCACTCTTGTTGTAATACGCCATGTTATACACCAGTAGATCCAAAACCGCCAGATCCACGTTCTGTTTCAAACAGTGATCCAGATGTAACTACAACGGGTTCACACATACACACTGGAGCAATAACAAGCTGTGCTATACGCATACCGGGCACTATTGTGAAAGTATCAGAACTCATATTTTTGAGTATTACTTTTACCTCACCAGTGTAGTCAGCATCAACTGTACCGGGGCTATTTAAGACTACGATGCCGTGCTTATAAGCCATTCCGCTACGAGTGCGCACCTGTGCTTCAAAACCCTCGTGTAGCTTGATTTTCATGCCCGTAGGCACAAGCAATGTTTGGTCAGGGCGAATCGGCATAGTCTTATCACCGATGTACTGCAGATCTATTCCAGACGCCTGTTTTGTAGCGCGATGTGGATCGAATAGATACTCACTAGTGCTACTACCGCAATAAACAATTTCAAGGCGATCCACTACTCCGCGACCTCAATGCCAATAGTTGCCACAACGCTATCGAGCGCCATCATCAAGAAGTCAATCACAAAACGGGCTGGGAGCTTAACACCATCATTGCGCAAATTAGCACAATGCTGAGCAGCCTCAACAAGAGATAAACCAGTCTGGTATTCAGGGACGTTACCATCATCCTTGCGCTTTACAGTAACAGAGTACCCATGCTTGGCACTCTGTTGCACCGTTACTTCACTGTCATTACCTTGCGTCAATAAAAACATAGCACACCTCAATATATGTATAACATATGGTACCACATTTGTATGGATCCTAATTTCTCCGCAGGGAGATACTGTTCTCCGATGGGAGAAATAGATAATAGAGCTGAGAGAAAATAGGCGTAGGAATCGGTATCTAAGCGACTTGACCGGGGCAGGGGTTTGCCATGTGGGGGGTGGGGGCGGGTTTCTGACGGGTAGCATCTAAGTAGCTTTTCGCTTCCCCCTCTTATTAGGTGTAGGCGACGCAACGTGCGTACCCTATAGGGATGGGGCAGGTATCGCAGGATACCTGCCCCATTCTTTTATTATCGTTCCTGCCTTTTGTTTAGTTTTGTTTGGTTTGTTCGTTTATAGGAGTTAACTATTATGCCACGTAAAACATCTGCGCCTATCGCGCCTATCGCACCTGCTACACCTGCTGTGAACATTGCACCTGCGGGTGATAAGCGCACCTTCGATGCTATCGCGAATATGATTCGCTCTAACACGCAGTGTACGACAACGCTTGCAACGGTCGATGGTATCGTTGCTAGTACTGTCGATACACCGGGTGTACCGGGGTTCTTTGACACAATGCCTGCTGATTACGCAACGGGTATTGCCAAGTTGCACTTTGCTTCGACCAATGCGGTCGAGGGTGGCAACATGGCACAGGTCATCGGTAATCAGATTGCCGTAATGGCAGGATACGTCAAGGGTGCGCCTGAAGTGCGTGTCCGTTCTGCACAGAAAACTGTGCTGTCACAGAAGTTCCGCGAGGGACGCAAACTCGCCGGGAAGTAATTCCCGGTTTCTTCCCACCCAGTACAAAATGCTGGGTGGGTTTTTTTATGAGTAAGGAGCCAACAATATGACTGTAAATTTCCTTCGTGGTATCAAGCAGAGCCACGAAACAAAAATCGTAAATGCCTTGACTAATGCAATCGCTCGTGACCTCGTATTCGAGGCGCACGTCATCAACCCGATATACGCAGGTCGGAAGAACTGGCAAGAACTGCGTATGCAACAAGCGCAGGCTGGACTTGCTGCCCTTTATAGCGGTGACCTTGATGACGCGGTATTTCATTGGTCAGTAATCAACAGCGAGAAGAACAAGTCAACCGATTACCGTTTCACTG
>Ga0315905_10003056_pt1 | contig 17380 bp, 14 predicted proteins | sample LakEriMetagenome_5_FD_203522 | JGI IMG/M metagenome (GOLD analysis project Ga0315905, IMG submission 203522) | Freshwater fungal communities from buoy surface, Lake Erie, Ohio, United States - Buoy 4 MA121 | ecosystem: Environmental > Aquatic > Freshwater > Lake | place: USA: Lake Erie, Ohio... | reverse complement strand
GCTGATGCAGTCGGCCGACGTAACGCTCAGTGAATCCCGAGCCGGATTCGCCGTGCGCGAGCAGGAACCGCCCACGCGCGATCGCGTCGGCTGCCAGTTGCAGGTCCGCGGCATCGAGCGAGGGCTTTATCTTCTCGCGACAGGCAAGCAGGAAGTAGGCGTACTCCAGGCTCCAGCTGATGTAGCCAGGCACTTGTCCCAGCGCGATCGAATAGAGCGGCTCGGCATCGGCAGCCCGGCCCTCACGCAACAGTGCACGCGCCACCATGCCGGTGACCGGACGTTGCGCTCCGGCGTGCGGCCGCGTGGTCTTCCACTCCTCGAGCACCGTCCGGATCGACGCAGGTACCGAACCCTCGAGTGCGCCGGCGGCTCGGTCGAACCGGAGGAAGGCATCCGCGTTGGAACGCTTCATGAACGGCACGCCGAAGAGCACCCGAAGCGTGTGATCGACACGCCATGCATCCCACGGATTGGCTCCCAGCCGAGCAGCCATCGCCGACCAGTCGAACCCTTCCGCAATGGGCTCCCCGTGCGGCATGGCCGCCATCCCAAGAATCGCATTCACCATGAGCCGCGCGGCTTCGGCCTGGCCGCGCAGACTGGGGTGGACGTGGTCATCGAGCAGTTCCCACCCGGTCGCGCCCTCGGGGCTCATGGTGCGAAACGATTCGGCAACATCACACAGCGTCGCGCCTGTTCGCTGAGCCGCATCTCGGATCGCCTGTTCGGTGGCGCTCGTCGGTCGCCACGGCATCGTGTCGCAGTCCCGCGCACGCAGGAACGCCGCCCGGGCGCCGACTCGGTCCCCCTGCACAGCACGCGCCTTGCCCAGCCAGAAGTGCGCCTCGGCATGCTGAGGCACGCGTGCGATCACGGCTCGCGCGGCGGCTTCGGCGGCCACGGCATCGCCAGTTGCTGCTGTCCGGGCCACGGCCAGTTCACGATCCACCTCAGCGCGCTCCTCGGCGCCGAGCGCATCGACCACCTCCTGGCCAAGCGGCACCAGACCTGCTTCGTTGCTCGCGGTCGTGCAGACGAGCACGGAACCGAACGAGCAGCATGCCTGGACCATCTGCTCGATGTGGGTCCCGAGGTTGGTTGCGGCCGCGGTGCGCAGGGCCGCGTCGGAAGGAATGACCGTCTGGCCAATCATCTGCTCCATGAGCGTGCGGTCACCGGCCGATCCGCCCCGCAACAGGCCCTCCACGCCCTGGACCAAGGCCGACCCACGCACCGCACGGACCCATGGGAGTGCCGTGACCGGCATCGTGCCTGATGCGCTGATCGACGCCGTGCCGTACGCGCCGAAGAACTCGTTGTTGCCGACGTACAGCACCACGAGATCAGGCTGATGCTCGACGGCCGCCTGCGTGAGGTAGACGAGCGGGAAGCTCGCCACTGCCGTGGTGCCGAGGTTGATGACCTCGACGTGACGATCGGGCCAGCGCTCCTGCAGCATCGCCTGGAGGAACGATCCCATCGAGAGATTGCGTGGCTGCGGGTATCCCTTGGCCGCGGACTCGCCCACAAGCATGATGCGGAAGGTCCCCGCGGGCTTGGGCATCACGAACTCGCTCTCCTCGGCATAGCCCGCACGATCGGGATCGGCGAAGAAGTACGGCCGCGAGGCATCGGGCACCGTGATCACGAGCGACTGCCCCGGCGTGATTTCCCCCATGTCGCGGAAGAACGCGGGATAGCCGCCGAATCCCGCAAGCCGCAGCCCGAGCTCAAGCAGCACCAGTGCCACGAGCGGGACCGAGAGCGTGATGAGCATGAACACCGCGCGCTTCCAGGGCGGCAAGGCTGCGCGGTCCCGTCGGGTGGTCTGGGCCATGGTCAGAATTGCCGCTCGGGATCGTGCCGCTGTGCAGGGAGCGCGTGCCAACGTGAGTGGCGAGTGCCAACGCGTGCATCCAATGGATCCCAACCGCACCAGCGAGCGACCACACCGATGGGCATGACGACCAGGCCGTACACGATGAGCAGCGCGATCGTGCCGAGCAGCGTGCCAACGAACCAGGTAAAGCCCATCCAACCCCGATACACCCACAGTCCACCCGGAAGGCCGAGCCCCGCGGTCACCAGTGCCAGCGCACCGATCGACCACAGCACCGGCGCCATCGGGCGAAGGCTGGGGAACGGGCCCCACGGCACGAACCACATGAGTGCACCGACGGCTGCAAGCAGCGCGGGGGCAAGCAGTCCCCACGAGCGCAGGCGACGGGCATCGGGTGACCAGTGGACGTCGATCATCGCCTGCCGTTCAGAAGAGCGTGTAGATGAAGGGCGCGGCCTGCGTGCCGCCGAGCACGATGAGCACGCCCACGACGAGCAACGCCACGATCACCGGCACGAGCATCCACGCCTTGTTCGCACGGACGAAGTCGAACAGCTCGGCAAGGAAGGAGCGACGTGCCATGCGGTCAGTCTAGCTTGAAGGAGCGCCGATACTCCTCCGCGCCTGCCATCGGGGGCTGTCGATCCTTGCGCATGAGCAGGTTGCCGACCACCAGCGTGTCCATGTCCGTGAACATGAAGCATCGGTAGGCATCGCGAGCATCGTGCACGATCGGCTCGCCGCGGATGTTGAAGCTCGTGTTGACGAGGACCGGGCAACCGGTGCGCCGCTCGAATGCCGCGAGGATCGCTGCGAAGCGGGGCGCACGATCGGAATCGACCGTCTGCACCCGCGCCGAGCCGTCGACATGGGTCACTGCCGGAATCTGGCTGCGGATGGCCTTCAATCGATCCAGGCCGCGCAGGCCAGCATCGCTCGTGATGGCGGTCCGCCGGTCGGCCGAGATCGGCGCCACCAGCAGCATGTACGGGCTCTCGGCGTCGAGGTCGAACCACTCCCGCTCGCGGCCAGCCAGGACCGCCGGTGCAAAGGGCCGGAACGACTCGCGAAACTTGATGGCCACGTTCATTCGCCGCTGCATCGATGGATCCCGAGGATCGCCCAGGATCGATCGGCAGCCGAGCGCCCGCGGACCGAACTCCGCACGCCCCTCGACATGCCCGACGATCCGACCCGACTCGAGTTCGGCCGTGATCGCCTCCAGGATCGATTCGTCGTCATGCACCTCGACCACCGCGCCGAGGGACTCGAGCTCGGCGCGCGCATCGAGCCCGCGGATCGCGGGCCCAAGCAGGCTTCCCCGCTGGGCATCACCGGGCTGGACCGTGCGCGGCTCACCGCGGTGCACATGCCAATGTGCGAGCGCCGCACCGATCGCACCTCCTGCATCCCCGGCCGCCGGCTGGATCCACAGCTGCTCGAAGGGGCCCTCGCGCAGCAGCCTGCCATTGGCCACGCAGTTCAGCGCCACGCCACCAGCCATGCAGAGCGCACGCTCGCCAGTCTGGGCGTGCACGTGCCGCGCCATGCGAAGGACGATCTCCTCGATCACACGCTGGATGCTCGCAGCGACATCCATCTCGCGCTGGGTGATCGGTGCTTCGGGCGCGCGCGGCGGCCCCCCGAGGATCGCATGCAGGTGCCGGCTCGTCATGCGCAAGCCACCGACGTAGTCGAAGCAGCGCTGGTCGAGCCAGAACGACCCGTCGTCGTGCAGCCGCACCACACGATCCAAGATCGCCTGTGCGAACCGTGGCTCGCCGTAGGGAGCGAGTCCCATGAGCTTGTACTCGCCCGAATTCACGCGGAAGCCACACCACTGCGTGAAGGCGCTGTAGAGGAGGCCCGGCGAGTGCGGGAACCGCATCTCCTCGCGGAGCTCGAGCGTGTTGCCACATCCAACACCCCACGTCGCCGTCGACCACTCTCCGACGCCATCCAGCGTCAGGATCGCCGCGCGCTCGAACGGGCTCGGGAAGAACGCGCTCGCAGCGTGCGACTCATGGTGCGTGGTGAAGAAGATCGGCCCCTGGTACGAGCCGCCGAGCCCACGATCGATCTCTCGAGGCAGGTGCAGCTTGCGCTGCAGCCAGGCTGGCATCGCGCGCACGAACTGCGGGAAACCGAAGGGGGCCGTGGCCAAGGCCGTCTCGAGGATGCGCCCGAACTTGACGAGTGGCTTCTCATAGAAGACCACCGCATCGAGTTCCTTGGGCGAAACCCCGGCATGCTCAAGGCACCAGGCTGCGGCCTGCGTCGGGAATCGATCATCCTGCTTGATCCGGGAGAAGCGTTCCTCCTCGCTTGCGGCGACGATCACGCCATCCTGCACGAGCGCCGCGGCACTGTCGTGGAAGAACGCGGAGATGCCAAGGATCGAGGTGGGCAACGCCGGAAAAGATAACCCCCGCACGAACCGGGGTCCGTGCGGGGGTGTTCAGGTCAGGCGTGCGTCGCAGGGCGACGCCTCAATCGATCACTTGCGGGCGCGGCGACCGAGGCCGGCCACGGCCAGCAGGGCCAGCGCGCCGGGGGCCGGCACGATGGTGTAGCTGAAGCCGCTGGTGGTCGTGAACGTGTCGCCCCAGTTCGCCACGCTGGGCGAGCTGCTCGAGAGCGCGTCGATGGCACCGTCGCCACTACCGCCACCCGACGAGTAGGCGTCGAAGGTGAAGCTGTCGCCGACGTTCAGGCCCAGGGCAGCCATGCTCACCGTCCAGGTGATGTCGCTGCCGCTGAGGCTGAAGCCGCCGAAGTTGCCGTTGTAGGTGGCGCCGAGGAGGCCCCAGCCAGCAGCGTTCGAGCGCAGTTCAGCGCCGCCGCCGCTATCGGCCCACGAGCCGATCCAGTGAGTCATGCCGCCATTGGCCGACATGTTGATCGGGCGGCCCCAGCCGTTGCCGGTGCTGGTGCCAGTGCCGTTGTTGGTCGCGATGCCGACCATGAACTTGCCCCAGTCGACATTGCTGAAGCTGCCGTTGACGGTCAGCTTGAAGACGATGTCGGTGGCGGTGTTCGACACTTCCATGCCGACCAGGTCGAGCGTGCCGCCGCCGTTGGCGAGGCCCGCACCGATGTCATTGGTCGAATCGCCGTAGGTGAAGCCGGGGTTGGCGACGACTTGGGCAACGCCCATGCCGACGGCCGCCGTGGCCATCACCGCGCACATGACGCGAGTGTTCATCTGAAACTCCTGAACTGTTGGGATGAGGGAAAGGGAGGGACTGAGGCCAAGGACGCGCACACCGACCTTGGGCCTCGGAAGTGTGGTCCGATTTTCAGCGAGGTCAACCCCACGGAGCAAGATTCCTTGGTTGGTTATGGGCACGGTCCGCCCCCTGCACGCGTAGCATCATGGGCATGAAGCCCATCGCCAGCCTGCTGCTCGTGGCCGCCGCCCTGATTGCCTGCGAGAGCGACCCTGATTCGGTCGACGGCGTCGTCGGCACCGAGGACGAGCGCGCACGCGAGCAGGAGCAACTCAATGCCATCTCGGAGCAGGATGATGCCAACAACGCCGACGCCGGCATCACCAACGACGCACAGATGGAGCCGTTGAACCCGTAGTCCGACGGCCGCGACCGCAGCCGCTGGGTGCCGGGCCACGCTTGGCCACGCCGACGCCTTGCACAATTTCGACCGATTCGACCCTTCCGGGTGGCCCAGATCGGTTCCGTCCCTACCTTTCGGCCATGACGATTCATCGATCCGCTGCCCCCACGGCGTGCTGTGCCATCGCGCTCAGCCTCGCGACCCAAGCGCTTGCGAGCGGCGGTTCGGCAGTACCTCCTCCCCAGGACTGCGGGCTGGAGCGGATCGCACACTTCATCCCGTGCGAACCACTGCTGCCCCGCGACCTTCCGGCAACGTTCACCGTGGAGGCGCCGCTCGGCGCGCAGGTCGTCACCCTTGAACTGCACAAGCACTCGGTCCGCAGTGATCGTTTCAAGGTGCTCGTGGATGACGGTCGATCCCTGCAGGAGGTCGAGGCGCCGGCGATCAGGACCTACCGGGGTTCGCTCGCCGGACGGCCCAACACTTCGGTCACCGGCTCGCTGCTGCCGACCGGCCTGAGTGCCATCGTGACCCTCGAGGATGGATCGACCTTCGGGATCCAGCCACTGCACGACCTGTGCTCCGACCTGCCGGCGACGTCGGTCCACGCGACCTACGCGGCCTCCGACGTCGCGGTCGACGAAGCCGGCTGCGCCCTCGGGCGACCGGGCTTCGACACCGAGCTCTACCGCGTGGCGCCGGAGTCCGGCGGCGGCGGCTCGCTGGCCGGCACCACGCCGCAGCAGGTCGAGATCGCCTGCGAGACCGACTACGAGTTCTTCCAGAAGAACGGCAGCTCTGTCGCCAACACGGTCAACGACATCGAGAACATCATCGCCAACGTCAACACGATCTACGACCGCGACGTCAACATCGTGCATGAGATCAGCGTCATGGTCATCCGATCGGTGTCGACCGATCCCTACGCCGGTACCACGATCGATGCGCGGCTCAATGAGTTCGACGCCCTCTGGGGCACCACGCCGCTCAGCGGGGCCTTCCGCGACATCGGTCACATGTTCAGCGGCTACAACTTCTCAGGCGGCACGATCGGGCTGGCCTACCTCGGCGTGGTCTGCCAGGCTGCCTCGGGCGTGGGGTACGGCGTGGTCGAGAGCCGGTATACGACCACCCTCACCTTCCGCGTCTCGCTGTCGGCCCACGAACTCGGGCACAACTGGAACTGCACGCACTGTGACGCCGATGGCAACGACGCGTGCCACATCATGTGCTCGGCGAACGGCGCGTGCGGCGGGATCAGCGGGAGCAACCTGAAGCTGGACGGCCGTTCCATCACCGAAACGACCAACTACGTCAACGCAGTCAGTTGTGATTTCACGCGGCAGCTCCCGATCGCTCCCCCGCTGATCGATGACTTCGACCTGGGCACCGCCCTGGCCACCACGCGCTGGAGCTACAACGACGGGGTGATCATCTCCGCAACGGCGCTGAACGAGCCCACCGCTCCCAATTCCATGAACCTTGGCTCGGTCGGGACCGGGGACTACGACGACGATGAATGCCGGACCAACGTGGTGCAGCTCGGCGGACTCGCCGCCGCGGGCGTGAGCTACTGGACCTCCCGGCTGGGCGTGGAAGCCGGCGAGCAGCTGTTCGTCGAGTACCTGAACACCTCGCTCGACTGGGTCACGCTGAACACCGTGACCTCCGACGGCGTCGCCGTGACGGGATTCGCCTTCCATGAACACATCCTGCCCGCCGATGCGCGACACAACCAGTTCCGCCTGCGCTTCCGCGTCAACGGCAACGACAGCGCCGACAACTGGTACGTCGACAGCCTGCGCGTGCAGGGCCCGCCGGCCAACGACGCCTGCGCCGGTGCCGTCAACGTCGGCGTCGGATCGACGGCTTTCACCACGGCACCGGCCACCGACTCGATCGGCTCGCTGCCGGCCGCCTGCAACGACGGCGCCGGGACCGTGTGCGCGAAGGACGTCTGGTTCCGACACGTCGCCGAGTGCAGCGGCACGCTCACGATCGAGACCTGCGGTGCGGCCACCTTCGACACCCGGCTCGCGGTCTACGCGGGAAGCACCTGTCCAACCTCGACCACGGTGCCGGCCGGCTGCGATGACTCAACCGCGGGGTGCGCGGGCAACGGCGGTCGGGTGGAACTCAGCGTGACCGCGGGCAGCACTTGGCTGATCCGCGTCGGTGCGCCGGTCGCTGGAATCGGCGGATCCGGCGTGCTGTCGATCACCTGCGGCACGCCTTGCGCGCCCGACCTCAATGCAGACGGCCTCGTCGACGGCAGTGACCTCGGGGTGCTGCTTGGCGGTTGGGGCTCACCCGCGGGCGACCTCGACGGCAACGGCACCACCGACGGCGGCGACCTCGGCATCATGCTGGGTGCATGGGGCCCCTGCTGATCACCGCGAGCCCTCGCTAGAGTCCGCGGCATGTCGATCACGCCGCGCGCCCCCATCCTGCGTCTGATCCTGCCCGAGATCCCGGTTGCGCTTGGCCTGGCCACCGGCGTGGCTGCCTTGGCGCACTGGGGGCCGACCGGTCCCGCTGACGGCGCGTCCGGCCTGGCGTGGACGGCGTGGCTGATCGCAGCCATCGTGGCAGCGGCGATGCGCGCAATGACCCACGCCGATCACGTGGCCGAACAGCTGGGCGAACCGCTAGGCACGATCATCCTGACGATCTCCGCGATCATCATTGAAGTGGCCGCCGTCTGCGCAGTCATGCTCGGATCGGGCGGCGACCCGGACATCGCCCGCGACACGATGTTCGCGGTGATCATGCTGATCCTCAACCTGCTGCTCGGGGTGTGCATGTTGGTCTCCGGATGGCGCGGTCACGAGCGCGAGTTCAACCCGCAGTCGAGCAATTCGTACCTGCCCCTGCTCATCACCCTCGCGTGCATCACCATGGTGCTGCCGCGCTTCACGCGATCGACACCGGGCGGCTGGATGAGCGCACCGATGGAGCTCTTCGTCGGTGTCAGCAGCCTGGTGCTGTACGGGTTGTTCCTCTACATGCAGTCGACGCGTCACAGGACCTTCTTCGCGCACCATGGCATGACCGAGCGACAGTCGGAACCGACCCACCATGCGCCGCCGCCACTGGGGCGCTCATGCGTGCTGCTGGTGCTGGCACTGCTGGCCGTGATCGGGATGGCGGAGGGGCTGGGCGGCCGAACGCGCGACCTGCTTCAGGCATGGAGCCTGCCGCTGCCGCTGGGCGGGATCCTCATTGCCCTGCTGGTGCTTGCACCGGAGGGCCTTGCAGCGATCGGAGCTGCGCGGCGCCACGACATGCAGCGGTCGATCAACATCCTGCTCGGCAGTGCCTTGGCGACGATCGGCCTGACGGTGCCCGCCATCATCGGCATCCGCTTCGCGACCGATGTGACGCCGCAGCTGGGGCTGGAGCCACCCTTCATCGTGCTGCTGGCCACCACGTTCTTCGTGACGACGCTCAGCCTCGCGCGCGGCCGCGTGAGCACGCTGCAGGGCATGGTGCACATCCTGCTCTTCCTGGCCTGGATCGTGACGATCCTCGATGAAGCCAGCGCACCGGCTTGAGACGACGCTGGCAGGAAGGCGCCGTAAGGAAGGCGAATCAATCCGTGATCGTGCGATCCACCTGCACCGTGGTGTCCAGCTTCAGCCCATCCGACTGGCCCACGACCGAGATCGTGACGACCTGATGACGGAAGGGCGCGCGGATCGCATCGGGCCAGGATTGCTGCGCCACCCGCACGGGGCGGTCCGCGCGCAACGCCATGGTGGCGCCGCGCCACCGGACGTCCCATGATCGCCCGCTGCCGCTGATCATCACGGGATCGGTCGAACCCACATGGAACCGGTAGACCTCGGTACCCGCTTCGATCGGCGCTCCGAACGCGACGGCATCCTCGACCACGATGCGCCCCTGCGCGTTCCACGACACGCCACGCGTCGATGAACGGGCCAGCCGCGATGCGCTGGCGAGGTCCATCGTGATCGAGCCGCCCGACTCCTCGAGCGACCGCACCGTCATCGTGCATGGCCTCGGCTGGCTGGCTGGCAGTACCGGGCTGACCTGCATGACGCTGTGTCCAGCGGCACCCGCGTAGCGATCCTCGTAGCCCGGCGCGCCGTAATCCGGCGTCCCCGCTTCCATCAACACGAAGCGACGGCCGTTCATCACCGTGATCTGGCCATTGTCCCGCTGCACGTGATTTTCGCCGGCCGTGCCCGAGCGCACCATGACGGCAAGCGCCTTGGGTGCCGATGCGGCCGGTGCTTCCCACGCGGATCTCCAGACCACTTGTCCCTGGCTGGGGAAACTGGCGTACGTCGGCAGCGGCATCGCGCTCGGTCCACGAGCCCCGGCCAGCGCGAACGCATAGCGAACACCGGTGACGGAGGCATCCGCATCAGGCAGGAGGTAGCGCGCCGCCTGCAGCGCGCCGGGCGCGGCGCTCGAGAGATAGACGCTCGCCTCAGATGGCGTCGGCGACGCGCGCGCCCAGTCGGGGCGGATCATCATGCGGCTGTCGTAGGTGTGCACCAGCACGCCGGCGCCGAGGTTCATGTGCGCGAACCACTCCCACGCGTGATCCAGGTACGCAAAGCCATCGAGCCGACGATCGCCGTTGGCGCGAACGGCGCGCACGCCATCGAAGAGCGGGCCGGCCGACTGGTTGGCGTAGCTGAATCCCTCGAGGAATGCACCGTCGGATCCGAGTGCCGCCAACGTCTGGGCGATGTTCTCGACACCGAGGTCGTAGCAGGGTGCGAGCCGGGGATCCTTGAGGTGCAGGCAGGCCTGCACCAGGGCCAGCGATGGCTCGAGCCATTGGTTGCTCACCGGCGTGTGCACGCGGACGAACCATGGACGTCGATCCGCCCAGTCCTCGCAGATGCGCATGACTTCCTCGCGCAGGAGCAGGTCCAGCCTTGCGCGCAGCTGCGCAGGGACCTGATCCCCGAGAAGGTCGAGCATCTCGACGATGCCGCTCATGCCCCACGCGGTCGCGAGCCACACGCCGTCACCGCCGGCGGGCATGGTCATGTCGTCGGACGACAGCGTGGAACCCGGGCGCTGCAGGGGTCGATGCTCCAGGAAGGCCTCGAGCAGCGCGAGTGCGCGGGCAAGCAGCGCCGGATCCTTGCGCCACGCCACCACGACCGCCAGCTCGACCCCGTACTGCCGCAGGTAGGCCGCCTGGTTCACGTCGGCACGGGCGAGTGCATAGAGGTCGCGATTGCGCTGCAGCTTCAGCGCATCCCGATCGAGTTGCGTCGGGTCGATCTGGTCGAACGACATCGGTCGGCGGACACGGGTCAACGGGTCGGCCGACGATCGCTTGGCGGATGACTCGAGAGCGAGCAGCCGATTGACCAAGGCAATCGAGCCGCGCGACTGTTCGAACAGCCCCGGCCAGGGATTCGGAGCAGCCTGAAGGGGCCCGGTCCATGATGGCCCCGTGCGGGTGCGAACCGCACCGAGCGCACGCTGGGCGGCGTCGATGGCGCGGCGCGTGAGTACTTGCGTGTCGGGCTGCGGAGGCGTGGTCGGAACCACCGTCTCGGACTGCATGATGGATTCCACGAGGAGCGATGCAGTCGCCTGCACTGTGCACAGCATGGCCAGCAGAGCACCACAGCAGATCGAACGGATGCCGACGCCGGTGAGCCGCAGATGCATGCTCCGATCGTAGTGCGGCAACAGAGGGCCGGGCCGTTTCGCCCGAGCACAGGCGCCAGGCTGATCAGATCGCCTTCTGGCGGCGGAGCGCGCACCCTGCCAGCTTGTAGAGGACACGCGCGCCCACGCAGCCGTTCCACTCATCATCCGGCGCGCCGGGCGCGACCTCGCAGAGATCGAAGCCGATCACACGGCGTCCGCTCGCGGCAAGCAGCTCGAGCAGGTGGCAGACTTCGGGGAACGAGAGGCCGCCGGGAACGGGCGTACCGGTTCGAGGACAGAGATCCGCGGTCAGGCCGTCGATGTCGAACGAGACGTACACCTCGCGGGGAAGCGCGGCGATGATGTCCTTGCAGACCTTGGTCCACGTCGCGCCGCCGAACTGGCGGTCACGCAAGTGCTGGTCGAAGAACGTCGTCACGCGACCCTTGGACCGCTCGATGAACTCGACTTCGCGCGAGCCGACGTCGCGGATGCCGACCTGCACCAGGCGCTTCACGCCCGGCAGCCGGGTCATCACGTTGTGGAAGATGCTGGCGTGGCTCCAGGCGAAGCCCTCGAAGGAATCTCTCAGGTCGGCGTGGGCATCGATCTGCAGGATCCCCATGCCAGGGTGCCGCAGCGAGAGCTCGGCGATGAGGCCGAACGGGCTCGCATGGTCCCCGCCGAGCACGGCTGGAATCGCGCCGCGGTCCAGGATGAGCTCCGAGGCCGCCGCGACGTAGCCGTGCACGCGCTCGCTCGCGGCGTTGACGGTGGCGATGGCCTTCTGGTGCGAGCGGTTGCCGGGCGCCGCCCCGCCCGCGCGGATGATCGGCTCGGCCGCCGTGCGCGCGCGCTTGGAAAGCGAGGCGATCGGCTTGGGGATCGGCAGCATCGCGATGCCAGCCTGCCAGATCGCGCCGTACTGGATGTCTTCGAGATCCACCTGCTTGCTCGCCTCGAGCACGTGCTCAGGCCCGCGCGCCGTACCCGCCCGGTAGCTCGTGGTGGCGTCGAAGGGAACCGGGATCACGACGAGCCGCGCATCCTCAGGCCGCGTGTCCAGTCCGAAGAGGCCATCGCCGGTCGCAGCGGCATCGGGGTCGAATCCAGCAGGGACGATGGGCTTGCGCGATGGCATCGAGGGATCGTAGTGAGGCGATCCGGGGCATGGTGTCCACTCGTGGCCGCCTCGCTCACTCGATATCCTCCTCCCATGGTCAACGTGATCTGCATGAGATGGGGCACGAAGTTCGGGCCGGAGTACCCGAACCGTCTTCACGCGATGGTGTCGAGGCACCTCAAGCGCCCCCACCGCTTCATCTGCATGACCGATGACGCGCAAGGCATGTCGGCCGGGATCGAGGCCCGGCCACTGCCGGATTTCGACGATCCAGGTGGACCCGAGCGCGGCTGGCGCAAGATCTCTACGTTCAGGCGCCCGCTCTTCGACCTCGTTGGACCAACGCTGTTCCTCGACCTCGACATCGTGATCGTCGACGCGATCGATGGCCTGTTCGATCATCCTGGTGAGTTCCTGATCATCAAGGACTGGGTCCGTCCGTGGCGACCGACGGGAAATTCTTCGGTCTACCGCTTCGAGGCAGGTGCGCATCCGGAACTGCTGGACAGATTCCAGCGCGAGGCCGCGCAGGTCCGCCGCGAGGTGCGCAACGAGCAGGAGTACATCTCCCGCGAGCTGCACAACGCTGGCAAGCTGGGCTACTGGCCGGACGAGTGGTGCGTGTCGTTCAAGTACCGCTGCATGGCCAAGTTCCCCATGAACCGCTGGGTCAAGCCATCCATCCCGCAAGGTGCAAAGATCGTGGTGTTCCACGGCCATCCGACGCCACGCGAGGCGATGGACGGCGTGACCACGAAGGTCACGCGCCACGTCCACCCCACCCCATGGGTGGCGCAGCACTGGGGATGAGCGGAACGCTGCGCATCCTTGAACCGAACCTGGCCGGCAATGCCGGGCATTACGCCGAGTTCGCCCGTGCCGTGGCCGAGCGCTGTGCGCCTCGATTCGATCGACTCGAGGTGCATGGCGGCCTAGGCATCGATCGCCTGGAGCTCCTTGGTCATGAGTGCATCGCCGCGTTGCCCACCTGTGGCGGGCGCTCGGAATTCGCCGTGCTCCGGAGCTTGTCAGTAGATCGAAGCGCACCCACGCTGGTCCTCACGGCCAAGGCACGACATGCCCTGGAGCTCGAAGCCCTGCATCGGTGCCTTCGCCACGATCCATCGCGCATGAATCTCTTCTTCCACTGGAGCGAGGACGCGGCGCACCAACGGCTGGCCATGGCGCTGGCGCGCGCCGTGCGTCGACAGGCCACGGCACTCGCGCCGACATCGACCACCGCGTCCTTCCTTCGTGCCGCAGGTTGGCGAAACGTCAGGCAAGTGGCCTATCCGGCACGAGCACCCAAGTCGCTCCCGGAGCGCCTGCCGAAACCCACGCGCCTGCTTGTTGCCGGTGCCGCACGGCGCAACAAGGGCATCCACCTGATCGCCGATCTTGCGGATCGCTACGCCTCGGAGCGACCGGAGACCCCGATGCTGGTTCAGTCAACGGGCAAGCGAGCGGGCCGTCACGGCGCGGCTGAGCATGCCCCGCTTGAGCAACTGGAGCGCTGTGGGTGGCAAGGCCTGCAACTTGATGCCAGCGCACCGAACCGCGACGAATACGCACGGCGATTCGAGGGCGCGCTGGTCCTCACCCCGTACGACCCAGTGCACTTCCGGGACAACGTGAGCGGTATCGCACTCGATGCCCTGCTTCATGGGGCGCCGATCATCGCCACGTCAGGCACATGGCAGGCCCGCCTCATCGAGCGATTCGGTTGTGGGGTGTGCATGAAGGCCTGGGATGTCGAGAGCTTGCGAACATCGATTCAGCAGGCTGTGATTCGGTGGAATGACATCAGCGAGGCCGCACATCACGCGGCAGTCGAGTTGGCTGCCGAACACGACCCGCGCCATGTCGTCGACGCCATCGCCACCGTCTGATCCAGCGCACCCCCATGCACATCCCACACGCGCTGCTCGGCCTCGTCATCCTCGTCTCGATCGCCGTGGCGCTCTCGGAATCGCGCCGGCACATCCCGTGGCGACTCGTCGGGGTCGGGCTTGTACTGCAGGGGCTGATCGCGTTCCTGTTCCTGCGCTTCCCGCCGGTCGTGGCCGCGGCCGACCTCGTCGCCGCCGGCGTGGCGCGCGTGATCGGCTTCGCCGACGACGGCACGCGGTTCGTCTTCGGCAACGTCAGCGATCCCTCGGGCGCCTGGGGCTTCATCTTCGTCGTGCGCGTGCTGCCGATCATCATCTTTTTCGCCAGCCTGATGAGCGTGCTCTACCACCTGGGCATCATGCAGCGCGTGGTCGCTGGCTGCGCCTGGGTGCTGCGCCGTGCCATGCAGGTCAGCGGCGTCGAGGCGCTGTGCACCGCCGCCAACATCTTCGTCGGCCAGACCGAGGCCCCGCTGATAATCCGCCCCTTCATCCCATCGCTCACGCGCTCGCAGCTGATGACGGTCATGGCGGCAGGCTTCGCCACCATCGCCGGCAGCGTGCTCGGGGCCTATGTCTCGATGCTCGGCGGCGACACCGAGGCCGGCCGCATCACGATGGCCAAGCACCTGCTCACCGCAAGCCTGATGAGCGCACCCGCGGCGATCGTCTTCGCCAAGATCATGGTGCCCGAGCGCGAGAGCGTGCCGAGCGAATCGCGCGCGGCGACCGCGAGCCTGCCGCGCACGACCGCCAACGTGATGGATGCCGCAGCCGAGGGCGCGACCGACGGCCTGAAGCTCGCGCTCAACGTCGCCGCGATGCTGGTGGCGTTCGTGTCGCTCATCGCGCTGCTGAATTGGCCGCTCGCGGCGCTGTCGATGCAGCCGCAGGTCGAGGCGTTCCGCCTCGAGTACGGGATTCCCGTGCTGAGCTTCCAGAACATCCTCGGCGTGGTCTTCACCCCACTCGCCTGGTGCATGGGCTTCGACCGCGCGGATGTCGGCACGGCGGCGTCGCTCATGGGCACGCAGCTGATCGCGACGGAGTTCGTGGCGTACCTCGACCTGGCGTCGGCGATCAAGGCAGGCTCGATCAGCCCGCGCTCGGCGCAGATGGCTGCGTATGCGCTGTGCGGCTTCGCGAACCTGCCCTCGATCGCGATCCAGATCGGCGGGCTCAGCGCGATGGCACCGGGCCGACGCGCCGATGCGGCGTCGCTTGGGCTGAAGGCGATGACCGCGGGTGCGCTCGCGTGCTGGAGCACCGCCGCGATCGCGGGTGCGTTCCTGTGAACAGCGCGCGGGCGCCCGGCCCGGCGGCGTGCACCGCTTGACCGCACGAGGCCCCTGCTATGATTCCCGCCCGGCGTTTCGGCGCCGTCTGCGGGTGTAGCTCAGTTGGTAGAGCGTCAGCTTCCCAAGCTGAATGTCGCGGGTTCGAGTCCCGTCTCCCGCTTTCGCTTCGTGCACGAGGCCGGCTGCGCCGGGCTCGCGCACTACGCTCAGCGTGAGCGGCGGCCTGCGGCCGCCTCGGCGCTGCGCGCCGAACGGGCCACTACCTCGCTTCGCTCGGTCCGAGTCCCGTCTCCCGCTTTCGCTTCGTGCACGAGGCCGGCTGCGCCGGGCTCGCGCACCGCTGGACCGACAGCGTACACCGCGCGCAACGTCACGCAGCGACCAAGCCCCGCACCCCCGCACTAGCCTGACGGCCATGACCGTCGTGACACGACCCATCGAGCCGCGAGACCTTGCCGACATCCGGGCTGAACTCCACACCCACTGGCACAGCACGGAGATCTGGTCCCTGGGGCGCCTGCATCACGCGGACCGACTCCCGGGCTTCGTGGCCGAAGTCGACGGCGCCTTCGCGGGACTGGTCACGATCAACATGGACGCCGGTGCCTGGCAGTGCGAGGTCATCACGCTCAGCAGCCGATCCGTCGTCCGCGGCATCGGCACCGCGCTGCTCGACGCGGCCGAGTCGCACGCACGAACGGCCGGCTGCCGACGCATCTACCTCACCACCACCAACGACAACTGCCACGCGATCCGCTTCTACCAGCGTCGCGGATGGCGCTTCGCCGCCCTGCACAAGGGCATCGTCGACCGTGTTCGCGAGCTCGTCCCCGACCTGCCCCTGCTCGGCCACGACGGCATCCAAGTCCGTGATGAGATCGAGTTCGAACGCTGGTTCATCGACGACGCGCCAGTGCGCTGAAGCACGCCCGCCATCCTTCAGAACGGCGTGCGGTGAACGCCACCGATGCGCTGGTCGACCACGCGGCGCCCACCGCCAACCTCAAACCCCATCGTGCTGCGCTCGAGGCTCCTCGAGTAGCATCCGGCCGTCTTCAAACACGGGGGTCAACCATGCAATCGAGATCACGGGACGTGGCGAAGTTCCTCGCGGGCATCGCATGCAGCGAGTCGGTCGGCCATCTCTGGCTCGGCATCTGGGGGCAGGACATGCTGCCTTGGCAGTTCAGTTGGTTCACGTTCACGTCCACGATGAACACGGTGGCGATGGTCGCCTGGCCGATGGTCTTAGCAGGGTTGGTCTGGCTAGCCTGGTTCCGAACGCCTGGCACACACCACACCTGACCGCCAGGTCAGTCCAATTCTGCGACGCGGGAGGAGCCTCACCGCCCCGTCGTCGTTGGGAACACGACGTTGCCGTTCTTCCCGGTCTCGGCGGTGATCCGAGGCATGCGCTGGCGGTCATTGGTGTCCCACCAGTAGAGCCCAGCCATGCCGTTGGCCTGGGACGCGGCGTTGATCCGCATGCGACGCTCCGCGTCGAACCACTGGATCGACGCATCACCCTGGGCACCAACGGATGCCACCAGGCGGCTCGCTCCCTTCGAGTCACTGAGTCCCACGCTCGGGGAGCCGTCGGCAGCGACCTCGGCCGACAGCCGGCGGCGTCCATCGGACGCCAGCCAATCAATGCCAACCGTGCCATTCGCCGCGCTGCCAAGTCGAACACGGGGTTGACCTGATGCATCGACGACACGGACCTCACGGCACGTCACGACTCCGAAGGTGACGTCCTGGGGCACCAGCGGCACCGTTGCTGGCGGCGTGGCACCGGCAGGCGCAGCCGGAGGTGATTGCACGGCGCCCAACAGCACCGAACCCGCAAGGCAGGCCACCAGACCCATCATGGCAAACTGTTGCCGACGAAGGGTCGTGCGCTGCACCGCAAGTTCGTTCCTCAGGTCCAGCACTTCGCGAACGATGCGTGATTCTGCGTCCATTCCCGGATGGTATGCGCCAGCCACGTGGATGGCGTCGAACGTCG